>Ga0114967_10005143_pt1 | contig 10407 bp, 9 predicted proteins | sample M_130628_MF_Meta_FD_92639 | JGI IMG/M metagenome (GOLD analysis project Ga0114967, IMG submission 92639) | Freshwater microbial communities from Lake Montjoie, Canada to study carbon cycling - M_130628_MF_MetaG | ecosystem: Environmental > Aquatic > Freshwater > Lake | place: Lake Montjoie... | reverse complement strand
TGAAAGAGGATTTGAACGCTATAGAAAAATTAGCTATTATGGTTGATGCCGATGAAGATGGCTATTTATTACAAATTTTTACCAAACCAGTTCAAGACCGACCTACCTTATTTTTCGAAATCATTCAAAGAATGGGAGCAAAAGGTTTTGGAGCCGGAAACTTCAAGGCACTTTTCGAATCTATTGAAAGAGAGCAATCTTTGAGAGGCACATTATAAATAAATTGATTTTCTTAAATTTTTCATAAAGAAATTGACCGAAAAAGGGGTATTATTACAAAATAAATGTTAAAGTTCATTTTTTGCTAATTATAATTCAATATTTTGAATATCTTTGTACTCTGAAATAAGGAGTGGTTTCCTTATTTCTGTATAAATTTTCATAATTTATAATTTTTTGGTTGGTTAATAGCATAAAAACTCAGTCATTATTTGACTGGGTTTTTTTGTTTTAATACATTTGGAACAAATATTGTATATGAAAATTAAATTAAAACCAATTCAATGAAAAAAATACTAATCGTACTACTATTTCCTCTTCTTATTAGTTTTGATTCTCAACGTGAAGACGCTTTTCAAACGGGTGAATGGTTTAAATTCAGAGTTCATTATGGCATGATTAACGCTGGATATGCCACCCTTGAAGTTCAAGATGGGGTGATAAATAATAAAAAAGTATACCACGTAATCGGAAAAGGATATTCTACAGGAATGTCAAGATTCTTTTTTAAAGTGGACGATTTATATGAAAGCTATTTTGATAAAGTTACGGGAAATCCCTATAAATATGTTCGAAAAATTGATGAAGGGGGTTACACCAAAAATCAAGAAGGATTTTTTAATCAAGCTTCAGATCGTGTTCTAGTTAAAGATTTTGAAAATAAAACCGAAAAAACATTTGTAATTCCTAACAATACTCAGGATATCGTTTCTACTTTTTATTATTTGAGAAATTATCCAACCATAGATAAATTAAAAGTGGGAGAATCGGTAGCTATTGATATGTTCTTTGATGATGAAACTACAAAATTCAAACTTAAGTTTATTGGTAGAGCAGATATTGAAACTAAATTTGGAGTAATTCCAACAATGATTTTCCGACCGTTAGTTCAATCTGGAAGAGTTTTTAAAGAGAAAGAAGCACTTACCGTTTGGATCTCTGACGACGATAATAAAATACCGGTAAGAATTCAAGCAAATTTAGCCGTTGGATCTATAAAAGCAGATTTAGATGGCTTTAAAGGATTGAAAAATTCTTTCACAATTAAAGTAAATTAATAATGGAAAACCACAATATATCAAATGAAATTCTTCAAAAATTAGAAGATAAATTTCAAAAGATCAACCAAAAAACAGAAACCCATTTAGAGGGACTACTTTGGTCAAAACCAATTACCTATTGGGATTATATTCAAACAGATGCGCTCTTGAACCTTCAAATTCAACGAACTACACTTCCTGATGAAATGGTATTTATAATGTACCACCAAGTAAACGAATTGTTGTTTAAAATGATATTGTGGGAAATAGAACAAATTTCAAAAAATGAAAATCTAAAAACGGAATTTTTTGCAGAAAGATTAATGAGAATTAGTCGCTATTTCGATATGCTTACCACGTCCTTTGATATTATGGGGGACGGAATGGAAGTAGATCAATACATGAAATTTAGAAATACTTTAACGCCTGCGAGTGGTTTTCAAAGTGCGCAATACCGCCTAATTGAGTTTGGATCAACGGATTTAATTAATTTAATAGATTATCGTTTTAGAGCTACAATTGATAGAAATACTCCTTACGAACACGCCTTAGAACATTTATATTGGCAGGCTGGAGGAAAAGATCATGAAACAGGTGAAAAATCGTTTTTAATTTTAGAATTCGAGCGAAAATACAAGGCACATTTTCTTCGTCATATGGAAGAATACAACACGATTAATTTATGGCAAAAATTCAAACAATTGCCAGAGGCCGATCAAAAAAATCCTGAATTAGTGCAAGCAATGCGCCATTACGACCATACCGTTAATATCACTTGGGTTATGGGGCACCTGAACGCCGCAAGAAAATATATTGATTCAAGCGGAAAAGAAAAAGTCGAATCAACCGGAGGAAGTGATTGGAAAAAATACATGCACCCTAAATTCCAAAGAAGAATATTTTTTCCAGAGTTATGGAGCGAAGAGGAATTGAAGAATTGGGGCGCTGAAAATGAATAATAAAAAATACGGCTTGAAAAAAACATACATTATAATTTTACTAATTTTTTCGCTTTTTTCTTGTAATAAATCGGAGAAGAAAAAAGCGGTTCTTAAAGAGCCTGTGGTTATTGCATTTGGATTTAAACTCAACAATTTTGATGTTGTTAACGATACCATTCACGATGGAGATACCTTTGGAAGCATCCTCGAAAAACAAAATTTAGGGAACTTAAAAGTTCATGAAATAGTCGAAAAAGTAAAAGACACTTTTGACGTTCGATTAATGAGAATGGACAAGCCGTATACCCTTCTTCGATCTAAGGATAAATCCAAAAAAATTCTAGCTTTTATCTACCAGCCAGATCGTTTAAGTTATTATGTGATTGACTTTAAAGATTCAATAAAAGTATATAAACACATTGAACCGGTTACTTATCGAAGAAGAACTATTGCAGGAAAACTAGACGGATCATTATCGGAATCATTAGTAAAAAAAGGAGTTGATGGGTCTTTTGCTGTTTCAATTTCTAAAGTGTATGCTTGGTCGATTGACTTTTTCAAACTGCAAAAAGGAGATAAATTTGCCGTAACTTTTACCGAACGTTATATAAACGACTCTATTTATGATGGAGTTGATAGTTTAAAATGCTGCTTTTTTGAATACAAAGGCAAATTAATCTATGCATTTCCTTTTTCTCAAGAGGTTAATTCCAATAAAACAGAATTTTTTGACGAACAAGGCAAAACGCTTAAGAACTTTTTCTTAAAAGCACCTTTAAAATTTGTAAATATAACCTCGCATTATTCCAAAAATAGATTTCATCCAGTGCAGCAAGTTTGGAAAGCCCACAAAGGAACCGATTATGCAGCGCCCTTTGGAACCCCAATTATGACCACTGCATCTGGAGTTGTGGAACAAACCGGCTTTACCGCTGGGAACGGAAATTTTGTTAAAGTAAAACACAATGGCACCTATTCGACGCAATATTTACATATGTCAAAAATTATTGCGCGTCGGGGGCAAAGAGTAAACCAAGGAGATATTATTGGGAAAGTTGGAAGCACTGGACTCGCAACGGGACCTCACGTGTGCTATCGATTTTGGAAAAATGGAGTCCAAGTAGATGCTTTAAAATTGAATCTTCCAAATTCTGAACCGATGGGCGGGAAAAATTTACCGCGATTTATAGAACAAATGACCCCGTTGAAAACAGAATTGGATAGAGCTGCCGCTTTAGAGTTTAAGAGAAAATAGAGGATAATAGACGAATAGACAATAGATGAACAGATAATAGACTAACTTTAAATTGGAGTTTATTCGTGAATTCGGGGCTAAAGAACTTTGCGATTTTAAGAGATAATAGACAAATAGATAATAGACGAATAGACTTAAAATTGGTGTTAATTGGTGAAATTCGTGGCTAAAAATTTGCGATTATAAGAGATAATAGATGAACAGATAATAGACAAATAGATAATAGACGAAAGACTTTAAAATTGGTGTTAATTGGTGAAATTCGTGGCTAAAAAACTTGAGTTTTCAAAAGAAAGCAATTGTGTTTTCAGATATTACTTCTTCATAATTACTTTACAAACATTATTTGTAAATTTGCAATTCACTATTCTAATTAATTAAGAACTTTCTTATAATGGCCCTACAAAATACAAATCCATCCTCAACAGCTGCTTGGAAAGCAATTCAAGAACATTTTGAAACCATGAAAAACGTTTCCATGAAAAAAATGTTTCAAGAGGATCCTTCAAGAGCATCGAAATTTCATATTCAATGGAACGACTTTTTAATTGATTATTCTAAAAACAGAATCAATCAAGAAACCATGGATTTGCTAGTTAATTTAGCCAATGAAGTGCATTTGAAAGAAGCGATTGCTGCCTACTTCGAAGGGGAAACCATTAATAGAACAGAAAACAGAGCCGTGCTTCATACCGCATTACGAGCGCCTGAAAATGCAGTGGTAAAAGTGGATGGGCACAACATTATCCCTGAAATTTTCGAAGTTAAAAACAAAATAAAAACGTTTACCAATGAAGTAGTGAATGGCGTTAGAAAAGGATATACCGGCAAGGCTTTCACCGATGTAGTAAATATTGGAATTGGAGGTTCTGACTTAGGTCCCGCAATGGTTGTGGAAGGATTGCAATATTATAAAAATCACTTAAACGTTCATTTTGTTTCCAATGTTGATGGCGATCATGTGAATGAAATCATCAAAAAAATAAATCCTGAAACCACTCTTTTTGTGATTGTTTCCAAAACATTTACCACGCAAGAAACGCTAACGAATTCTGAGACCATTCGCTCTTGGTTTTTATCCCGAGAATTCGGGACTGCAAAACAAGAAGACGTGGCCAAACATTTTGTTGCGGTTTCTACCAATATTAAAAACGTAACGGAATTTGGAATTGACGCCGACAATGTGTTCCCAATGTGGGATTGGGTTGGAGGTCGTTTTTCGTTATGGAGCGCCGTTGGATTGTCTATCAGTTTAGCCGTAGGATTTGATAATTTCGATAAAGTATTGAAAGGGGCGAACCAAATGGACGACCATTTTAAAACGGCTGCTTTTGATAAAAATATTCCGGTGGTTTTGGCTTTAGTAAGCATTTGGTACAACAATTTCTTTGGTGCCGAAAGCGAAGCCTTAATTCCCTACACTCAATATTTGCAAAAATTGGCTCCTTATCTTCAACAAGGAATTATGGAAAGCAACGGAAAAAGCATTGGACGCGACGGCAAACCAGTAAATTATCAAACGGGAACTATTATTTGGGGCGAACCAGGAACCAATTCTCAACATGCCTTTTTCCAATTAATTCACCAAGGAACCAAATTGATTCCTACCGATTTTATCGGATTTGCAAACTCATTGTATGGAAATACCGACCATCACGACAAGTTAATGTCCAACTTCTTTGCGCAAACCGAAGCATTATTAAATGGCAAAACCGAAGCACAAGTTCGCGAAGAGTTTAACAAGCAAGGCGTTTCCTCTGAAAAATCCGATTATTTAACTCCGTTTAAAGTTTTTGAAGGAAACAAACCCACGAATACTATTTTAATTGATCGATTAACTCCTGAAACATTGGGTTCTTTAATTGCCATGTATGAACACAAAATTTTTGTTCAAGGAGTAATTTGGAATATTTTCAGTTACGACCAATGGGGAGTAGAACTAGGAAAGCAATTGGCGACTTCTATTTTAGAGGAAATCAACGCAACAAATGTTAAAAATCACGATAGTTCTACTACTTTTCTTTTAAACCACTATTTAAATAAGTGATAAAAGGTTATTAATCCTTCTTTTTTAAGAAACTAAACGTTATAAATTGTCAATTAATCATTTATTATCATTGATTTTTGTATTTTATTAACATTTGAGGAAACATTTTAACATATAATTATCATTTAACAATTTATTAACATAAGCAACAATAATAATACTGAAATTTGCAAAAATTTAAACAAACAACAAATGAAAAATTTTAAAATTAATTTATTTTTTGGACTGTTTTTCGTAGCAACTGCTTCGTTCGCACAAGCGGTTAAGAAAGACACTGTTAAGTCAAATCAACTAGACGAAGTAGTTGTAAGAGGAAGCATTATTGACGTTGCTAAAGAAAGAAAAACACCAGTGGCTGTTTCTACTATCAAAGCGGCTGAAATACAAGCTAAAGCAGGAAATCAAGAATTTCCAGACTTATTGAAAAACATGCCTTCAGTTTATGCATCTAAATCAGGTGGTGGATATGGAGACTCTAGAGTTAACATTAGAGGATTCTCTCAAGAAAACATTGCAGTTATGATTAACGGTATGCCAGTTAACGACATGGAAAACGGTGCTGTTTATTGGAGTAACTGGAGTGGATTGTCTGATGTAGCCTCTTCTATACAAGTTCAAAGAGGTTTAGGAGCTTCTAAATTGGCTATTGCTTCTGTAGGAGGTACTATTAACGTAGTAACAAGATCTTCTGAAATGAAAGAAGGCGGGACTATTTCTTCTGCAACAGGTAACGACAACTTCCTTAAATCTTCTTTTTCTTACTCTACTGGTTTAATGAAAAACGGTTTATCTGCTTCTTTCTTATTAAGCAGAACAAGAGGAGACGGATATGTTGACGGGACCAACTTTGAAGGAACTAACTATTTCTTAGGTCTTGGATATAAATTGAGCGATAAACACCAATTTGAATTTACTTTCACTGGAGCGGCGCAATGGCACCACCAAAGAAGTACTGCAATCACTTTGGCTCAATATTTAACAGTAGGTGGAGGAACTCCAGCAACAAAATACAACAGAGATTGGGGTTATTTACAAGGAAGCCAATACAATATGAATCAAAACTTTTATAACAAACCAATTGCTTCTATTAACTGGGATTATAAAATCAATGAAACTACCAAATTATCTACTATCGTTTACGGTTCTTGGGGCCGTGGAGGTGGAGCAGGTGCTTGGGGACAATCAGCGGGATTAAACTTCAATGACGACAGATGGAGAACTGCTCCAAATGGAGTTGGAACAGTTGACTTTGATAAAATTTATGCTTACAACTCAGGACAAACGGTTCAATTGCCAACAACAGCAGTTTCTACAACTGGAGCATTTACAGCTTTTGCTCCAGCTACAAGAACACTAGTTAACGGTCAATATGTAAATTTTGACAATTCAAATTCTCTTAATACTGCTCCTTTTGTAGCTGCTGCAAATGGTGTTTCTAAAATTGCGGGTATTAATTCTCACGACTGGTACGGAGGAATTGTTAATTTAGACAAAAAATTAAACAACCTATCTCTTAATTTCGGTTTGGATTTAAGAACTTTCAAAGGAATTCACGTTAGATATTTAAATGATCTATTAGGAGGTTCTACATTTAAAGATGTTGCTGACAGATATAATAATCCTACGGTTTATACTAGCGAAACATCTTCTCCAACACCTTCTTTAAATCCATTTTTTCAAGCAATTCAAGGGACACCAATTTTAAGAAACTGGATTGGAAACGTAAAATGGATGGGAGCATACGGACAAGCGGAATATTCTAAAGACAACTTAACTGCTTTTGTACAAGCAGCGGTTTCTCAACAAAGCTTCCAAAGACAAGATTATTTTGTTTATCCAAACACTGATGCATTGCAAAACTCAGATAAAAAGAGTTTAATGGGTGGTGACTTTAAAGTAGGAGCAAATTACAACTTTAATGACAACCACAATGTATTTTTTAATGCAGGATACTATTCTAAACAACCTTTCTTTACTGCAGTTTTTCCAAACAATGCGAATGTTGTTAATACGAATTTAACAAACGAGAAAATCACCGGATTTGAAGCAGGTTACGGTTTTAGAAATGCGAAATTAAATGCTAACGTAAACGTTTATAGCACTGAATGGAAAGACAGATACCAAAGATCTAATGATTCTGATATAGTTAATAATCCTTACGGGTATTATGATTTCTCTGGAATTACTGAAGTGCACCAAGGGTTAGAGTTAGAAGTGAAATATAAATTGTTCTCTCACTTTAAATTAAACGGAATGGTTTCTTACGGAAATTGGTTTTACAAAGGAAACAGTATCAGTAATCGTTTTAACCTAAATGGAGCACCATTTGCTGGAGGAACAGTTACAACTTTGTACTTAGACCAAGTTAAAGTGGGTAACACCGCTCAAGTTACTGCAGCTTTAGGAGGAACAATTGATGTGTCTAAAAACATGTCTTTCGATGCTAACTATAATTTTAACGATAAATTATATGCAGCAATTTCACCAAGTGCTTTAAACAGCGCTACTAATAAAGGAACTTTACAGTTACCAAATTATAATTTAATTGATGCTGGAGTTTCATACAAATGGGATTTAGCAAATACTACTGAATCAGTTAAATTCAGATTCAATGTAAACAACTTGTTGGATACTAAATACATTGCAGAATCTAGTACTAACATTTTTGCAGATGATATTAAATCAGGAACAACTACCTACGCACAAGCTGGTGCTTTATACAATGGAGTTGCAACTGCAAATAGAGTTTTCTTCGGTTTTGGTAGAACTTGGAACTTCTCATTAAGCTACAATTTCTAATCAGAAAGAAGTAATTTATACAACCACTAAAACGGCATTCTTTAATTAGAATGCCGTTTTTTTATGCTTTTTTCTTTATATTTGTTAAAATAAAAATTAAATAACATCATGAGTTTATACGATATCTTAAGACATTTCCACAAAGGTTGGGCTTATTTAGCCTTGTTTTTACTAGTTGTAGCCGTTGTTAACGCAATTGTTGGCTTAACCTCAAAAAAGGAATTTACCTCCAAAGACCGTAAAATTGCTTTATTTGGTTTAATAGCATCTCACGTTCAATTGTTAGGAGGAATATTCTTTTATTTCGTTTCTCCACTTGGCTTAGCTGGATTGAAAGTATCGGAAGCAAGATTAACGTCGCTAGAACATCCGCTAATTAATGTGGTTGCCCTGGTATTAATTACTATTGGTTGGTCCAAACACAAAAAGGCCGCTACGAGCGAATTAAAATTTAAATCTTTTGCTGTTTTTTATACGTTAGGGTTGCTCTTAATTTTAGCTAGAATTCCTTGGCATTTATGGTTTTAATACCGTTTATTAGATTTAGGTCTACCAGTATTTAACTAGTACTAATCAAATATAGGTTATGTTGCAAAAGAATAAAATAATAATTACCGCAATCATTGGGATTCTTTTAGTAATTTTTGGATCACAAATTCGGGCTCAAAAAAGCAGTAAAACGAAGACGCAAAAAGTAGTACTAGACACTGCAAAAGTAAAAGAAATTGCCACTGACACCCTTCCACCTCGAACAAAAGTAAAACCTTTCAAAACAAAAGCCCACGCTTCTTATTATGCCGATAAGTTTAACGGGAGGAAAACCGCTAGCGGAACTCGTTTTAACAACAATAAATATACTGCTGCCCATAGAAAATTGCCTTTTGGAACTAAATTAAAAGTAACCAATGAAGCAAATGGGAAATCGTTAATTGTGGAGGTTATTGACCGAGGACCCTTTTCTAGAGGGCGAGAACTTGATTTAACCAAACGCGCCTTTATGGATATTGCATCCAATAAAAATAGCGGCGTTATTATTGTAAAAATAGAAATTGTAGAGAAATAATTACCAATTTTTATAAGGGTTTTTACTTAAATAGGAGTTGTAATATTTTTCGTTATTCGTAACTTCTTGGCCCAACCAATCTGGTTTTTCAAAGGCTTCGTCTTCCGATTGCAATTCTATTTCAGCAATAACAAGTCCTTCATTTTCACCAAAAAATTCATCGACTTCATAAACATGATTTCCGAATTTTACTTCGTAGCGTATTTTACTAATTACACCGCTTTCGCAAAGTGGTAATAATTGTCTGGCTTCGTCAACTGGAATTTCATTTTCCCACTCCAACCGACTCAAACCCGTTTCATTACTTTCCCCTTTTATGGTCAAAAAGCCCTGATTTCCTTTAATTCGAACTCGAACTGTTCGCTCGGGATTCGTGTTTAAATAGCCTTGAGAAATCTCATTTTTTGCAAATGAATTTTCTTTAAACCCCTCCGATTTTACTAAAAATTTGCGTTCTATTTCTATCATCTTAAAAAAACCAAGTGGCAACCAATATTGCCGTAATCACACAAATTACATCCACTAAAAGCATCGTGCTTAATGCATAACGCGTGTTTTTGATATTTACAGAACCAAAGTAAACTGCAATTACATAAAACGTACTTTCGGCACTGCATTGGAAAATACTGCTTAATCTTCCCGTTAAGGAATCGGCACCAAAAGTATTCATAGAATCAATTAAAAAACCACGAGATCCTGCCGAACTAAAAGGTCTTAACAAGGCAACCGGTAACGCATCGGTAATTTCTTTGCTCACGCCCATATTCGAAAATCCAAACGCAATCCATTCGCTAATAATTTCAAATAATCCGCTGTTTCTAAACAACGAAATGGCGACCAACATTCCCAAAACATAAGGAAATATAGTAACTCCGGTTTTTACTCCATTGTTGGCTCCTGTTACAAATGCCTCAAAAACGGTGGTGCTTGCCGCTGTAAATTTCTTCTCTTTAAAAAAGGAAAACACCAAGGTAAAAGCGATTATTGTAATTAAAATCAACGCAGATAAATTGGAAGTAAAATAATTTTTACCAATGATATCC
>Ga0114967_10005142_pt1 | contig 10408 bp, 10 predicted proteins | sample M_130628_MF_Meta_FD_92639 | JGI IMG/M metagenome (GOLD analysis project Ga0114967, IMG submission 92639) | Freshwater microbial communities from Lake Montjoie, Canada to study carbon cycling - M_130628_MF_MetaG | ecosystem: Environmental > Aquatic > Freshwater > Lake | place: Lake Montjoie... | reverse complement strand
ATCGAGCGAGTCGCCGCTCTTGTACGTGCGATCCAGAACGGTGCCACGCAGCAGATTCCTCAGCTTGCACTTGTAGAGCGCCTGACCCTTGCCGGGTTTGACGAAGTTGCACTCGATCATGATGTAGGGGTCGCCGTCGATCTGGACCTTGAGCCCCTTTTTGAATTCGCTGGTGTTGTAGCCTGCCACTGTGCCCTCTGTACCCTGTGTTCGCTCGGTGCGCTGGTTTTTCGTTTCCGCGTGTTTCCTTCTGTGACACTCGCCCGTATTCTGGGGGTCACGATCGATGGTTTCCACCGGGCCGTTAAGCCTCCCCGCACCGCAGGCCCCTGTCAACGTCGGCCGGGATTGCGCGGGGAAAGCGGGAAAAACGGACCGTTGCCGGCCATTGTGAGCCAGTTTTCTGCCCCAGTTGACCCTCTTCCAGTTTCCCGCCCCGGAGCATCGCTGCCGTGCCCATTTCCACTCCCCCAGAAGCGACTGGGGGCGATCGCGGCGTTCAACCGCAGTCCCCCGCCACCAACGCTCGGTGGCAGCGTGACTTGGCAGAGGCGGTGCGCGATCCCGAGGAGCTGTGCCGGTTGCTGCACCTCGATTCAGCTGTGGCCGCTACCGCCAAGCAGAGCCACGGTGGATTTCCCCTGCTGGTTCCGCGGGGGTTTGTGGCACGCATGGAGCCCGGCAACCGATTCGACCCGCTGCTGCTGCAGGTCCTGCCGGTTGCTGAGGAACTTGTTCAGCGGGCCGACTACTCGGCCGATCCTCTGGCGGAGCAGGAGTCGCTGCGAGCGCCGGGCTTGGTGCAAAAATATGCCGGCCGGGCCCTGCTGCTCGCCACAGGGGCCTGTGCCATCAATTGCCGTTACTGCTTCCGCCGCTCGTTTCCCTATGGCGAGAATGGGGCAACGCAGGCTGGCATGGCTGCGGCTGTTGAGGCCATCGCCAGCGACTCAACCATCTCGGAAGTGATCCTTTCTGGCGGTGATCCCCTGCTGCTCGACGACGACCGGCTCGGGCGCCTCGTGGATTCGCTGGCCGCCATTCCCACCCTGCGCCGGCTGAGGATCCATTCCCGACTGCCAATCGTGCTCCCTTCGCGCATCACCGAGCGCCTCGTCGAGATTCTGGCCCGGTCGCGACTGACTGCTGTGCTCGTTGTCCATGCCAACCATGCCGCCGAACTGGATGCCTCGGTGGCCGGTGCGGTGCGCCGGCTTTCCGCCGGGGGAACGCTGCTGCTCAACCAATCGGTTTTGCTGCGAGGTGTCAATGATTCAGTGGCTGCTCTGGCGGAACTCTCTGAGCGACTGGTCGACTTGGGCATCCTTCCCTACTACCTCCATCTGCTCGACCGCGTGCAGGGTGCGGCTCATTTCGATCTCCCCTGGAAAAACGCCGCCGCGCTTCACAAAAACCTCCGGGACCTGCTGCCGGGGTATGCCGTTCCCAGGCTGGTGCGCGAAGTGCCGGGAGAGCCGGCCAAAGTCTGGCTGGGCTGATGGAATGGCCTATCCTCGCTCCCGGCGGTGACGGCTGGAGTAGGATTGTGAGAGCGGTCGCGATCTGGCTGTGCTGCAAGGCCTCTGTTCACTGTTGTTCCTGGAGATGCGTATGAAAATCCTGATGGCAGTCGATGGGTCTCCCGCCTCCTTCGACGCGGTTTCCCTTGCGGGCCGGCTCCTCGATCCGGCCGTCGACGAGGTGGCGATCTATTTTTCGCCCGCTGAATTGCAACGCAGGATGCCCTGGGGGGCCGCGCTTGTCGAAGGTGCCAGCGAAGCGCTGTTTGAGGAGGCGATGAAGCGTCTGCCAGCCACAATGGCCCGCAAGGTGGAGGCGATCGTCAGCACGAAGTCGGCCGCTGTCGGCATCATCGAATCGGCGGCTGGCTGGAGCGCGGATCTGGTCGTGGTGGGGGCTCGCGGCAGCGGATCGCTCGAGCGATTGATGCTGGGGAGCGTGTCGCGGGCTGTGGTGCATGGCACCCATCTGCCGGTGCTCGTGGTGCGCAGCCTTCCGCCGACGGAGAAAACTCTGCGCGTCTTGGCATGCCTGCATCCCGCCAGCACCGTGGCTGTCGCCAGCACGCTTGGCAAGATGCACTGGCCGACAGGCACGCAGGGCAGCGTGATCGGCGTGACGGAATCGCTGCTGGCTGGCCCCTTGCCGGCATGGCTGGAGAAGCGGGTGCGCGATCCAGAAACTGCGGCCATCGCTAATGCTTGGCAGCAGGAACACGACGATGAATTGGTCGCCCTCAAGACCCGTTTGCAAGACTTCCAACGCACGCTGCCGCCGGCATTCGGGAATTCTGAGCCGATCGTGGCACAGGGCAATCCCGGCGAGCAGATCAACGCCCGAACCAAAGCCGATTGTTTGGATCTCGTCGTTGTCGGTCGCACGCCGAGCGATGCTCTCACCCGCTGGATGCTCGGGAGCACGTCGGAAGCGGTGCTGACCCACTCTCCAGCCAGCGTGCTGCTGATTCCAGTGGAGAAGAAGTAGGTCATCCCGCTCCCTGGGCCGCCATGCGGGCCACGAAGGCGGCGTAGTCTTTCGGGGTGTCAATGCCCCGGGCGGCGTGGTCGATCGCTCCCGCCACAATCGGCAGGCCGGCTTCGATGCAGCGCAACTGCTCCAGGCTTTCCAGGTCTGCCAGCCGCGATTCGGGGAGGCTGTGCCAGCCTTCCAACACGCTGCGCCGGTAGGCGTAAAGACCGACATGCTGCCAGTAAAGAGGGGGCACGGCCAGCAGCAGCGAGTCGTCCCAAGTCCGTGCGGCCGGTACGGCTGCCCGGCTGAAATAGAGTGCCCGCCAAGCACCGGCCACCGCCTGTGTGCCTTCCTGCCAGGGAGTCAGCACCGCCTTCACTGCGGCCGGATCGTGCAGGTCATCGCGCGAACGCAGTGGCGTTACGAGCGTGGCCACCGCGGCCGTTGGGCAACGGGTGAGCAGGTCGATGGCGGCGTCGATCGCAGAGGCTGCCAGTTCCGGTTCGTCCCCCTGCACGTTGACGATAATGTCGGTGTGGGGCAGGTGGGGCAGGGCCTCCACGATGCGGGCAGTGCCACTGGGCGCCGCTGGTGAGGTCATCACAGCCCGGCCCCCGAAGGCTGCCACGGCGGCGGCAATCTCGGGGCTGTCGGTGGCGACCACCACCTCCGCGGCCCGCGTGGCGGCGGAGGCTGCCCGCCAGGTGTGCTCGATGAGCGTGCGGCCGGTCTGGGCCAGAAGCATCTTGCCGGGCAGGCGCTGGCTGGCGAGTCGCGCGGGGATGACGATGAGAGCCTGGGGTGACTGCGACGAAAGGGCTGGCATGGGAACGATCTTTGGGGGAAGCGGGAGGCTATGCGTTCGATTTGCGGTGGCTCAATTCAACAGCAGTCCGCCCACGCGTGGCCGATATACTGAAGCTGCGTTGAGCGGAAAGCCACTGCATTCTCACGGGAGTTTTCTAAATCGTGTGTGGCATCGTCGGCTACGTCGGTTTTCGTCGCGCCTCCGGGCTGATCGTGGAGGGGCTGCGGCGGCTGGAATATCGGGGCTACGACTCGGCCGGCTTGGCCGTGCTGGAGGATGGCGGAGCTTTAAGCGTATGGAAGGCGGCGGGGCGGCTGTCGCGGCTGGAAGCGCTGGTGAAAAGCGGCGTGCCCGACAGTGCGATCGGGATCGGCCACACCCGCTGGGCCACGCACGGCCCCCCCACCGACGGCAACGCCCATCCCCATCTGGGCGGTAGCGTGGGGGCGGCGGGGGAGTCGGTCGCCGTGGTGCATAACGGCGTGATCGAAAATTACCGTTCGCTCAAAATCCGGTTGGAATCCGAGGGCTACGTCTTTCGCTCCGAAACCGATTCGGAGGTGATCGCCCATCTCATCGACAGCTGTCTGCAGCGGGCTCTGGCCTGCGCCTCGGTGGTGACAGACGAAGCGATCGATGGCCCGTATGTGATGGCGGTGCGCGAGGCACTGCCGCATCTGCGCGGCACGTATGGTCTGCTGGTGCTGTTTCGCGATCAGCCCGAACTGCTGGTGGCAGCCCGGCTGGGCAGCCCGCTGGTGGTGGGCGTGGGGGACGGCGAATATTTCGTGGCCAGCGATGCCAGCCCGTTGGCGGGGCATGCCGACAGGATCGTCTATTTGGCCGACAACGAACTGGCGGTGATCACGCCCCATTCGCTGCGCGTGATCCACCGCGATTCCGGCCGGGTGGAGCCGGCGGTATTCAATCTCGATATGGCGGCGGCTGATGTTTCGATGGGCGACTATGCCCATTTCATGCTCAAGGAGATTCACGAACAGCCGGAGACAATCCGGGCGGCGATGCGCGGCCGGCTATCGCTCGACGACGCCACTGCTGTGTTCGGTGGTCTCAACCTCACACCCACGCAACTGCAGCGCATCAATCGCATCGTGCTCACCGGCTGCGGCACAAGCTGGCATGCGGCGCTTGTCGGGGAATACCTGATCGAGGAATTCGCCCGGCTGCCGGTGGAGGTTGAATACGCCAGCGAACTGCGCTACCGCAATCCGCCGATCGACGAAGGCACGCTGCTGTTTGCCATCACGCAGTCGGGTGAAACGGCCGACACGCTGGCGGCGCTGCGCGAGATCAAGCGGAAGGGGCATCCGACGCTGGCAATCTGCAATGTCGTCGGCAGCACGATCGCCAAGGCGGCTGACGGGGGCATCTATCTTCATGCCGGCCCCGAAATTGGCGTGGCGAGCACGAAGGCTTTTACCAGCCAGTGTGTGGTGCTGGCGCTGTTGGCGCTCTATTTCGGCCGCCTGCGGCACATGAGCTATGAGAAGGGTATTGAAGTGATTCGGGCCCTGGAGCAGTTGCCCGATATCGTGTCAGAGGCGCTCAAGGCCGACGCGGCGATCCAGAGGATTGCGGCCAAGTATCGCGATGCCAGCACGTTTCTCTATCTGGGCCGGCAATACAACTTCCCGGTGGCCCTCGAGGGGGCGCTCAAGCTGAAAGAGATCAGCTATATCCATGCCGAGGGCTATCCGGCAGCCGAGATGAAGCATGGTCCGATCGCGCTGGTCGATTCCGCCACGCCGAGCGTGTTCATCATTCCGCAGGGGGCTGTCTACGACAAGGTGATCCTCAATCTCGAGGAGATCAAGGCCCGCAGCGGGCCGGTGATTGCGGTGGCGAGCCCCGGGGATCGGCGGGTGCTGGACCTGGCTGATGACGTGATCGAGATCCCCCAGACGGTCGATTTTCTGCAGCCAATTGTGGCGGCGATTCCGTTGCAACTGCTCGCCTACCACATTGCGGTGCTGCGGGGCTGCGATGTCGACAAGCCGCGCAATCTGGCCAAGAGCGTGACGGTGGAATAGAAGATTTGTGCCCGCCTGCGGCGGCTGGAACCAGCCCGGGATATCCGACAAAACAGGGGCCAGTCTTGCGTCGGCCGGCGGGGCTGGTAGGCTTGTCTCTCGCGCCGCTTTGGGCGGTCCACTCGCCCGAGTGGCGGAATTGGCAGACGCGCAAGATTCAGGTTCTTGTCCAGGTAACTGGGTGGAGGTTCAAGTCCTCTCTCGGGCATTCGATCGGTCGGGGCTGAGGTTAGTCAACCACGCCTGTCGTCTCGCCGCCGGCTCGGCTGGCCATCGCTTTCCAGGCTGCTGCGTCGGCCCCACTGGCCACCGTTCTCACGCTGCCATCGGTCATTGCGGCATTCACTGCGGCAGGGTGGTAGCTCCGCGACGTGATCGCCGCGTAGGTGGGCACGGTGGCAGAGGTGCCTTCGCGGCGGTTGGTCCAGTCGCCATCGACGGTTATCCCATTGATCCCGATCGGGACCACGGTGTTGGGGGGAAAGGCCGCGGTAAATCCGGTTTGATTTGTTTTGCCGTCAACCCATTCGGTGTGGCCCCCCTCCGGTTTTTGCTCGCCGCCGTATCCGTTCAAGACTGCGGGAAGGGTAGGGGCCGGCGCAGAGAGTGTTGTCAGGGCATCAGAATTGCGGAGGTACGACGTACATGCCTTGATTTCGGCGAAGGCGAGCGTTTTCGAGAGGCCATCGGCGAACTGGGCCGGCTTCAGGGCCCGATTTACCTGAAAGGCCCCATCGCCGCCATTTTTGGAGATCGGATCGAACACAAACCAGGTGCCCATATTGATGCCGTAGTTGAGCGGGTAATGCCGTTCGGCTCCGTCGATGATCGGCTTGTCGTTGGGCTCTGTCGGGCACAGCAGCACCGGCATGCGGAGCGACGAAATCAGGGTGCGGCCGTCGGCGAGCGTGGCGGTGTCGTAGCTGGTGGTGAGGTTCCGTTCGATCTGGGCACCAACCTGCAGGTCTTCGAGGTAGGGGAGCAGGCGGGCCTGGGCCGACCATTCCAGGGCGGATGAATCGGGATTGCCGTCCCAGCCGCGGCTGTATGGATAGGCTCGTTTGGCCGATTCGTGGTTGGCCAGAGCGAGGCCAAGCTGTTTGAGGTTGTTTTGGCAACCCATTCTGCGGGCAGCTTCGCGCGCTGCCTGCACTGCGGGGAGCAACAGGCCGACAAGCGCGCCGATGATGGCGATCACCACAAGGAGTTCAACGAGCGTGAATCCGGCACGGCGGGGAGCGTCGGTGGCCTTGGCCCGGAGTCGAAAGCGAAGTCGGATGCAGTTATGTATCGAATAGATCATCGAGGAGACCCTCTTCTGGCTTATTGAGACAGAGAATCAGTATCAATAGAGATTGATTATAGGCATCCCGTTTTGGCGGTCAAGTTCTTGTTTTCTGGTGCATTCGGTCCCGTTTTGGCGCTCTTTGGGCCGCCATTCGCCCTGGTGGCTGGTTGCCGGCGGCCGGCCCCCGGGGCCAGCGACCCACGCCGACTGGACCGGCCACACTTGAAAAGGCCGCTCTCCTCGCGCGATGTCCCACTTCTGGCAGACTGTGCTGCCACGCTGCGGGGCATCCAAACAACAGAGGAGCCCCGCCAACGCTCTCCGCGGAGCCGCCTGATACGGCGACTGGTGGGCTGGAGGGGAGCCGTGCTTGGCCGCCCAGGAAAAATTCTCACCCATGCCTGCCCGCACGATCGCCATCGGCGACATCCACGGCCACTCCAGCGCCCTGTCTACGCTTTTGGAAAACGTAAAGCCTCATCCCCAAGACACGCTCGTCTTTCTGGGCGACTTTATCGATCGCGGGCCAGACAGCCGGGGAGTGCTTGAGCAGGTGATTGCTCTTCAAGAGCGGTGCCAGGTTGTGCCGCTGATGGGCAACCATGAGGAGATGCTGCTCAATGCCCGAGACACCGAATACGCACTGCGGATCTGGCTCGACAATGGTGGCGATACGGCATTCCAGTCCTACGGCATCACAGAAGATCTTGGCCCAGATGACGACTTCGATGCGGCCACGCTCTGGAGGGCTGTTCCCGAAAAACATTTTGAGTTTCTGGGGAACACGCTCCGTTTTCATGAGACCGATTCCCACTTTTTCATCCACGCCAACTACGCCCCCAACTGGCGACTGGAAGACCACGACACGCGAACGTCCCTTTGGCTGCCGCTAACCGACCTGCCCGGCCCTCACTACTCCGGCAAGACGGCAGTGCTTGGGCACACGCCGCAGCTTGACGGCAGAGTGCTCGACGGCGGGCATGTTGTGTGCCTCGACACCGGCTGCGGGTACGGAGGCGTGCTCACTGCCATGGACGTTGGCACCGGTCGGATTTGGCAGGTGGGTCAGGAGTGATCTACAGACAGCAACTGCTAACGCTCTGCAGTCGGGGCTGCCTCCAGCGAATCAGGGTTTTGAAAGCCCTAGCCCCCTCCCTAATCCGCCCGCCCGCCCGACCGCGCCTGCGGCCGAATTTCCCGAATGAATCTGCTGTCTCCTTTGAGCGCGGCGTCAAGGCAGTACTGAGATACATCTTCCCAAGGATAGCTGCCGAGGCGTTCGCCTGAGGCTTGGTAAAACAGCATGATTGCCCGCACGTCAGCAAGGGTGAGCACGTTTTCCCCCCAGGCCGGGAGTGGGCAGCGCCGCTTCCCGTGAACTTTGCAATTGTTGCGAAAGTGCATCACCACATCAGACCTGTCCTTCACGTTGGGCAAACCAGCGAGCCAGTGCCTGAATCCCTCGCCATAAACATCACGAGTCTCGACGCAAAAGCGGTCGTTGAAACCACACGCCTGAGCAAAGCCACCGCGTGGGTCTTTGAGCATGACGTACGTCGGCCCGCGGGGCCTGGCCATCATGCGCACTGCTTGTTCGACGTCGGCTGCGGTTGCGAAGAGCTGGTGAGGGCATTCTTCAAGTTCGAGCGTGAAGCCGGGCATATGAGGTTTCCTTGTCAGAGTTATGCATAGAGCGTGACAGGTTTGCTACCGCCTGCCGTCGTGGTGAGCAGGCTGCGGTACTCCTCAAACAACTCGCCCGGTTCTGAAATCATGATCATTCTCCCGCCGCGTTTTCCTCTCTGCTAGTCGGAACAAACTCTTTGATGAAATCATGCTTCGGGGTACACGGATACTCGCTCGACACATCTCTCCACGAATACCCTCGATGCCGCGTGCCAGTAGCGGCGTAATGGAGCAGGACATCTTTCGCATCCTCCCAGCCCAGCACGTCTGCCGCATGGATCTTATAGGGGCAACTCCGCGGCCGGTGAATCCCTCGATTGCATTTGGCATAGAAGTGAACCGAGGTTTTCTCGTCGCTCTTCGAAGGCACGCCCGCCCGCCAGTGCAGGAATCCCTCGCCATACACATCGCGCGACTCGATGACGTAGCGGCCGTTGGTTCCTCCCGTCTGGGCATACGACCCGTCCGAACCGGTGAGGTTGATATAGGTCGGCCCCGTCGGCGACCGCAGGCTTTCGAGAGCCCGCCGGATGTCGTCTACGGTGGCGCGGCAAGCGCAGGGAAGGTTTTCAACTGACAGAGTGAAATGGATCATCTTTTCCTCTCAAGTATGTGACGTCGTACTCGTTACCGCCGCCACGCGGACGGTGATTCTGTGGAGTGCCACCAACTGTGCTCGATCGTTCTTCCTGCTCAGGTACCCACCAGCCAACACAAACGCCAACGGCAGGGTGCGCGATCTGGCCCAGTCGAATACGAGTGCCTCCCGCTTGATCAGGTGTTCGCGGGTGATTCCCTGCAGTCCGCCTCCTTCATCGTCCTCAAACGGATCGACCCCGGCGTTGTAGAGACAAAGGTCGAAGTCGCCTGCCTCGTCAAGCTGCCTGCAGATCGCCGGAAGCCAGTCGGCCGCCTGCGTCACCACCTGCAGATGTGCGTTGTGCTGCGGAGCGTAGTGATCGAAACGGTCCACAGAAACGTCCCGCTGCACGATGCGTGGATCGTCCTTGATGAGTGCCGCTGTGCCTCCGCCGCAGTGGGCGTCGAAGTCGAGAATCAGCACCCGTTGTGCTCCGGCATGCATTGCCTCGCGGGCGGCGATGACAAGTCCATTGAATGTGCAGAAACCGCAGCCCTTTTCTCGGCGAGCATGGTGCAGACCGCTGGAGAGGGATCCAGCATTGCGTCCGGTTTTCAGGGCCTCCTTCGCTGCCGCCGCGACGCCGCCGTTGCTGGCCAGAACCGCCGCTAGCAGCGACGCGTCCCAGCGGAACCCCTGCGACTCCGCCAGACACCCCGGCTCACCGGCCTCAATGGCGCTGACGTAGATCGGATCGTGTGTCTCTTCAACGGTGCCGATGGAAAGCGGCTCAGGCTCCACGAGTGTGACGCCATCAATCGGCGAGCGGCGGAGAGACTCCGCAATCCAGGCTGGTTTTTGGAGCGTCTCGAAAGCGACTACGTTAGCGACATAGGCGGGTGAGTAGAAAAGTTTCATAGATAATTTCTACGCAGCTCCCGGGAGGCTGGCGCAGACTATGACTCAGTTCCTCATCCCCCTGGCAGTGGCTCAGGCAGTGGAGGGGGCTGAGCACCGCCAGCAGTGCTAGCATGAAGAAGCCGAAGCCGAAGCCGACGCGGCCTCGGCAAAGCAGCGGGCCGAGGCCGATAAGAAGGGTCGCAACGTCTGTGAGTCGATGGGTCGCGCGAGGTACGACCGATGGAGCCAATGATGAACGTCAGTCCTGCAACGGAAGCCGATCTACCGGTCCTGTGCGAATTACTTGGCCTCCTGTTCGTTCAGGAGGCCGAGTTCCGCCCCGACCGAGAGCGGCAATTGGCCGGGCTGCGGTCGATCCTGAGCCGACCTGAAGCAGGGCAGATATTGGTGCTGCGGGAAGGGCCGGGCGTAGTCGGTATGGTCAGCCTGCTGTTTATGCCATCTACAGCGTTGGGCGGGAGAGTGGCGGTGCTCGAGGACATGGTTGTAAGGCCGAATGCTCGGGGTCGCGGGGCAGGATCGCGGCTCCTGCAGGCCGCCATTGAGTTTGCTCAATTGGCTGGGTGCCGGCGCATCACGCT
>Ga0114967_10005140_pt1 | contig 10413 bp, 7 predicted proteins | sample M_130628_MF_Meta_FD_92639 | JGI IMG/M metagenome (GOLD analysis project Ga0114967, IMG submission 92639) | Freshwater microbial communities from Lake Montjoie, Canada to study carbon cycling - M_130628_MF_MetaG | ecosystem: Environmental > Aquatic > Freshwater > Lake | place: Lake Montjoie... | reverse complement strand
CTGTTCTTGTGAATCGTTACTTCATTGGAAATATACAGGAAGTCATTGTCTTTACTACTGCTATCACCACCTCCCAACGTCAACAGGTAGAAGGATACCTCGCTACCAAATGGGGACTGCGGGCCAATCTCGATCCTACCCACCCGTATTCTTCGGTTCCGTATACCGGACCGTTTACGCTGAACCCCACTAGCCCCGTTTCCAAATCCTTCGTGGCCGTGTACCAGTGCCCAACTGTCGCCTCTGCCATGAATATCGGAATCGGATCGAATACGAATAGCAGTGCATTCGGGTTATGCCAGTCCAATAGTGTTCTTTACTCCCCCTACCAGTACGTTGTGGGCGATATTTCGTTTGGTGTCCCAAGTTACACGGGCATGAACTATACCTTCGCCTCCTTCGACGTTTCTACCAATAGTATCACCGGCGTCCCCGGATTCAACGATCTTTCTACGGCGGCAGTCGCATTCCAGAACAAAGCCGTTAACACTCCTTTCTACATCGGTTCTTCCACGACTCTTTACACGTCCAGCGGATTCCATCTCTGTGAATTCATTGCTACGTCCAACGCTTTATCTTCCACGGACCGTCAAAGTGTGGAAGGATACCTTGCGTCGAAGTGGGGATTATTGGACCAGCTCCCGTTCTCTCATCCTTACAAGAACTTTCAACCATCAGGAGATCAGTGGATCCCGCCAACCCTTCCCACCACGATTTTAGGACTTGTATCCTGGCTGGATATGACGTATCCGGGACAGACCACAGCGAGCATTGCCGATCGTGTTAGTGGGTCGTTTACAGTAAACGTCGGAACTGGAAACCAGTTCCAGCTATCCAATATCAACAATCTTCCATCCCTCTATTTTCCAGGGAACAGTAGTAACTATCTGAGTAAACCCAGTCTGCCTTCTACGGCCGAAGGGTCCGTCCTCTTCGTATTCAATATTTCAGACACTCGAAGTGATCTCCCTATTCTTACGTGGAGAGCGTCTACTGGCACTGCTCCATGGGGTCCCCTTCTTACATACACAGCAGGAACAACCCTAAAACTCCAAAACAATTATGCTGGAGCAACTGGGAGTGATACAACCCCATTAACCTTAGCAATGACTTCAGGAACAAATCTTGTATTTTTCGCATGGGATTATAGCAATTTCTACCTTTCTGTGAACGGTGGAATTCCTGTAATCGGGTCTAATGCGATACCGGGAAGTGCAACTACTATGTATATCGGAGCGAATACTACGACAGGCATTACTCCGATCATGAACTTCGGGGAACTTGTAGTCTATAATCAATACTTTGAGAAGTCAGAGCGGCAACTTCTCGAAGGATACCTTGCGTGGAAATGGGCTCTCCAGGGTACTCTGCCTGTCAACCATCCATTTTCTAAGATATCACCGACTGGAGCGACTGTACTTGACACGGATGCACTCAATACCCCCGCCCAAATTGCGAGTTTGACGACATGGCTGGATGCTGCGGACTCTGATACAATTCTTCAATCGTCGGGTAAAGTTACAACATGGTATGATAAATCTGCGACGTCCGATGTATTTCTAGGAACGACGACAACCGCCCCAACATATTCTACTACTAACGGCCCATATTTGCCAGGAGTGTACTTTTTGAACACAAATGCTCTCCGTGGAACTGTGAGTGCTGCGATAGCAAGTGGAGTTGGAACATGTTTCATGCTTGCGACAATAAGTGGTAGCAATGCTCAAGCGTTTACAGGAGATTACGTGTCAACTACAACTCCCGCAGTTGGAAAGTCGTTTGGTTTGGTGTGCGTCGATAAAAACGTTACGTGTCCTCTTCAATCGGACGCTAGAGTGAATAGAAATCCATTACCTGGAGTCTTGTCCACTACAACGTCTATTCTTTATTCTCAAATGAATGCGGCTATTACTCCGAAGATAGGGGTAGGAAGCTACGCATTTGGGACTCCCACGAATGTCGTGTCTACGGTGAATAATCAATCAGTGTCCTGGCAACCGTCAGTTCCATCCTCGTGCCCATGGAATCTCGGGTATATTGGAACAAATCCAGCCCTGCAAGATTTCTACCTCCACGAGTTCCTGTGTTTCTCCGAGTATTTCACTGAGAGTCAGAGATTCGTGGTAGAAGGCTATCTCGCATGGAAATGGAGGATTCAGAGCCAGCTTCCGGTGGGACATCCATACAAGAGCGTTAGACCCGTAGACGCACCATTCTCGCCCAACTTGGTGGCGGGAATGAGATGGTGGGTAGATGGAGCGGATACAACAAGTATGACGTTCAGTTCGGGATCCAGCATAACTCAATGGAGAGATAAGAGCGGGAACGGATACCATGCTACAGGTGTGAACTCTCCACAAAAACTTCCGTCTGGAGGTGTGTCGTTTAACGCTGCTTCAAGTCAGTACTTTTCAATGGATGTTCCATACCCTACAACGAACACGGTGTTTATGGTTGGATCACCTGTTCCCTCCACCACATCTGCTATGTATTATATGGATACAGAGGTAGCAAACAGAGGAACTATTTATCTTGGCGGACAAGGTGGTTCATATCTTACTTACTTTATGGGAGCAAACAACCCAGAATTTGCTGTTTTTAAATCTGATTTACCAACAACTCCATTTCTTGTGTCATCTATAAAAACCGTGGGAGTGACAAACGTTGGATTTTATAACGGAACACAAGCGTTTTCAATGGTAGATAATACTCTTATTAACGCATCGGTATGGAAAAGATTAGGCGGTGCAATTACGAACCAAGCCTATTTGACTGCCACTATTTACGAAATGATTATTTTCAACACCCCTCTCACCGGCTATCAACGTCAGCAGATTGAAGGATACCTTGCTTGGAAATGGGGTCTACAGAGTTCTCTGCCGCCCACACATCTATTCAAGAACGCTATACCCACCCGTTCCACCAATTTTACGCCCACCTCGGTACCGGGAATAGCTCTATGGTTGGATGCGGCTGATGCGTCTACGATCGTGGGAACTGCACCTCTCGTCAATGAGTGGAAAGATAAGTCTGGAAATGGACTGAATGCTACAAAGAACACCGACGTTGCTCCGACATACTCTTCTACGGGATTTAACAACGGACTTCCCGGAGTTTTGTTTAACGGCAGCACAACCAGACTTCATACTCCTTCCATTTCGCCAACACCCGTGTTGTCTTCCAACGGAACAGATACGACAATCTTCGCAGTCGTGAATTGGGTTGGAGGTGTGAATGGAATTGCACTTGGACTGGAGACGACCGGCAATACTTTTGCGTTCTATGTGCCATGGACATACCCGTCGACGGTAAATGGAAATATATTTGCCGACTTGGGAACTAATGCGCGTATCGGATATGACACCGTATTCGCCCCAGCTTCAGCTCCCTACGTTTTTTCTGTTACGAGAAGCGGAGTAAACGGGTCAATTTACGTCAATGGAAATATTCATGTTTCGTCCACAACACTTCCACTTGCGGGTACAATCGGGACAACAACCCAGACGCTCGGTATCGGCGGCCTGGCGGCGGCTACTGCGGTTTTCAACTCTTATATAGCAGAAATCCTGATTTACAACCGTGCGTTGACTACAGCTGAACGTCAACAAGTGGAAGGATACCTTGCTTGGAAATGGCGGCGGCAGAATACCCTGGGTACCACACATCCCTATTCAAAGTTCGCTCCCTAAAGCGCATAGTAGTTACTGGGGGTTCCAGTGTAGACGAAAGTCAGAAGAGCGTTTGAAATCATTGTGAATGGACTGGTCATATTCAGAATAGTTCCTACGGTCGGAGTAATCGACATACTTCCAGACGATACATTCTTGACTGTCCAATACATCCCCATGGATGCGTTTGCTCCCGGGAGGACGAGGCTGGTAGTAGACACCGTCAATAAGAACGTCGTAGCCTGCGTCGGTGCGGTCAATGTAAGGGTTGAGCCGCTTATGAGCGAAATGTTGAGTCGTGATGTGACATAAGAGTTCTGGAATGTGACTCCGCCGATGAAGCTCGAGAGTGTGGAAGTTGTAGTTGTTAGCGCACTGCAGGTTACGACATTGCTCTGTAGTTGAACTCCGCCTATAGAGTGGGACAGGTTCGTAACCGTCGTTATGAACCGACCTCTTAGCAGGGTGAACTCCCCACCCACACCAATTTGTGCAGCAGCTGTTGGCGCTGCGTTTCCTGTGCAGAAGATTAGGTTTGTGGACGCACCCCTTGCACCCATTAGTACATTAGAATCTTGTCCAGAGCCAGTCGAAATAGTCACGAAGAACGCATTTCCCTCACTATTGACGGGATCCTTAGCAACCACAATGTTCGACAAAAACATAGACCCTCCGCTCACGTTCAGTGAATATCCTGAGAAACCAACGGTTGTTCCAATACTGAGGGATCCCGATGCCGTGATGCGCACCTTTTCTCCAAAAGCATTGGAGAAGGCAAGCGCATTGGATGCTGGGCTCAGGAGTGTTCCGCCGGAGGATAAGGAGATGAATCCGACTGCTGAAATAGACCTGGTGTTCATATTCACGTTGGAGATCGCAGAGTAAGCAGACCATGCAGGTAGGCCACCCGACAATGTGAGGGCCACACCTTTCAGCCAATATTGGGAGACGTTGATCGTTCCAGTTGTCGCATCAATCGTGTAAGGACTTGTGAGACTTCCTCCTAAAAACTTTAGACTTGAGGCATTGTAGATTAGATTGGAATTCATATTGAGATTCTCCGAAGCATACCAGTGTGCCCAGAGTTGAACGTCCGACAACGTTGTCACACGAGCCCCGTTCAGCGTAATCGCAAAGTTTGTCGTTGTATCCCCAACGGTCACGTTTCCGGGTAGTTGGCTATTGACTGACGCATGGTAATACCCGTTGCTGAGCTTATATTGAGGGACAAAAATGTTCTTCAAAATATTCAGATCATTGGTCGCAGTATAGGTTGCGGGAGGCGGTGCCACGCTCATCGTCTCGTATTGTTTTTAATAGACGGAAAGGATTTAACTACTTTCTGCGTCCTATATACATCACAATGGCAACCCTCGGCGACCGGTATACGCTATTTCCCATCAAGTCTGACGAGACGAAGCTGTATCAGCTCTACAAGCAGTCTGTCGCATCGTTTTGGACGCCCGAGGAAATCGATTTTTCCAAGGATGAGAATGATTGGGATAGTCTGACCCAGAACGAACAGTTTTTTGTGAAGCAGGTCCTAGCATTCTTTGCCGGAGCCGACGGGATCGTCCAGGAGAACTTGGCGACCCGGTTCCAGCGGGATGTTCAGAGCCCGGTTGCCCGGTTGTTCTATGCGTTCCAGAATGCGATGGAGGGTGTACACTCGGAGACCTACTCCCTCCTCATCGACAAGTATGTCAAGGACAAGGAAGAACAGCTTCATTTATTTCGGGCCATTGATACCATCCCGTGTATTCGTCAGAAAGGTGAGTGGGCACTCAAGTGGATCGATAGTCAGGAATCGTTTGCGACCCGTCTCGTGGGATTTGCGTGTGTCGAGGGTATCTTTTTCAGCGGGGCGTTCTGTGCGATCTACTGGCTGAAGAAGCGTGGTCTTCTCCCTGGCTTGACGTTTTCCAACGAACTCATTTCTCGGGACGAAGGGTTGCACACGGTGTTTGCGGTGGAGATGTACCGTCTTGAATCTTCCATTCCATCGGAACGGATCCAGGATATCATCACATCTGCCGTGGAGATTGAAACTGAATTCATCTGTCAGTCTTTGCCGTGCTCCCTGATTGGAATGAATTCGAAATTGATGACGCAGTATATTCGCTTTGTAGCCGACCGTCTCGCCGTCCAGCTGGGCATCCCAAAGATTTACAATGTCCAGAACCCCTTTGATTTCATGGAGATGATCTCGATGGAGGGCAAGGGCAACTTCTTTGAGCGGAAGGTGTCTGATTATTCCAAGGCAGGGGTGGGCGCCAAGAAAGAGGACATGACGATCAAGTTTGATTCCGAGGATTTTTAAGTGTCCAACAAGGTAAACTAGGAAACATGGAGTTCTTTCATGGTGTCGTAGCGCTCGTTGCCGGAATTGTTCTGATTCTAACCGGTCTGGTTGCGTGGATGTATGTCCAGCAGTCCCGCATGGCCCAGGCGATCAATGCTCTGGCCATTGCCATTACGGCCCCGCCTCCCTCCTTTGCCCAGTCTCAGCCGGAATCTGATCGGGAACCGGAAGTCTCCCATGAAGACGAACTGCACGCTCCTGCCCCCGAGTCGCAGACCCAGACGGAGACGGAGAAGGAGACCCCTGCTCCTCAGGAGGACGATGACCGTGTGAGTGTTCACGAAGACGAGGATGTCGAGCTGATGGGCGAGGATATGGCCACGCTGGGCGGAAAGACGGCAGCCCAACTTCGTGAGATGCTTACATCGAAGGGGATTCCGTATAGTAAGAGCGATAAAAAGTCGACACTAATTTCTCTCATACAAGCAGCGTCGTGAGATGAAACTAGTCAGTTTTGATATTGGAATTCGGAATTTAGCCGTATGTGTCCTGGAAGGAACGTCCAGGACAGATATGTGTATTGCTCACTGGGATGTGATCGATGTAGTCGGGGAAAAGAACGGACACACCCGCACATCCTGCTTCAAGTGTGCCAAACCTGCTATGTGGAGCCAGGCTGGAACTGGAACCCAGGCATGTTCCCGCCATCGTCCGAAGAACTTGACACTGACCAAAACAGCACTGGGAAAGAAGACGATAGCAGAATTACAGGGGATGGCGCCAGGGTATACTGGCAAACCTACCAAGAAAGATCTGGTCGTTCATATTTCCACTGCGATGCTGGCATCGGGATGGACGAAATTCAAGGGGAATGCTCGTGCCCCTGGCGGAGGAGTCTTGGATCTGGTGGGCGATATCATTGACTCACTTGGTCGGCGTGAACATTGGTGGGCAGGTGCGGATCTCATTATTTTTGAGAATCAGATGGATAGACGGATGTTTGCGGTCCAAGCGATGCTCCACATGTATTTTGCCTGTCGTGGGTTCCGGACAAAGGGAGTATCTGCCATCCATAAATTGGACAATATCGTGTGTGTCGCCGATGCGACGGGAACCTATCGTGGTCGCAAGAAAACAGGGATCACACACTGCGAACTCCTGTGCCCCCCATCCCAGCACGCATTCTTCCGATCGCATAAAAAGAAGGACGATTTGGCGGACAGTTTTTTACAGGGCTTGTATTTCTTAGAGCATCCTATTTAAGACTATCTGGACAAAGAAGTTTAATGCTAAAAGTCACTCATAACGCAGGCTTTTTCTCGTGCTGCAGCGTTCGTTTACAGGAGATTATTGCGTATTTCAATAGACACAAACAGCTACCCATTGTTGACAGTTCTCGGCAGTTTGTGCTTTACAAACCAGACAACCATGTCTCTGATATTACCCAGATGTTCTTTGAACCTTCTGACGTTTCAGTTGATTATACTGGTCCGCTAAGTATTACACCGGATGGTTCGGAAGACCAGTTTTCCAACTATAAACATCTCAATTATCACCAGATACAGCCATTCGTTCAACGGTATTTCTCGCTTTCTCCTCATGTAAAAGAGGTTGTTTCAGGACTAGAGACAAAGTATGCACTGGATTACAGCCGGATATGTGTCGTATACTATCGTGGATTAGGCAAAAAGATTGAAACGAATCTGGCGTCCTATCATGAGTTTGTTGGAAAGGCTCGGGATATCCTGAAAGAGAAGCCAGACACTATATTTCTGATACAATCAGATGAGACAGAATTTATTCAGATGATGTGTGAACTGTTTGACAACACGATCGTATTCAAAGAGATTCACCACGTATCCAACATAACAGGGGTTTCAAACTCTGAAGATGTTCTTCCTATGAATGACCGCATACGCCATGCGATTAATTTTGTAGCTATCGTGAAGATCATGTCCAAGGCACGTGATGTTATATGCTATTCTGGGAACTGCTCACTTTGGATTGCGTTGTTTCGTGGACACGCAGATGGATTTCATCAGTATCTGAAACCAAGGGAAACGATCTACGGTATACCAAACTCAGCCTATAACCCAGACCAGACGGTTTTTTGGGTGTAGATAGATAATGTCCAGACTCGGACCCGCTCTTCGTTCGCAATTCATGAAAGGTGTGAAAGATGTTCTCAAAACTACGGCGAAAGAAACTATGAAATCGGCAGCGGAGGAGTTGATGACGAAACGGCCCCGTGTCGCATCGGTGGAGTCGGCATCCTTCACCCCCCCATCATCCCCTACGTCGTTTTCAGCGGCGGCTGCATCCGCCCCCCGCCCCCCGCCTGTTCAGTTCCCTGCCGTATGTGTATGCAAATACGAACCCAGCGCACCAGATTTGGGGAGTGGGAATCGGTCGTATATTTGTTCTGGATGTTCAAGGTCGGGAATGGGCGAGTACAAGACAGTGGTGGAGGGCAGGGAGTTTGCGAAGTTGAAAGGCGGTCGCAAGACTCGGCATATCCGGCGTTCGCGTTTACATCTTACAAAGAGGATGCGTGTGAGACATAATAGTAAGAATGGACGTTCCCGGCGCTGATCTCTTAATGAATACATCGGCGATGGCCGCCGCAAATACGAAACTCCCTGAGATGGAGTCTGTCAACCTGGATTTCACAGACCTTCCGTCCGAGCCTGCCGCCCCGCCCCGCCTCGTCCCGTCCGCCGAGGATGTAGGTGCCACCAAGACGTGGGACGGTGTAGAGAACCTGAACGCCGAAGCCTACCTCAAGCCTGTCAACCCAGCTCCCAAGATGTCCGAGGATGCCATCATGAAGAAGAAGTATGAGCTTCTACGTAAGTTCGAGCGCCTCAACAAGTTGGGTGTTCCGATCCGCAAGCGGTTCACGATGGATTCTCCGCTGGACGAGATGGAGATGGAGCTGGAGTTTGTGCGCAAGGAGAAGGCTATGGATTCCACCATCAAGCAGTTCTCCGAGTGGTTTATTACGGGTATGTCAGCAATGGAGTGGGGATCCAAGAACGTGGGTATGATCAAGATGTTCGGTCTACAGCTCGATGGTCTGTCCCAGAGCGCCCAGATGAACGTGGGTGATCTAGAAGAGGATTTCGAGGAGCTGTATGATCTGTATGGCGACCAGATGCGGATGCACCCGCTCGTGCGTATCCCCATGCGCACCTGTTTCATGGTCTACATGGTCCACCTCACCAACCAGATGGCAATGAAGGCTCCAGTCCCGAACATCCAGGAGATCCTGCGCCAGAACCCGGATATTGCTCGGCAGATGGCAGCACAGGCGATGCAGGGGCAGACGGAACAGTTCCGGCAGCAAGCCCAGCAACAGCAGCGTGCGACCGTCCCCACATTCCCGAGTGCCCCCGCCCCTGCTCCGGCCCAGATGCCTGCCTCCAATTTCGATAACCCGCTTGCCGGTCTGATGTCGTTTCTCGGCGGAGTCAATGCCCCCCAACAGCAGCAGCAGGCTCCTTCCGCACCCACACGCACCATCCCCCTGAAGGCTCCCTCCCGTGACATGAAGATGCCGTCGGTCACTGGCCTTGGCATCGGGGATATCCTGAACAAGATCAATAAGGAGGAGAAGAAGATCGTCAATACCAGCCCCATGCCCCCTACCCAGGCTCCGACGGCCCCCATGACGTTTGCCAGCGGTCCTCCCCCTCCTCAACCTGCTCGTAAGTCCGTCCTCAAACGATCGGGAGGATCGGAACGTAAGTCCGCCAAGAATTCTGTCGTGATCAAGTTATAATAGACAATGAGTGGACCCGTTATGCGACCCGTTGGAGGATTCCAGGACCGAACAACCTACGGCGCAGTCTATGCCACCGAATCCGTGGCTCGCATCGTTAACGTAGATACCCGCTTCCGTGATAACCCAACCATTACAGGTGCGGCGGCATGTACCATCCGTCTGCCCAGGACGTACAAGAACATCACATCTCTCCGCCTCTCCAGCATTGAACTGCCGAATACATGGTATGATTTTACTGCCAATCTTGAAAACACGAATTTCACAGTGAGTGGATCCCAGCGCACGATCTCAGATGGAAATTATACGACTACGACTCTCGCATCGGCTATGGTGTCTACTGCGGCACCCACCATCTCACTAAGTGTGACATTTGATGCAGTGACTACCAAATGCACGATCTCCGCTTCAGGGGCGTTCACCATGGATTTCACACCTGTTCCCGGAAATGTATGCTGTATTACTCGTGAAGCCAATCTTCGGCCATTCGATACAGGTCTTGGATCCTACTTAGGATTCACGAGTAACACGTATTCGGGAAATTCGTCGTACACGTCCGAAAGCCTGCCCAATCTTTACGGAAACACCTACGTTCTCCTAAGTCTTGAAAAATACGAGGCCATCGATCACCTTTCGTTCAACGGAACAGCTGTTCCTGCCTT
>Ga0114967_10005139_pt1 | contig 10415 bp, 4 predicted proteins | sample M_130628_MF_Meta_FD_92639 | JGI IMG/M metagenome (GOLD analysis project Ga0114967, IMG submission 92639) | Freshwater microbial communities from Lake Montjoie, Canada to study carbon cycling - M_130628_MF_MetaG | ecosystem: Environmental > Aquatic > Freshwater > Lake | place: Lake Montjoie... | reverse complement strand
TTTTGGCGATGCCTTGCGCGCCGACGGCCTCCAACACTTCCTTGCGGCTCGCTTGGATGACTTGTTGATAAACGCTGCGCTGATCGGGCGTCAGTTCACAGAACGAAATCTGTTCCAGTTTCGCCGGCAAATCTGCCGCCACGTCCTTCTTCAGACGCCGCAACATGAACGGGCGCAGCCGCCGCGCGAGCCGCTTCTGCGTTTCGAGATTCTTCTCTTTCGCGATGGGCAACTCGTAGCGTTCGCGGAAATCCTGAGCCGTGCCGAGATACCCGGGCATTAGGAAGTCGAAGATGGACCAGAGATCGAGCACGGAGTTTTCCAGCGGCGTGCCCGTGAGCACGAGCCGATGTTGCGCTCGCACCAATTTCACGGCTTGTGCGTTCTGTGTCTGACGATTTTTGATGTGCTGCGCTTCGTCGAGCACCACGGTATCGAACTCCAGTTCGCGATACTTTTCGGCATCGCGTCGGATCAACGCATAACTCGTCACTACGATGTCGCTCGTGGCGATTTGGTCAAACAACGCATGACGATCCGGCCCTTGCAACGCCAAAGCCTTCAGTCCGGGCGTGAACTTCTTCGCCTCCGCTACCCAGTTGAACACGAGGCTCGTCGGGCAAACGATGAGATGCGGTTGTGATTTGGTTTCGCCCAGGGAGTTGAAGAACGCCAATGCTTGTAGCGTTTTGCCCAAGCCCATTTCGTCGGCGAGAATCCCACCGAAGCGGTTCTCGCGCAGAAAACCCAGCCACGCCACGCCTTGCTTTTGATAAGGACGCAGCACGCCTTCCAGATCGCCGAGCGGGGGGCATTCTAGTTTTGCCTCGCCGCTTTGCTTGGCCGCGCGATCGCGCCAAGCGGCGGGCGCTTGCATCTTCCAATCGCCGTGCTGCCGCAACGTTGCTTCCAGAAAGCCTGCCTGCTTGCTGTTGATACGATAGCCCTGCGCGTTCTGTTGCGGTGCGCAATCGAGCAGCACTTCCTGTAATTCTTCAACCGCACTAGTATCAATCACCGCCATCTTGCCGTTCTTCAAGCGCGTGTGCCTTTGGCCGGACAGCACCAGTCGCTGGATGTCCGCCGCCGAAAAAGTTTCGCCGCCGCTTGATGCGAACACCACGCCAAGATCAAACCATTGCACACCGGATGACGTGATCTGAAACTGTGGCTCGACGCGCTCGATGTTCTTCAGCGTGCGATTCTCCAACTGTTCGTCGAGCGTCACGCTCCACTCGCGTCGTAACTTTGGGAATTCGCGGGCAAAGAAATTCAACACGCCACTCTGGCCGGTGAGTTGCAACTTGCCCTGACCGTCCGGACCGATGAAGCCGCTGCGTTGCAAGCGCGCCAGCGCCGCACGCTCGGCGTTAAAGTCGCGCGTGGAGTAGCGCGTCGGCACATCGGGGTCGGGCAGCCAGACGCCTTCGTCGGATGCGGTCACTCCCACGGTCATGGTGCGCGAGCCGTAGGCGCACTGGAGCAATGCGCCGAGTTGCGCCAGCCCGCCGCGCAGCGACAACACAAAGCGCGGCGCTTGCGGTTCAAGGGTGAAATCTTCCAGCTTGAAATTCGTATCCACGCCACCAGCAGCCTGGAGTTGCGGCCAATGCTGGCTCAGGAACATCGGCACTTGCGAGCGCGGTATCCGCACTGGCGCTAGCAGAACGCTCTGGGCGACGGCAGGCAAACCGAGCGGTTGCAAGGTCTGTTTGTGCCAAACCCAATCGCCAACAAATGAGAACGTTCCGACTTTCTCTTTTAGCGCAAAAACAATTTCGCCATTCCCCTCCAGCGTCACTCTTAGAGGCAGTTTGAACGTCGAGCGTGACACTGTGACTTTGCTGTCTTTGCCAATCGTTATGTTTTCGTGTTCGGCCAGCAGCGGCAACAACACGGCGAAGTCTTTAGCGTCCAATTGTAGCAGAGCCGGAGTTTCGCCCTCGGCAAAACTTTCAATGCATTCAATTATTGCATTGTCCTGCGCGGAGAAGGCGAATGCCCGGTTTTTTGGCAATGCGTTCAGCGGACAACGGCCGCCGCCCCATTTTGCTTCAAACACCACCATGACTTTCCCACGAAAGACGGCTTGCTCAAAGTTCGGGGGGAGGATGAAGAACAATTCGGCTGATTCGCCGGTCGCACTGCGTTGGAGGGATAAGGCTCGATTCTTCGGCGGCTTGGCTTTCGGAACGCTGCTGGTCGTGTGACCTAAAGCGGGGGCGATTGCTGCATTCGGCTTTTGTGCCTCGATCCAATGCAACGCCACCGCCACGCCGTGCGCGCAAATCTTTCCCCACTCGCGCGCGTCGCGACAATTGCACAGGTTTTCTATGTCTATCTCGTTCTTGATGACCATCGATGCGCGGAACGAGACGGCGTCGTTCTGCACTACGCCGCGTAGAAGGGGCGGTTGCCAGTAGGAACTCAGCACCTGCCCGAGCTGGAGATAGGCGCGGGCGCGTTTCACTACATCCCAACCGGCAGCTTTCTGCAATAGTGCTTCAGTGAGTTCAAGCGACATTGCTATAAATATGATATTGGCGAGGCCGTTGGCTCAATGTTTCTCGCCGCGGTCATTCGAGTCTTTATTAATCAGCGGCATCGGCGTAAGCGTGTTAATTTTTTTGCGCATGACTATGGCGTCAGTGTAATCAGGATTTTCTTCGAGTAGCTTCTCGTAACTCTTGCGCGCTAGCTCGTCGTTCTTTGCGGTAACGTATTTCTCTCCAAGAGTCAGGCGGAGTCGGATGCGTTGTTGCGGCGTGGGATCAAGCGTGAGTGTGCGTTCGTACGCCGCAATGGCCGAAGCGGGCTTGCCTTGGGCGACGTAAAGATCGGCGAGTTTTTCCGTCAAGACCGCACTTTCCTTCGTCAGTGGCATGTCTTCAATGATAGCGGCAAGTTCCGCCGCGCTCATGCCTTGGTTGCGACTGAGATTGCCGAGGCGAATTGTGGACCATTCCAGCAACTTGCTTTTACTCGCGATGAGTGATTGGTGAACTTCTTGTGCGTTTTTTCCGAATGGACGATAGAGCGGATCCCCAACGACGGTCGTTTGCCAGGAAAGCATTGCCTGAGACGCGCACGCTGCCTCGCCGAACGTAAATCCAAAATACATCCAGCGTCCGGCGAACGCACCGACATCCGGCGTGCCGGTGAGATAGGGTTCGTCCACTGTGCCCATGGTGCAAGTGACGCCTTTGGCGAGAAGCGGACCGGCCCAGTTGTGATTCGTGACACGAAGCGACGATGCACTGAACGAGTGCAGGTGATACGCGAATGAGCCAGGCATAAACTCGACCTTCGGCAGCAGGAACGGTCCGCTCACATTTTCGCGATACCATCCCATGTAGATCGCCACTTGGCTCAGCGGAAAACTTGCAGGAAAAGTATCGGCATTTTCATCCACGACCGTATCGAATCCGACGAGTTGGGCGACTTGCGATGCGTTGCGGATCCATTCGTCACCGACCTTGTAGTTTGGATCAGCGATGTTGCGGAGATCAAAGTAGGCGCGTCCCCAAAAACCTTCGGCCTCGGCTTGCAACGCTTTCTCAACGAGTCCGCGAGCGATTGCAGGCGTCGGCCCGTCGAGCCGTGCGATGATCAATATGCCATTCGTCGGATGCAACAAACTCGCATTCGTCGTGCTGTAAAGATTGTTCAGAAGTGGCCCAGCAAGCCTGTAGCCCGAATAAGTCAAGGGCAGGCACGCGAGCTCGCTGTCCACGGCGGCCTCGTTGCGACGTAGCTCCGGCCGCATCGTGGCTTCATCAACTTCAGTAATTGTGGTGTCTTTCCGGATTTTAAGTGGCACGCCATAACAGAGAACAGCGTAACGGATCTTGGACTCAATGACCTTGCGTATGACGCTTAAGCGCGTGCCGTTCGTTCCGGGGAGTTCGCCGCGTCCTGTGCGCCAGAGGTTGAGTTCTTCGAGCTTTTTCGCGAGCGGACGTTGCAATTCATTGCGAAATTCTTCCCGCGACATCTCCTCGCCGTTAGTGATGTTGAGGCCGAAGACTTGTTGCAGGGGCACTTTGCGTTTGCGCGCATAAAACTCTGCCAGCGCTTTGGACTCAGCTAGGCGCGAATTATAGATGACCACGACCTCATCTCCGGGATTTACCGCGAAGGAGTTGCAGATGCTGATCAGCACTGCAACCAAGGACAAAAATATCTTCATGCTGTGATAACCTCCGTAAGCGTGTTGCTGGCTTTGTGCGCCGTCAAGAATTCACTGCGTTTCGGAAGCAGGTGTGGGCGTTTAAACTTGGTTGCCCACATCCAAAGGTGGTTGAATCATATCTGCAATCTGTTGAGCCACGGCGCGGATGGTTTTGTCGTCGGGATAATCCGCATCAGCAATGAGCGTCTTGGCGCGGACAACTTCATCAGCGCGAACGTCGAGTGTAGACGCGAGTTGTTGAGCGAGATTGTTCTTCGCGACGAAGTTTGGCGTGCCGTTGTCGCTTGAGCGCTCGGGCGGTGTCGCTTTGCTCGGTCGCGGTACTGTGAACGGCACTTCGTTGTTTGGATTTACTTTCATGTGAGTCGGTTCAGCGCGTCTGTGGCCTCAAGATAACAGCATCCGCAGAACTAGTTGAGGATTTTTCAACAAAACTATTGCGGGATCCGACGCACAGGCGTAAAACGGTTTTCGTCGGCAAAGTTGTGGGAAAAGTAGGGAAGTAATAGCCCAATCGCACGACGCCCAATCTCGGCTCCTCACCAATTAGTTGTGCAGTCGGTGGGCGTGGCCACAATAGCGTGTGGTTTTCGCTTTACAGGGCACAACCAGTTTGGTTTCGTTAAAACCTCATACAATATGTATCTCAAGAATTTAACAATTCTGGGTTTCAAGTCCTTCGCGGACAAGACCTCCTTGAATTTTCAGCCCGGTGTCACGGCGATTGTTGGGCCGAACGGTTGCGGTAAATCGAATGTCTCCGATGCAATCCGGTGGGTGCTCGGCGAGCAATCGGCCAAGGCTCTGCGCGGTGGCGAAATGGCCGACGTGATCTTCAACGGCACGGACGGACGCAAGCCTGTCGGCATGGCGGAAGTTTCGCTCACTATCGGCGAAGTGGATCAGGAACAATTACGTGCGGCGGGCATTGAGCTTTCCTACAACGAAGTCACGCTCACGCGTCGTGTCTTCCGCGACGGCGGTAGTGAATACTTCATCAACCGTACGCCGTGCCGGTTAAAAGACGTGCAGCAACTTTTCATGGGCACGGGCATGGGTAAGACGAGTTATTCGATCATGGCCCAAGGCAATATCACGGCGATCCTTTCCACCAAGCCGGAAGATCGCCGTACGATTTTTGAAGAAGCCGCTGGGATCACGAAGTTCAAATCGCAAAAGCGCGAGTCACTTCGCAAGCTCGAAGCCACGGAGCAAAATTTATTGCGCGTTCAGGATTTGATCAAGGAAGTGAAACGTCAGATCGGTTCGCTGCAACGGCAGGCCGGCAAGGCGCGGCGCTTCAAACAAATCCAGATCGAACTGCAACATCTCGATACGCAACTCGCACGGCATCAACTCGACGTATTGCTCGGTGAGATTCGAGATCGTCAAGCCACGGTGGAAAATCTTCGTAGCGAGATTGAAACTGGTTCGGCGGATGTGCTGCGCTTTGAAGACGAGATAGGTCAATTGCGCGAACGTCTGTCCGAGCTCGAGCATGAGATCGGCGTTGCCCAGCAGCGCGGTCAGGAACTCAAGAGCGAGATCGATCGCCACGAGAGCCGCGTGCAGTTCAATGAAGAGCGCCTCGCGGAATTCGCCTCGCAAAACACGAAGGCGATGTTGGATATCTCTGAGGCGGAGAATCGTCGCGGTTTTGCCGAGAACGAACTCGCCTCTGTGAAAGAGCGCATGGCGGTTTCTGAAGCAACACTCGCCACGCATCGCGAGGAATTGAAGGTTCGTCAGGCCGCGTTGCAGCAGGTGGAGCAGGAGATTCGCGAAGGGCAGGAACAATTGCGCCAAGCGCAGTCCGAGGCGTCTGCTGCGGCACAGGATTTGACTCGCGTCCGCAACCAAATCAACGCTCTCGATCTGCAGAAACAGGGCAATGTGGTTCGGCTTGAAAAACTTTCTACCGAGAAGATTCAGCTCGAAGAGGAGCGCGTCAGTCTTGAAGCGAGGTTGGAGATGTTCGCGGCCAATGTTGAGACGGACAAGCTCAGCGTGGCCAGCACGCGCGGCTCGGTCGAGCAACGTCAAGCGCGTTTAAAGGAATTGCAGGTGGAGATGCAACAATCCAGCGCGGAGCAGGATAAGCTTTTGCAGCAACAGGCGGAAAAGCGTTCCCGGCTCAACGTTCTAGAACAACTTCAAGGTTCGCATGAAGGTTTCAGCGCGGGAGCGGTGGCGGCGTTGCGCAAGTCGCAGTCAGTCATTGGTTCGCTAGCAGATCGAATCCGCGTGCCGGATCAATACGTCATCGCGATCGAGAACGCGCTCGGTCATAACCTCCAGCTCGTGCTCACCGAGCAACCTGAGGCGGCGCAGCAGATTCTTTCCGATCTCGCGAACACCAAGGCGGGCCGCGCTAGTGTTGCGGCTTTGTCCATCAAACATACCGATGAGAGCCAGCTCTCCTTCACTGGCGAAATGTCGCCGGCTGCCGGGGCGTTGTCGGAGGAGACTCTGGGCGAAGGCGAGATTGTTCATGCGTTGAGCGTCGTGCGGACTGATCCCTCGGTGGAAAATCTATTGAAGTCATTGCTCGGTCGCACGTTCATCGCGGGGAATCTTTCCACGGCGACGGCGCAGATCCAGAACGGTCACGCGGGCTGCGACTTCGTGACGATTGGTGGGGATTTGCTGAATCGTCACGGCATTTACACTGGCGGTTATCTCAACGGAAACGGCAACAGCAAAGCGCCGTCTTCGATTCTCGGTCGTAAGAATCAGATTGCCGAACTGGAGACAAGTGTTGCTGAATTGCAGGAGAAAGTTGCTGAAGCGAGCCGCAAGCGGGGTGCGCTTTTGAGCGAACAGACCGAATTGCAGGCGAGTTTACAGGAAGCGCAGACCGAATTGCGCCAGCAAGAGGTCGCCATCGCGACGCGCGAAGGAGAGTTCAATGCGCTGCAAAACTCCAATCGTTTGCTGCGTCAAAAGATTGAGACGGTCGTTTACGAAGTCACGAGTTTGGCGGAGCAGGAAAAGGAAGGAAACGACAAACGCTCGCAACTCATCGAGCGCGCCACAATCCTCGCCACCAAGGAGCATGCGACGCAGGAAACGCTCGCCACACTCACAGGTGGACTTGAGGCCGCGCGCCACCATCGAGACACCGCGACGGCGACGTTGACCGAAAGCAAGGTTTCGCTGGCGACCGAGGAGCAGATGTCGGCCTCCTTCCGGCAACAGGTGCAATCGCTTGAACAACGCGTGCGCGAACTTGGGCAAGTCATTGAGCAGCGTAAGGGCGAGATTGCTTCATTCATCGCGCGCAAGGCGCAGGCGGAATCGGAGATTGCGGAATCGCAGGCCAAGATCTCCCACCTCGCCCACGACCGCGAACAAGTAAATGCCCAGGCGTCGGAGTTGTATGAGCAGAAGCGGACGCAGGAGGCAGAGGTGCATACGCGCGACGAAACGCTGCGCGAGCAACGGCGGCGGTTGACGCAGCTGCAGGAATCACGCGGCACGATTGAGATCGAATTGGCGCAGAAAAACATGACCGCTCAGAATCTCCGTGAGCGCACCCAGCAGAAGTATCATCTCAATCTCGACGACATCCGCAGCGAGTGCATCACCATTACCTACGCGGACGAAGGACCCGCTATGGTGGAAACGCTCACGCCCGAGCAGATGGCGCATAGCGGCGCGGGCACGGATTGGGACGCTGTGGCAAAACAGGTAGAAGAGTTGCAGCGAAAGCTGGATGATCTCGGACCGGTGAATCTTGTGGCCATCGAGGAATACGAAGAGACCGAGCAACGTCATCAATTTCTCACCACGCAGCACGACGACCTGGTTTCGGCCAAGGCGCAGTTGCTCGAAGTCATCAATCGCATCAACACGCAGACAAAGGAGATGTTCCTGGCGACGTTTACGCAGATTCGCGACAACTTCCGGCTGATGTTCACCGAAGTCTTCGGCGGCGGCAAAGCGGATTTGATTTTGACGGATGAAAACGACGTGCTCGAATCCGGCATTGAGATTGTGGCGAAGCCTCCGGGCAAGCAGCTGCAGACTATCACGCTGTTGTCCGGCGGTGAACAGACGATGACGGCGGTTTCGCTGCTGTTTTCGATCTACCAGGTGAAGCCGAGTCCGTTTTGCGTTCTGGACGAATTGGACGCGCCTCTGGACGAATCGAACATCAACCGTTTCATCCGCGTGTTGCAACGGTTCATCAATCACTCGCAGTTCATCATTATTACCCACAACAAGCGCACCATCGGCATGGCCGACGTGCTTTATGGCGTGACGATGGAAGAACACGGCGTAAGCAAGATTGTGAGCGTGAAGTTCCACAAGGTTGCCGATCAGCCGGTGACGGAAACGGGAACGACGCCGATGCGCAGCCTCGAAACACCAATGCCCAATCCGGTGGACAAGGAGGAAGACGCTCCGCATCGGCGGGAGGAAACGATGGACATTGCTATCTTGGCTCAGGTTGCCACTGCTAATGTGACTGGGACACAGCCGTCAGTATAGGTTTGATTGCAGCGAATCATTACAAACGAAAGAGCGGGCTTAATAGCCCGCCCTTTTTCATTGTCAGGTCGAGCAATGCTCGATGCTCCTGTCACCAAGAATAATGCACGGTGTAGGTGATCGTCTTTTCTTTATCGGGCTTCACCGGTACGCGGAACTCGATTGTTTGGCCGTCGGTCTTTTTGAATTCATCAGACTTCGCGGTGATGTTCCAGTTTTTCCAGCGATAGAGGTGTTCGGCCACGCGGATCTCCACGGCTTCTTTCTTATAGTTGCGTAGTTTGATCTCAAAAGTTTCGGTCATCCATTTGTCAGATTGGTCGGTCTTGAAGTCGGTGGGTTTTCGTTCGCCGACAAGGTCGAAGGAGTTGCCGGTCTTGACCCGGATGGTTTCGTTGCGCGGGGTGTGATCAATCTCGTTCTCGCCGGTGAACTCCAACTGTCCGTCGTCGCCGCGCCTATAGAAGCGCAGTTTGCCTTTGGGTAAGGCGATGCCAAGTTTGTTCGTGTCCGAGTTCACAAATTCGCGATAGACCCAGACTTTCTTGTTGGATTGTGTGCCGTAGCCGGGGTCGTTGTTGCGTCCGCCGTAGAAGCCGGAACCTTCCGCGCCGTCGTAGATGTAAACGGCGGGAGCTTTCACAGACTCTGCTCGGGCGAACTCGACTTGTTTCGTTTCGCGGTCGCGCAGTGTAGTGGCTCGCGCCAAGGTGTAGAGATGGAATTCATCGAAGGATTTTTCTGAGACGGTCGATTGTATCTCGTCGGCAACCATCGCTTTGGCGGCGTACATTCTCATTTCATTACGGTTTCGTTGAGGTTGAATCTTACTCACATCACCCGCCATCAATTTGATCTTGGCGTTCTCAAAGGTTTTACCGCTCTGATTATCCATCGTAATCCAACCTATGAGATCAACGGTGTCGCCTTTTGCCGGCGCGACGAGGTTGTAGTCCGATTTCCACGTGAACCCTTCAGTGACGTAGCTGACTTCGGCTTTGAGTTTACCGGGTTTGTCGGCGCGCAAGATCCAGTTCAATGTGGGTTGAAGAATGGTGTTATCGCCGAGGCTAGGAAATAGTGGTTCGCCGGGCAGGGTGAATTGCAACTTACCGTTAACTTCAATGATCGGTTGTGTTTCGCTGCCGCGGGTCACGTAACCGCTACGTATGATTTTGCCTGGGATGATTTCACGTGCGATGGTGTTGTCCTTCATGCGTTCGTTCTGAAAATCAATAGTTTTACCTTCGTTGAGCGAGAGCAGCAACGCCTGTGACACCTGATCATTGCGGTAATTCTGTTCGAGGATTTGCAAGGTGCGCGTGCCCGACGGGTCGCGAAGGATGACTGAGTCCGGTTCCAGATGCGCAGTGGCGTTGGCAAATCTGACTTCGTTGACACCGGATTTAAGATCGAGCGGCACGGCGTCGCGCACGACGGCGAAGCCCTGGTTGTAAATAGTAAGCGCGGGTTCGGCGGTGGCATCGAGACTGGCGAGTGAAGTCAGTGCGATCAGGACAGGGGCGATTGTTTTCAAATGTGATGTTTGCATAAAGTTTTTGCGGTGAACTTTCTTTACCATGAATTAGACGGCAATGACGGGAGAATGCTCCGCAAGTATTTTTGAGGCGAGAGTATTTTGAGCTGGTTCTGGTGCAAAAAGCAGCGAGGCGGTCGGATGCGACTGCTTGTCCGAGTTTTTCTCAAAAAATCTTGTTGCGGGTGAACT
>Ga0114967_10005136_pt1 | contig 10421 bp, 9 predicted proteins | sample M_130628_MF_Meta_FD_92639 | JGI IMG/M metagenome (GOLD analysis project Ga0114967, IMG submission 92639) | Freshwater microbial communities from Lake Montjoie, Canada to study carbon cycling - M_130628_MF_MetaG | ecosystem: Environmental > Aquatic > Freshwater > Lake | place: Lake Montjoie... | reverse complement strand
TCATCCACGGTAGGATGTAATTCATAAAATTATAGGCGCAAACATATAAAATCGTGCGTAATCCCGACATTTCTGCCGACTACTTAGGAACGTCTCCAATACAAATTTTAAACATACATCATCTAGGTCATCCTCATGACGTATCAAAATTAAGAGTGCAACTAAAAGCCCAAAATGTTTTAGACTTAAGAAAAAAAAAGTTAATAGTTGGGAATTACCAACTAGGCCCTGATAAAATATACGCAATATTTGACCCTGTTCACGTATCATCACTAACTTTTCAACACACAACGACACTAAACATATCTTTAGAAGACATAAAACTTTGCCAAAGCACTGGAGTCCTACTTAAGAGAGATAAGAAGGAAAGCCTTATTCTTCTTTTGAAAAATAAGTTGATAACTGAATTTCTTGATGAATTTTATTCAAACACGTCAGAACATGATATTAATCAATGGACCACACAAATTGTAGATTACTATAATAATCATATTTCTAGCAATAGATATCTAAACTTTCAAAGATTCCCAACATATATAGCCAACGCTGAAAATTATGAACACCTTAGATCTCAATTCAAAGTCAACTTCGTTCATATAAATAATTTCAGTTTCGAGATAGGATTCAAAAATGAATTATCTCTTATCGTGGATGATAAACTTTTTCAGTATCTGACATACCAACACCACCACAGGTTAATCTTAAATGAATTAAACTTTGGAGCAACATTCATAAATGAATTAAAGCAAATACTCCAGACTAATCCTAATCCACTTTTTCAAGTAAATTATGATCAGATTATCTTAGACTATAACGCTGAATTATACTATCAATCTGTTTCGGAATTCACTTCCAATCAATATATGTCTTGTGCAACTAATTCTGATATAAACCATTATATTCACTCCCGATTTAGTTCCATTACATTCAATTTTAATGAAATAAATAAAATACGATTTAAAGAGCGCCTTTTAGCGGGCAAGTCAAACGAATTTGAATCTTATTACTTCGATAGCAATGACACAACAATAAATGATATTGTGTACTATTCAACAAGTTACTCTGAGTTTTTATCAAAAAATTTCAATAGTTCCAATAACATTCTTGACTTATTTATTGCCGTATATGAAATAGATGAAAATGTTGAATGTAAAAGATTCTGGAGTGCTTTTAAACGTGCAATAAAATCTGCGCAATTCGATTACTTTAATGGCCGATTTAGCACATTTCCTTTACCCGACTTTCAAAAGGAATTCATTGTCAGGACATTAAACACATTCCTGGAATGCAAGAACTCGCAATATCTCGTATTTCAAAAAAAAGATGTTGTTCAGTTCAAATTAGAGAAGCATTTTGCTTTTATTTATTTCCTAAAATTCTTTAAATATTTTGAAGATTCTTATACATTAAATTTCGAAATTGATATTAGTTTTGTCGATAATGAATCTCTATCGGGATACTGTTTCTTTGGAGCGAACTATAGTATTGGTATTTTTCCACTAATTTTTCCAGAAGTTTTTATTAATAAAGCAGATAATTATTTCTTCTGTTATAACGGAAATTCCTATTACATTACTTATTTTAAAGAAGTAGTAAACCTCCAATCTATTTACCCTTAGATGTAAACCCCATGAAAATTCCAATTAAGATTGATTTAGGCATTCTAGATACTTACCATCTAGAGAATCTCGACTTGGTATATGCCGTTGCTGAACTTATTGACAACAGTATTGGCTCATATTACAGGAACAAGCCATCACTAGAAGGTCCTCTTGTAATCTCAATTGATTGCGATCAAGAACATTTCTCAATAAAAGATAACGCCGGTGGAATATCGGCTGATGACTTTGGCAGCGCCCTGATCCTGGGTAAATCCAATACAAAATCTAAAATAGATAACGATTTTGGCGTTTACGGAGTAGGATTGAAAAGAAGCATACTTTGGATCGGAAGAACTTCAGAATTTAATTCTGACAGTCTATTTGATAAAATGTCACACAGTCTAACATATCCACAAAAAGATTCCAACGGAAACTATTTGCCTGAAACAGAACTTAAATCCTCAAATCTAAATGGACATTCCGGTTTGAAAATTACAATAACTGACCTCCATACAGACAACGTTCATGATTTCAGCCAAGTTGAAATAGATAAATTAAAAGTAAACTTGGGTTTAATTTATTACAAATTTCTCATAACTGATGAGGTGTTTATATCAATAAATACCCAAAAATTAATAATTAATAAGAGAGAAATCCTTCTTGATCGATATTATGAAGCTTACAAATCGACAGGCATCAAATTAAAAGGTCAAAGGTATTGCCTCCGTGACCACCAATCAAAGAAAATTGAATGGAAATTACCAGTTAACTATGATAAAGGTAAATACAGTATTACTGGATGGCTTGGTATTAGAAAGGGATCCTCAAAAAGTGGAATGGGCATATATGTTTTCCGAGAGAAAAGGGGAATTCTCGGTATACCGCCAGCTACTGAATACAACCCCTACAATTTAAGCACTGGTAATTCCAACTATCAAAGATTAATTGGAGAAATAGAAATTAATGGTTTCAAAAAACCAACAATGGGTAATGCCCTACCGGAAAAAAATATCCTAAATCAATTACTTATTGCCTTTAAACAGGACATCACATTTAACCGTGTAAGACCCAAGGAAGAACTTCTCTCCAAGTTCTTCAAGCAACTTGATAATCATTTAGTAGATATGATAGATAGTAGGCCTTGCCAAGAGGTCTCGCCACCATCAAAACAGCCTAACATACCATATAGTCCAGTTACCACAACAGAAGAGGTTCACCATCCCCCTTCAACAAATATTGCGAATATTCCTCCTCTATATGTGCAAGAGGAATATGCGCGTGAAACCAAGAATTTTTCAATTATTATGAACTCGGTAGCATTCGAAATTTCAATAACTCAAGCACACCGAAACATTGTTGAATATAACATAGAGGAAAACGTCTATATTATTAATATACAATCCAAAACCGATTTATCTACTTCCTACCTCCGACTTTTAGCGCAATACATTCTTCTTTTTGAAACGGCAAACCCAATATTAAACCAAAATAAGGAGATCTTGAATTCAATTTTACCACAATGATAGAGTTATTGCCAATCTATCAAAATGGCTTATTTGATGACTATTGCCTGATGAATGGGAAAGATCAAGACTATAAAAGTGCAGTTTATCTAACCACAGAAACAGTTCAACAAGAGGACTGCAATCAACTACTAATTATAGGAAAGGTTCAATCTGGTAAAACATCACACTTTCTAGGAGTAACATTAAAACTATTTGATGAATCTTATTCAACAACTCTAATATTCAGTGGAACTAAGATAAATTTACATAATCAGACGTTAGAACGATTTCAAAAAGAATTTCAAAACCTAAATGTCCATATTATATCAGACAACGACCCAGAAATTTCACAAAAATTTAAACCAGAAAATAAAAATATCATAATTTGCCTAAAGCATCCCTCTAGGATCAATAAATTAGTCTCTTTGAATCTGGATTTAGGTAAAGTCATTGTCGTAGATGATGAATCGGATCAGGCATCACTCAATAACCTAAATAAAGAGAATCTGACAAAACAGACGGTCAAATTTTCAGAAACTCACAACTCAATTCAAATATTAATCAAATTATTTAAACCAAAATACATACAAATTACAGCTACTCCTGCTGGGCATCTTTTAACTGGTATGCTGGACTATTTCAAACCGAACTATTTACTAGCCTTAAAAGCCCATTCTAATTACTTCGGCAACAATGAACTCTTCAACAATCCCAACAAAATAATCAAATGGATTGACGAGAACCCGCGATCTCCTTCAAAATACAATCTCGTTTCATTCCTTGCAACATATCTTGAAAATAGTTTCCGTCTTGCCAGAACTCGAGAAGACATTACAAATATATCTGCATTTATTCACCCTCACAGCTCAATATCAATTAACCTTAATTACTATAAAATCACTAAGGATATAATCTCTGAGATTGTAAATAAATCGGAGGCTTTCATCCAAAAATATGACTTATATCTATCCGACTTTTTCAAAGACAATTGTACCGAAATTATAAGACAAATTGCTCTAAAATTACAAATTACTTTAATAGCAGGCTCGTATGATAAAGGAATAAATTGGGATGCTTATTTCAAACAGAATAAATTCTTTATTTTCGTTGGGGGAAACAAATTAGAAAGAGGAACCAAAATAGAAGGACTTATTTCAACCTTTATGCCTCGCTCGCAGAAGACGGGTAACGCCGACACGATAGAACAAAGAGCTCGCTTTTTTGGATCAAAAAGGGATATCATCGAATATATCAATATTCACTTCAATGAAAAAACATACGAGGATTTCAGGGAATATCATACAAATGAAGAATATATATTTAACTTAACTTCGAGACCTATTAAATCTGAAAATTTTACAAACAGATTCATTACAGATTATACAAATCCATGCAGAGAAAATATTCTGTATAATTTAAGACGAACAATTGGCTTTAACTGGAAACATTTTTTTTGCCCTCTTACATCTTCATCATTTATTAATATCTTAGAAACTATTGGTATTAAGAAGTCATGGAATTATATAGCGGCATTCAAAAGTCTTATTTACACTGTAAATAGAAGGGATTTCATATCTCAAATAAATAAACTTGATTTCTTAACTTTTCCTAATCAACTCGAAAACAAGCTTGGACTCGTATCCTTGCTTGAGAATTCGATTGAAGAAGATCTTCAAATAATTATTCTTGGAAACGAGATTAAATACAGAATCCGTACAGCTATAGTAAGACATAACCATTACATACCAGAGTCAGTTCATCAAAGTTATAATGATCACTACCCAGGAGATGGAAACTTAGTATTAAATAATCCTATAACATTACAACTTAGTTTCATAGAACTTCGTGATATTTTATCCCAACCACTTGTGACTTTTTCATTAAAAATTAAAAATGAAGATTGACAACATAATATGTAATTCAAGTTTATCCTTTACTGGCTTTACTCAAAACGACACTTACCATGGCATTCTTTCAGAGGATTATTCAAGTATTTCCCTGAACAAATATTCTATCCCGGGAATCAATTTGTCTTTAAAACAATTAAAAAAAGACGAAAGTATAATACTAGAAGAAGGAGTTTATTTCACAATCTCATATTCAAACGACAATGAAGATCAAGAATATTTAGAATTACTTCTTCAAAAGTTCTTCGCTGGATTTAGTCAGCCAGTAAATTTAATTCAAATAGAGGGAATAATTAATATAATCAAAAGATTCCAAAATAAGAAGAAAACTTTAACCGGCCTAATAGGTGAATTAATATTCATACTATCATGCAAAGAAAAGCACGCAGCCATTCAAGCTTGGCATATCTCAAAAGATTCAATTTTTGATTTCAATTTCAGATCAGAAATTTATGAAATAAAATGTACACTTAATTTGCAACGAAAACATAAATTAAATCACGCTCAAAACTCTGCACTTACAGCGGTGAAGGATAAAGAAACTTCGTATGTCAGCATAATTTTGAACAGGAATTTTCCCACCAACAGTATTGATGACTTAATATCACAAATTAGTAACCAACTAGATGAAGATTTACGACTGCTCTTTGCAACCAAGTTAGAACCTTATGGTGATCTAACTAAGTCAAAGATGAAGTTTGACATAGAATCAACATTGGAAAGTTTACGCATCTTTAAGATTAGCACATTCAAAAATCTTGTAATTCACCATGATTCTATTGATCCGCATGATATAACCTACAGCATTAATTTCAACCTCATTCAGCAATGAAATATATTGATTTATTTGCCGGAATAGGTGGGTTTCATTTGGCATTAAATCGCTTTAAAGAATCTGAATGTGTATTTGCCTCTGAAATCAATAGAGACGCCGTAACAGTATATCAGAAAAACTTCGATATGGAGGTCGCCGGGGATATTTCACTGGATGAAGTGGTGGCTACTATACCTGAAAATTTTGATCTCTTGTGCGCAGGTTTTCCATGTCAACCATTTTCTAAAGGCGGACATTTAAAAGGATTTGAAGACACTAGAGGTACATTATTCTTTAATATTTTAAATATTCTTGAAAGGCATAAACCGAAATTTGTATTACTTGAAAATGTGGCTAATTTGGTAAGCCATGACAATGGAAATACCTATCAAAGAATTATACAATCCTTGGTTTCATTGGGGTATTCTATGCCAACTAAACCTTTAATTCTAAGTCCGCACCAATTAGGAATTCCTGTATTAAGAAAGCGAGTTTTTATCCCTTGCGTCTTAAATAAAAATGGATTTGAGAACATGGAATTCAGTGAAAGCAAAATTTTATATGGAGACGCAATTGATTTTTTTGACTTTAAAAATAATGGTTCGTATACTATATCAGAGGTGGAATTGGAAGTCTTAAATCTATGGAATGAATTTTACAAGGGTATTAATCTTAAGGTAATAGGGTTCCCAATTTGGCTGTCTGAATTGAATAATCGTCCAGTCCCGTCATCTGATCCAATTTGGAAACAGAAAATAAAGATGAAGAATAAGAGATTGTATCAAAACAACAAGGCGTTTATCGAAGATTGGAAATTGTCTCACAATTGTTTAAAAAAATTTACTGAATCTCAACGAAAGTTTGAGTGGCAATGCGGGGAAGATTGTGATTCTATATTTGATGGATTAATTCAGTTTAGACCATCAGGAATAAGAGTAAAAAGACCAAATCTATTTAGCACTCAAGTGGCCATAAATCACCCTCAAATAATTGGAAAATATCTTCGTAGACTGACTATCGAAGAGGCTAAAAAACTACAGTCTTTCCCATTGGATTTTCAAATGCATGATAATAATAAGGTGGCGTTAAAGCAACTTGGAAATTCCGTAAATGTAGAAGTGGTTTACAATATTTTGTTAAAAATGGGGATTTTTAAGGGCTAATTTGTCCTGTTTAAGCGAAGTCGTTGTGTATACCCTTCAATTGTAATAACACCAAGTTCGGAATTTTCATACTACTCTTTTGGCAACGGACTTGGGTTTTGGCGTTGTCGTTTTACCTCCGCACTACAGGAGGGTCGGTTAACGAAAGAATTTTCTAAGTGTACGTGGTCAATGTCATTTGGCAAAGTGTCGGATTAAGATGAAATTGATTGTGATTTTGGAAAACTGTCAGTCGTCCGCAATATGTGGATACAAGTGTGAACTAACTTAGATAATACTAGTGTCCACATTATGCTGATAATTTACATCCATTTAGATTTAAACTCTTTAATTGTCTTTACCCTTAGGTCCTTATGAATCATTCTATGGCAATTAGAACATAGCAAAGCAAGGTCGTCAAGTCGTGTTTCCTTGTTAACTTGATAGTTTGATAGAGGGATTAGATGATGACATTCGATATAGCCTTTACCCATATCGCCATATATTTTTTCAAAATCGAAATCACATGCTTCGCATTTAATTTCTCCTTTTTCTTTTAAAACCTTTTTCTTTTTCGCTTCAATTATTTTTCTGTCACGCTCTCTTACTTTGTGTAGCTTGTACAATACCTGCCCTTCCTTAACACTGTCTGCTTCACTCATTTCATCATTTTCAATTTTCGAAACCGCATTTGATAACTCGTGATTGTCTAATATCCGCTTAATTTCATTAGCTATATTATGGAGTAGATCTGTGTCAGAACTAAATTCTTCAAATACTTCTTTGTCGAGCTTGCTATAGGCCACCATACCTTTTCCGGAGTAATTAGGGTCTAAAGCTTTGAAGTTTGATAGTTTAAGTGTTACACCATTCGGATTACGAAAAGTATCTCGGTCTATCTTATGGTTACGGACTGGGAGCCTATTCAAAAGTTCAGATAGTGCGCAAATTTTAGGGTTGCCAGAGTCCATAGTTCCCAAGTCTCTGTCAAAGTATAAGTCTAACGCTAAAATTATTTCGTCTCGATGCCAATTAGGATTTTTCATGTGTCTTCTTTAGATTGAAAATACTCGCTTACTTGAGTAGGTCGTCGTGGCCATCATCAATTTTGCAAAATAGTTGTGTATTCCCCCCGGTTGTAGTAACACCAAGTTAACAATTCTCTACTTAAGAGGGTTACTAATTAGGGAAGGACCTCAGATTGCAAATATTTCTTGAAAGCCGTAGAGTCATCTTTTGGAATTAACTAATTCACAATCATATTTCTGGGCACGAAAGCGGGCCTGACTCAATTTTCTTACGGTAGAAAGCTCCTAGCCCTTCGAAGAAACTGATCAAGTCCCGCCATTGACCCGATTCATATCTTAAGTTGGTTTTGATTTTATCGTTTACACCATAATTGTAATTATTAGGAATGTAAATTGAGATAATATCTCCCTCTTTAGGTTGGTAATCAAAGTCGAAAAGACTGGAGGATTTTAACTTATCAATCAGGCTGTTAGAGAAGTCTTCGTAACTAAAAGTGTCACTGATCCATGGAATGGTGATCGTTCCAACACACACGGACATTCTTTCATCGCCTCGGTTTGATGAGTACAAGACCCAATATGGCTTGGTCTTATCAACTGGGCCAGAACTACAGGTACAGAATTTAAGGCTATCACTAGAGCACATCGATTGGTTAATTATTATTTTTAGATTGGTTCTTACCTGTCACAAAACCAATAAAGATATAACTGCAATGCACGGTGCAGCAGCATTGCAGTCAAAATCCTAGGAAGGAAGTCCCTTAATTCTTGTCCCGACGCTCAAACGCCCGAAGGATCTTGATGTAATCAAGAAACAGACGTAGGTCTTCTTCAGCGTTTTCGGACTCCTCCGTTGCGGGCGTACTCGACGTTGGCTTTAACGTTACCCGATACTTCTGACGCTTGTCCGCCTCACTCGGACTTTCGCTGGTGTTAGCCTCCTCAGGAAGATCCGTTTTGTGGGCTTGAATAAGTGCTGGCCCAGCCTTCATTATAAAGCTCTGCCCGATGCGATCCGTGCTGTAGGGCAGCTTCTTAAATCCGTCCAGAAACTCTTGACCCCTCTCAAGGGCCGTCATTGGTTTGCTGTTTTTGCTTCTCTCGTTTTTCATGACAAATACTATTTAGGTTTAACAAAATAGCCATCAAGAGCAAGCATTCACCTGTTTGGTTTGAACTGCAGTTCCTTATCGTTTTGCCACCGTGCCACAGGAAGGGGTCGGTTGGCGCCCATTGAAGGGCTCTTGATAACTTATACTAAGATAACAACTTTTTGCGTTCCAATGGTATCAACCAAAACCAATTAGCATGAAAAACTCCATTATTTTCATCACCCTGGCCGCGAGCTTAATCGCCAGCCAGGCCCTCGAAGCCAAAACACCACGTCGATTCCGACATGCCAAACCCGCAGCCGAGACAGCGGCACTATTTATCGCGGATTCCTGCGTCTACGGCGACTGCTGGGACGGTGTAGGAACCGCCCGCGACGCACAGGGCGACCTGTACCACGGACGTTGGTACAAGGGGGTTCCCCACGGATTCGGCAGCATCTACTTCAATAGTGAAGTCCGAACCGAAGCCTACGGCGAGGGTACCATCTTGATTGCTCGATTCAACGAGGGCAACCTTGACGGCCTATGCACCTTTGATCGCCCAGGCAACCGACGTATGGCGGTGCAGTACAAGCGCAGCCCCAACCTCGATAACTTCAAATTAATGGAGGGCATCAAACCTCCAAGTGCGCGCTTTGAGCTCCCAGGGCAGTTTGAATGGGACGGCTACGAAGTTCGGCGCAACGAAATCCTTAAAAAAGACTACAGCGCCCAGGTATTGGTTGACGTGCACCAGTTCCCTAATGATATCTATTGCCTAAACACCACGCTTTACTTCAACGGAATACCCGTACCCTTCTTAGTTGATACGGGCGCTTCGCAAACCTCCTTGAATCAAGAAACCATTCAGTACCTGCGTCACTCGGGTGTAACCCTTGTGCCTGGTGAGACCGCATCCTTTACAACGCCCTGCGGCCCCATGGAGTTTCGGGACTACACGATTGACGTCATTTCCTTTGGCGGAATCGAGTTTGGCCCCTTCAAGGTAAGCTCAACAGAAGGCGACAACCTGCTTGGCATGGACATCCTCGCCTCATTCGGAGCCTTGAATATCAACTTCGAACAAGGAACCTTAAAACTGAACTAGCATGAAAGCCATCTTCTTTTTACTGGCCGCATTCGCAGCCGCAAGCACTGTTCAAGCCCAAGAGGCCAAGGCAACGGACCGACCTTTGCCCAACTACAAGCCGCTGCCCGCACAATTGCTCGTGGAACCACCCGCGGACTACCGCATGTGGGATTCTATTACCTCGAGCGAGGACCCCTATTTGTATTTTTACGGTGAATCCCCGAGCTATACCTACTATGTGCT
>Ga0114967_10005135_pt1 | contig 10422 bp, 10 predicted proteins | sample M_130628_MF_Meta_FD_92639 | JGI IMG/M metagenome (GOLD analysis project Ga0114967, IMG submission 92639) | Freshwater microbial communities from Lake Montjoie, Canada to study carbon cycling - M_130628_MF_MetaG | ecosystem: Environmental > Aquatic > Freshwater > Lake | place: Lake Montjoie... | reverse complement strand
GGCAAGGAGTCGGAGTAAAAGAATTCTCTTGAAGAAAACTTATCTTCGTCCTCCCACGCCGCACTCCAGATCTTCGTAAAAGATCCTCTGTTATCAAAGAATTGTGTCGCCGAGAAGTGCCTGACGCCCTGCACTGGGGCATTGGTTGGAGTTCTACTCATTGTCACGAAACTCAAAATTGCCCTGTCGGTAAGAACTATGCCAATCAACATAAAACAAAGGTCTCCCTAATGAATTCTTATAGATTCTCGCTACATATAATGCGACTACGCCTAAGGAAAGCCCAATTTGTATCAAGAGCAATAACGTGAAAAAGTCTGTATTTCTTGCGAATGCTTGAGGAAATATCGCATTTGAAAAACTACCTAATATAAAAATTAGTGCATTGAGAGCAGCCGTATAAGAAACTAATCTGAGAGGCCAAGTAGTGGCAGTCATAAATCCTGCTATAGCGAACTTCATGAGAGAAATTTTCCGGTACTTACTCTTGCCATCAATTCTTGGATTTCGATCATGAGGGAATTCCATTGCTCTATAGCCTGTCCGGGAAAGCGTGGACCTCAGGAATGGGAACGAAAGGTTCTCGTGCAGTATTGCGTTTCTTACTGCCGAACTAAACATTGAAAAATTACCGGCGTTTCGTTTAAATGGGTCATCACTTAATTTTGCAAGAATTTTGTAACTAATCAATCTGAACGCACGTGTGACTCTGGCTTCATGTCGATTCTTTCGGATTCCAACGGCTATTTCATAACCGTTTGCCAGGGCACTTTGAAAATCGAGTAGGAGTTCAAACGGATCTTCACCATCAGCATCGCATAGTGCAAAGATATCGCCAGGTGCGTGGGTAAGTCCTGCGATTAATGCACTTTCATACCCGAAGTTTCTAGTCGTACTAAGGATTCCAAAATTTTTGAACTTTGGTGCACAACCCTTTAACAAATCTAGGCTTGAATCCGTTGAGCCATTATTTACGAACAGTAAATTGCAGTTGTTCTTCTCTTGAAGTCTCGAGACAATCTCACCGAGTCCCGATGTGAAACGCTCTAACACCAGCTCTTCATTGTAAACAGGAACGATAATCGTAAGAGTTTTCATTTAAGACCTCTCCCACGTAGAGGCTTTACCGATATCCTGCAAACAGGCATCTTCCGCGGAAATTTCCTTGTGAAGAACGTTGTTCCACCAAGTAAAAGTGTCTCGAATTGCCCACTCTTGGGACCAGATCGGCTTCCAATTAAGTGCGTCTTTGCTCAGACTTGAATCGAGCTGAAGTGTTGCGGCTTCTAGATTCGAGTTTCCCACTTCATACAGAATCTTGGGGGTTTTCTTTTCCCAAACCGATATTGCCTCATTAATTAGTTGACTTACGCTAAGACTATCCCCGTCTGGGCCGAAGTTAAATTCATTTATTCCGCCTTTAGTTAAAGCGAATTCAGACGCCATTAAATAACCCCTGAGTGGGTCTACCACATGTTGCCAGGGGCGAGTACTTTCTGGATTTCGAATTTGTATCGCCTCTCCAGATATTAAGCCTCTTACGATGTCTGGAACGATTCGATCACTAGCAAAGTCACCACCACCAATAACATTGCCGGCTCGAAGTGATAACACTTGGGGGCCTTGGTTTACGCTTGAAATTTGTCTCCACGCTGCAAGCGCGCTTTCCGTTCCAACTTTACTCGCGCTATAAGGATCTTTCCCTGAAAGGGGGTCTCTCTCCTGAAATCTTCGAGTGCCTTCAAAATTCTTGTAAACCTTGTCGGTTGTTATGCCCGCAAATAGAAGAGCATTTTTTGATCTTCCAAATGCTTCTAGAAGGTTTGCTGTCCCCATTACATTTGTTTCAAAAGTTTCTCTTGGGGTTCGATAGGATTCGATCACTAAGGGTTGAGCAGCTAGATGGAAAATCACCTATGGACTATGGGATTTTATGATTCTTGAAACTGCAGAAAAATCTCGAATATCTTCGAAATATTCTGCCTCCAGGCCGAGGCTAGGAATTCTCGTATAAAGAGATTCCGGCGTGGGTTCCAATGCCAGTCCAATTGAGGGAATTCCCAGACTTCTCAGTAGCAATGCGAGCCAGGTTCCCTTAAACCCGGTGTGACCTGTAATCAGAATCGGGTTTATAGACCCGCATTTTTGAAGATTTGGTGCCAATTTCATAGGTAAACAGTAGTCTTTCCCTCGTTAAACTACGAACAATTGTAGGTAAATCTATAGAAATGAGTGCTCGTGACCGAGAAAGCCACTGATGGCGTTAAGCAGTTTGTAGCACAAAAGTACTCGGAGCGGCATGTTAAATCAGATTTCATCCCTGGAGAATCCGCAATTCCAGTTACTGGGAAAGTCTTTGGTGTTGAGGAGCTGGAGGCTGCAGTTGAAGCGAGTCTGGACTTTTGGTTGACTGCAGGACCTTACACAGAAAAATTTGAGCGAGAGTTTGCTAAGTCGGTAGGCATGAGACATTCCTTTATGGTTAATTCCGGTTCATCCGCGAATTTAGTTGCACTTTCAAGTCTCACAAGTTCTTCTTTGGGTGATCGAGCGCTTAAGCCAGGCGATGAAGTTGTTACTGTGGCAGCGGGATTTCCAACTACGGTAACTCCAATTATTCAAAACGGGTTAGTCCCTGTTTATGTGGATGTAGACATCCCAACCTATGTAGCAAATGAAGATCAGTTACGAGCTGCCATCGGCCCAAAAACTCGAGCAATCATGATGGCACACACACTTGGTAACCCTTTTAACCTAAAGTTAGTTGAGAAATTGGCGGCAGATCATGGATTGTGGGTAATCGAGGATGCTTGCGATGCACTTGGCGGCACTTATGATGGCAAGAATTTGGGAAGTTTCGGGGATTTATCCACTTTTAGTTTCTATCCTGCCCATCACATCACGACTGGTGAAGGTGGTGCAGTATTGGTTAAGAAGGCCTCCCAGAAAGTACTTGTTGAGTCATTTAGAGACTGGGGGCGCGACTGCTGGTGCGCTCCGGGTTGTGACAATACTTGCTTGAAAAGATATGAGTGGAAACTCGGCGATTTACCAGAGGGTTACGATCACAAATACACTTACTCTCATCTCGGATATAACTTGAAATCAGGTGACATCCAGGCCGCTATCGGGCTAGCACAGCTCGAACGGCTTCCAAGTTTTGTACAGGCACGCCGGGAAAACTGGAGTTACCTGAAACAAGGTTTGAAAGACTTAGAGGACTTTCTAATTCTCCCAGAAGCGACAGCTTCAAGTAACCCATCTTGGTTTGGTTTTGCGATCACCGTTAAACCAAATTCGCCAATTAGTCGTAATGCCATTGTCGAGAAGTTAAATGAGTATAAAATTGGAACCCGCTTACTCTTTGGCGGAAATTTGCTTCGGCAGCCTGCGTTCCACGAAACCCCAAGAAGGGTAATTGGAGATCTGAAGAATACTGACATGGTTATGAACGATACTTTTTGGATTGGCGTATGGCCGGGCTTAACTAACCTGATGTTAGATTTCACTATTGAGACGTTACATAAAATTTTGAGGTTGAAGTGAAAGCTATCCTGCTCGCGGGAGGACTGGGTACGCGCATTTCCGAGGAGACCTCTGACAAGCCAAAACCAATGGTGCTTATCAACGATAAGCCAATCATTTGGCACTTGATGAATATTTATGCCTTGCAGGGATTCACTAAATTTGTGATAGCAGGGGGATATAGAGTTGATGTTATCCAGGAATGGGTACAGACTCTGAACACTGCTTGGGCAATCGAAGTCTTGGATACGGGTTTAGATACTCAAACAGGAGGCAGAATTCGCTTGTGCATGGAACATATCGGACATGAGCGAGTCTTTGCCACCTATGGTGATGGCCTTGGGAATGTAAACCTTAAGAAGTTGCTGGAATTTCATGCATCACATGGAAAAAAAGCAACATTAACAACCGTCAGACCTCCTGCTCGCTTTGGAGTCCTTGAGTCCGAAAATGGCTTAGTTACGCATTTTGGAGAAAAATCCCAGACCGATGCAGGTTGGATAAATGGTGGGTTTTTTGTGCTTGAACCTACAGTTGCAAAATATGTGGAAAATCTACTGGAGCCGTTTGAGACCGGAGCTCTCCCTCGATTAGTGATCAAAGAAGAGCTGATGGCCTATGAACACTACGGATTTTGGCAGCCCATGGATACCCTGAGGGAGAAAATGGATTTGACTGAATTCGCTTCACAACCTATTCCGCCTTGGTTGGTCGTTTAAATGAATTCAGATGAGTATGTACCTCTCAGGAATTACCAAACAAGCCTTCGAAATATTCGAAAGCGGATTGTTGAAGTAGCTCATCGTACTCGCTCGCCTCATGTTGGTTCCGCGCTTTCTTGTGTGGAAATTCTCTTTACTGCTTACCAGGAGAAGTTGAAATACCCACCGACCGAGTATTGGAAAACACAAGTAGTTTTCTCGAAAGGCCACGCGGCGCTTGCGCTCTATGCAACTTTGGAGGAACTTCAGCTTATTAATCCGAACTCATTGGAATCGTATAACTCTGATAATTCTCAGTTCTACGGGCATGTTAGCAGCATGGCAAGCCCTCATATTGAGTTAACAACTGGCTCTTTAGGTCATGGATTGCCATTTGCAATGGGAATTGCTATGGCTCAGAAGCTATTGGGATGCTCAGAAGTAAAAACAATAGTTGTTATGTCGGATGGAGAGTGCGATGAAGGCACAACTTGGGAGTCAGCGCTAATTGCGAACCAGTTTGCTCTGGAAAATTTCTATGTTGTTATAGATCGAAATCGAATTCAGTCGCTAGGTGATACCGAAGGAACTTTGGCCCTGGAACCTTTTGGCTCTAAATGGCAAAGTTTCGGTTGGGAAATTTGCGAAGTGGATGGGCATGACATCGAGTCATTAGGAGTTGCAATGCAAGGAGCCATTGTGCCTCGATGCATTATTGCAAATACAAATAAAGGGAAAGGTGTTTCATTTATGACCGATCGGGTCTTGTGGCACTACAAACACCCTGATGCAGATGAACTGCGTGATGCTTTAGTAGAACTAGGGGATTATGATGAGAAATGAGTTCATTAGCGAGCTCTTGCGCGAAGCGCAGCAAGATCCAAGAATTATTCTGATAACCTCTGACTTAGGATACGGAGTAATTGAAGGGTTTCAAGAAAAGCTCCCAAAACAGTTTTTTAATTTTGGGATTACCGAACAATCTGCAATTTCAATTGCTGCCGGATTAGCCTCGAAAGGTTTCCGTCCTTTCGTTTATAGTATTGCAAATTTTCCGACTTTTAGAGCAATGGAACAAATTCGAAACGACATTAACTACATGAATCTCCCTGTAACCATAGTCGCCTTAGGAGAGGGGTTTTCATACGGAACCGCAGGTTATTCACATCATTTGATCGAAGATATAAGCTCAATTAGAGCTTTTGGTGGGGTATCAATTTATTCACCTACAGTCGGCTTTGAAATAAAGGAATCTGTTAAAAAAATTGTGGAGCGAGCGAAGCCCGCCATCATTAGGTTAGCTAAGTCTCCAAATTATGACCCTAGGTTGGAGCTTCATTCCTTGAATTCAGCAGGGACTAGGTTTGAAAATGGATCTGGTGGGATAATTGTTTTTCACGGCGGTCTTTTGGATGAGATTATTGAAACTAAAAGGATCCTAAAGGAATTCGGACACGATCCTGTTCTCCATTCTTGCTATGATTTTCAAAGCGAGAATATCCTTGAGTTCTTTTCCAGTTACGCGAATATTCCAAAAATGATTGTTGAGGAACATGTAGTGGCTGGAGGTTTGGGAACGATATTCCTAGAGGCCGCAAACGATAATGGCCACCCTGGAAGAATAAAGAGAATTGGAATTTCTAAGATTGATAAGAGTACTGTTGGGAGTCAGGGTTACTTAAGGAAGTACTATGGGATTGATGCAGTTTCAATAGCAAATTCATACATGGAATTCATGAGTACCGAATGAATGTTGTAGAAATGGAAAAGAAATCTTTACATAGAGTCCTTGTCACCGGGGCTAATGGTTTTGTTGGAAGCGCTATAGTGAAGTACTTAGAGAGTTCGGGGTATTCAGTTTTCCCAGTCGTCAGGCTTGACAGTGAGATCTCAAGGATAAAATCCCTCGACTCAAAAATTGAGTTTTGTTCTGAGGATTTGTGGACAGATCTACTTGAGAGAATTCAACCGCACACGGTCATTTTTGCAGATTGGGCTGGTGTATCTGCGCATTGGCGAGATGACGAATCTCAAAAACTAAACGTTCTCCGTTGGGTAAGTTTGTCTAAGGCCTGCGTAAGAATTGGGGTTGGGAAACTAATAGCACTAGGTAGTCAGGCAGAGTTAGGTAATTCTCAGATTGGAGCCACCGAGATATCGCCGTTTAGGCCCACAACAAAGTATGGTTTCGCGAAGAGCGAAGCGTTTCAAGAGATTCTTAAGATTACGAAGGGTGGGCCAACTTTATTTACGTGGGTTCGGCTCTTTTCTGTGTATGGACCACTTGACAACAGAAATTGGGTTGTCCCTTCAGTCCTGCGAGCGATATCTGACAAAAAATCTATTCAGCTTACTGCTTGCACACAATATTGGAATTTTTTGCACGTTAAAGATTTATCTCGCCTCGTGGATATGTTGCTAGCAATGAAGTCTCCCCCTGTGTTATTGCATGCTGCTAACTTTCAAAGTTTGACACTAAGGGAATACCTGGAGCAATTAGCAGATCTCGCCGGCGGGCGAGAGTTTCTTGGTTTTGGTGCTTTAGATGACCCGATCAAGTCTCAAATACAGTTGATGCCCAGCACAACCCTTGCTTCCTCACTTGGGTGGATCCCTGAAATTGACTGGTTAACGGGATGCAGTGAGCTGATAGATAGTCTTGGGCTTGCCAGATAATTAGAATTTGAACTCAGTTTCTATTCTTGTAAAGAAGGTCGTGACTCGTGAGTCGTTCGATTAGCTCATAACCACATCCCTCCATAAAAGTATCCATCGTTTCAAAGTTCCTCGCTTCAACACAAATATACTTGAATCTGTATTCATTGTGGTTAATCCCAGCTAGGACTTCAAGCTCCAAGCCCTCGACATCAAGAGACAAAAGATCTATCAAGTTGGGTGCCCCCGCCTCTTGTAAGATTGAATTCAAAGTTCGAGCTTGTGCCTCAAACGTGCGAACTTCCTGATGTGATTCTAGAAACCTACTTCCTTCGTTAGCATGAGCTTCACGATTCAATATCTCGTTTTTTTCGTGAAGAGCTATCGACATCAGATTAGAATATAAGAACTTAACTTTGGAGCTAGGAAAATTAAAGGATACACAGGCTGCATTAAAGCTCTTGGTTGACTTCTTCCGGTTAGAAAGACATTTGCGATAATTGGGTTCATATGCTTCGATCAAGACTCCCTTCCAGCCCTTGAACACTTCAAAGTATTTTGTGTTGCTCTGCGAAATGCCGTCGTTGGCCCCGAGTTCTACGAAATAGCCATTCCTGATCGGCAAATACTTTTCAATTTTTGCGTCTAGCTGTGACAGTCCAAAATATTTTCCGTAGAATGGTCTTGTCCATCTATTATGTAGTCTGAAGTAGAGTCTGGTCGGTCTAGTTATATTCTTGACCGTTGAAATGAATTTCCCACGAGTTAAGAAAAGACCGATTTTTTGATTAAGTAGTACAAGTCGGCGATTTATAGAATTGGCCAAGCTCACGGTTACTCCTCTGCGTCGGGCAAGGCGAAACCGATCCAAAAATGAAATCTTTTGGGTGTGGATGAAATTTGCTTCAATTTCCCCATAGAAGCGCGGCGATTCACCGTTAGCTTCATCGACTGCTTGTTTCCATTGAGCGTCTTCAGTACTTACGGAATCTATTCTGATCTTGCTGTGTAAATGCAAATTCAAAATTCTGTAATCAATATCATTCTGCGAGATAAGAACTGATTGACTCTTGGAATTTTTATCCTGGGATATCTTCCAGTCTAAGCTTGTAAGATCAAGTGGGAAATCTGGATTCTGAAATCCTGAAATACGCCGCCCACCTGTATGGAAGGGATCTTGCCCAAACAAATACTGCCCATACGCCGCCCCATCGAAAACTAAGTTTTCTCCTGAAGAATTTTTCCACGCATTTTTGGGGAGACTCGGGAGTTCGACAATAACATTTTCATTTAGACAAACCCCCAGAAGTTCCATGTCATTCATTGGATGTTTATTTCTGGCAAGAATGACTTCTATTGAATCTAAAAACAATGACATTTTCGAATGGTCGGGAATAAAAAATATACTGGCAATTCCTCGATTTTTAGAAAATCTTGGACAGGCACATTTCTTACAAATACGGACAATCAAGTCTAAGTCTGAATGATTCAACAAAAGTAACACATCGGACTCAAAATGCAACACTGCTTCATCAAAACCTACATATTCGTACACTTTCTGCAGAGCTGAAAGACGCTCCAATGTATAAAGCCAATACCCGCCTGCAACTCTCTCAAGTTCGGGAAATTTTTGAAGGAGGGCGGTCACATAGTTGTCTCGATCCAAGCGACTGTAACTAATTATTCTGCCTGGAAAGTTTGCCCAATCGTCAGGGTTGTCTGTAATCAAGAAAATGCTAGAACCATCGAGTCTTTGGAGCGCCAACTGGGCCATGTCCATCAGAATTGGCGACGGATTCTTCCCTAAATGAACAAGGACTAGGTTGACCGGCATAAGGGAATCATAATCAGTTTCTGTACCAATATTGAGGCGTTAGAGAAGTGATTTGGGAAGCCGCGGTAAATGTGACCAGTGAGACTTCTGTCGGACTTACAACTCTGAACCTTAAGTACGGTCCCGTTGCCATTCCAGTAACATCTCAATTAGTTTGCCTAAAAATGAGTAGGATGCGACCCTTACCCAATGGAATTGAATTTGGAATTTTTCAAGGGTGAATTTGGACTAGCACCAGGGGCTGTGGTTCACGCGGGTGCATCTTATTGTCAAGAGGCAGTGGTTTATCAACAATCCGGGTTTGAACCTGTTTTTTGGATTGAAGCGCTAGCGGATGTGGCTCTGCATGGAGCCAGGAACCTCTCAGATTTTCCGAATCAGAAAATATTCTGTGAAACGTTATATTCTGTTGACAAACATCAAATCACTTTCAACAGAACTTCAAATGAGGCGCAGAGTTCATCAATCTTCGACTTGAAGTTACACAAAGTTGTGCACCAATCTGTCCTATTTGAGTCAAGAGAGATTCATACAACAATCACTCTTGATAGTTTTTTGAAGAGTGCTTATCCTTTGGGGAAAGTAAGTTTGCTTGTTCTCGATTTACAGGGAGCCGAACTTGAAGCACTCAAAGGATTGACTGAGAATTTTCATCGTGTTGATGCAATATTTACAGAGGTGAGCAACTACAGAATGTATAAGCGCCAGCCGCTTTTTGGCGATGTTCACAAATACTTATTAAGTCTAGGATTCTGTCTCGTTGCACATGACATGCAAGGAGTGACTTTCATGGGAGACGCGCTTTACGTTCGGCAAAGTCACGCCCTAGATTATAACTTGGTTTCCGTGTCTCCCCCCAAGAAAACTTTCAACTTCAAATTCCTTCTTTTACGAGTCCGTTTCAGATTAGTTTCCTTGGGATTCCCTGATGTTCTCATCCGGAAGATTGCTCGATTTATTCGTAAATACGTGTAATCATTTTGGCTAATCGATCAAACTTTTCGTGAGTGTTGTATGTAGTTAATAAATAGGCTCGCATGCAAAATCTTTCAACACTCAAATCAAATCGTTGAACTGATGGGTCTGACGAAAGCTTACCTAGTCAAGAATTACAAGCCCACTTGGGGTTAAAAGATGCAAACAAACTATTCCTGATTGACCGTCATTCGTTGAAGGATCTACCCATTCAATGTTGACGTCACCAAGAGAAGCAAGGATGTCTTCTTTAAACCAAGAATCTGCCAATTGATCTTTGTCCGCAATTATTATCTTTTCAATCTCTGCCAACGGTGTTCCGTCTTGCGAAGGGTGATCTGCTGAAAGCCACTGAATAAAGAATGGGAATTCGCGATTATCCGCAATTTCCTTTACACCGATTTGCTTCCATTTGAGATCGGAACCGTTAGGACGCGTGCGGTGGCCCTCAATTGCTTCGCGACCGAATTTTGCTGCGATCGGAGCTATGTCTTTCGTACTGAAAACCCATGTAAACCAACCGCCACCCTCGTTGGCTTTTTTTGAAACTGCTTTACCCCATGGAGTTTGCTCTGTTGCTGGGTGATCCAATGGACAAACAACTTCGATGTACTGACCGTTCTTCAATGGAGCAGTGAAGTTGCGTGTGCCAAATCGTGGGTGGATTCCACCATCGACAAAGGTGCTACCGAGGCGTGAACCTAAGCGTTGTACTGTGTCAGCAAGTTGGTC
>Ga0114967_10005133_pt1 | contig 10424 bp, 9 predicted proteins | sample M_130628_MF_Meta_FD_92639 | JGI IMG/M metagenome (GOLD analysis project Ga0114967, IMG submission 92639) | Freshwater microbial communities from Lake Montjoie, Canada to study carbon cycling - M_130628_MF_MetaG | ecosystem: Environmental > Aquatic > Freshwater > Lake | place: Lake Montjoie... | reverse complement strand
TTCGACAACGTGGTGTCTGGCCTGGCCACCGGGGCGGGCCCCGGCGTTGCTCATCGTTTTGCCACCGACCCCGAGCCTTGGTTCGATTGGCTGACCCATGACCTGCCGCGGCGCGTGCTGCTGCGCCGCTGCTACATGAACCCGGCCGGCTATTTGCTGGATGAAAACGGCAACCGCGCCTATTTCAGCGCCTTTCGTCGCGCCTTCCAGGCCTTGGGCTTCGAGGTGGTGGATTGCCCGCCACTGACGCGGATGAAGAATGGCGCCGATCTGCGCTTGGCGCTCGATGTGATGGATGCCCTCGCCTCCACCACCCGCTTCGATGAGTTCATTCTGATGTCCACCGATTCGGATTTCGTGCCGCTGCTGCTGCGCCTGCGCGCGGCGGATCGGCGCACCAAGCTGGTGGCCCACCCCGATGTCGGCCGTGTGGTGCGGGCGGCGGCGGATAGCGTGGTCGGCCTCGATGCCCTCGCCCGTGGCCTGGGCTGGGAGGCGAGCCCGCTCGATGAGGCGCTCTTCGGCCAGGATGCCGGCGAGCAGGTGGTCGCGGCGGTGGGTGAGATCATGGCCGAGGCGCAGGGGCCGGTGCCGCTGGCGGCGCTGGGCGCGCAGGTGCGCACCCGCACCGGCATGACGCTGCGGGAGAGCGACTGGGGCGGCACCGGCTCGATTGATGCCCTGGTGAGCCGGGTCGGCGGGATTGTGCGGCAGGAAGGCCCGGCGGGCGGCTTTCTGGTGCGTCAGGAATGGCTGCTGCCGCCGGCCGCCGAAGTGCCGAGCGACTGAAGCACCGCCTCGGGCGTCAGTTCCGCGAGCGGGATGTGCCGCAACCAATGCGCCGCCGGCCCGCGCGGGGCGCAGCGAAAGGGCTCACTCTCGGCGCCGAATAGCGCCCAGGTCGGGCAGCCCGCCACGGCGGCGAGATGGGTGGGCCCGCTATCATTGCCCAGGGTGAAGGCCGCCCGCCGCGCCAAGGCGGCCAGTTGCGGCAGGGAGGTGCGGCCCACCAGGTTGATCAGCCCGCCAGCCTCCAACTCGGCGCCCAGCAGCGCCTCGGCCGGGCCGCCGCAGATGATGGCGGGAAAGGGCAGGGCGCGGCCCAGAGCGGCGAAATGCGTCAGCGGCCAGCGTTTGCCCGGCCGATGCGGCGAAGCGCCGGGCAGCAGCAGCGCGAAACGTGGCGGCAGCGGGCCCAGGCTTGAGAGATCACCATCCAGCCAATCCAGCGCGGGCGGTGGGAAATTGGCAATGCCGGCCATCATCAACTGCTCCCGCTGGCGCTCCACCGTGTGCATGGCGTCGCGCTGCGGATTGGCATGGGGATGCGAGGCGGAGGCGATGACGCCTGACCATTCCGCCGCGCGGCCGACGAAAAGCCGGTAGCGTGAGGAGCGCGGCGAGGTTTGCAGATCATAAACCCGCTCGAAGTGCCCAGCGCGCAGCCGCCCGGCGAGGCGGGCCAGCGCGGCCAGGTCGAGCCAGGAGGGCCGGCCATCATCCCACACCGCATCGAACCAGGGGCTGGCCGCTGCCAGCCCGGCAAAGGGGCGGGTGGTGAGCAGGGTGATATGGGCGGTGGGGTGATGCGCCCGGATGGCGGCAAAGGGGGCAAAACCCTGCACGAAATCGCCCAGCGCGCCGAGCTTGATGACCAAAATCCGCCTCATGTCAGTTCCCGGTAGACATCCAGGGTCGCGGTCTGCATGGCGGCGGTGGTGAAGCGCGCCAGCACATCGGCGCGGGCGGCGGCGCCGATCTCGATCCGGGCCTCGGGGGGCAGGGCCAGCACCATGGCCAGGGTCTGGGCCAGGGCAGCGGCATCGCCCGGGGGGGCCAGCCAGCCGGTCCGGCCATGGGTGATGGTCTCGCGCGGGCCGCCCAGATCGGCGGCGATGACCGGGCGGCGCATCGCCTGCGCCTCGATCACCACGCGGCCAAAGGCCTCGGCCTCGGTGCTGGCATGGATGATGATATCGGCGGCCAGCAGGGCGGCGGGCATATCGGCGGTATGGCCGGCCAGCACCAGGGGCACGCCCTGGGCTGCGGCCAGGTGGGTGAGTTCGGCGGCATAGCCGGGCCGGCCATCGCCCAGAAGCACCGCCACGGGGGGGTGGGGTAGGCGGCCCAGCGCCGCGATCAGCACGGCCTGGCCCTTCCAGCGGGTCAGGCGGGCGGGCAGCAGCAGGGTGGGTTGGCCGGGGCTAAGGCCCCAGGCCTCACGCTGCGCGGCCACCCGCGCGGGTGCTATGGCATCAGGATCGAATAGCAGCGGGTCAACCCCGCGATAGATGGTGCGCAACCGCGGCATCACCTCGGGGTGGCGGGCCACGACATGGGCGCGGATGAAATCGCTGATGGCAATGACCCGCGCGCCGCGTGCCATCACGGAATTATACAGCGCCTTGCCAGGGAAGTTCTCGTTGTAGGTGCCATGCCAGGTGGTCACCAGCGGCAGAGCGGTCAGCCGCGCCGCGCGCCAGGCCGACCAGGCGGGCGCGCGGGAGCGGGCATGGATGATAGCCACCCCCTCGGCGCTGGCCAGTGCCGCCAGCCGGCCGCCATTGCCCCAGATCGCCGCCTTGCTGGCAAGCGGCAGGGTAAAATGCTCGCCACCCAAAGCCTCCAGCGCTGGCACCAGGCGGCCGCCCGCGCTGGCAACGAGGGCACGGCCGCCAGCGGCGATGATGGCGGCGGCGATCTCCAGCGTGCCGCGTTCCACGCCGCCCGCATGCAGCGCCGGCAGAACCTGGAGGATGGTGGGAAACATAGTCCGGGTGTGCCCTGTGCGGGGCGGCGCATCAAGCGCCCCCCCCAAGGGGCTTTGGGTGCGTCAGCCGCAGCGCCTGGGTTTGGTGTACATGGAATTGAATGCGCTGGGATGCCGGCGCCGCGGCCGGTCTGGGCGCTGTTCCGCATGGGCATGGGGTGGCTGTGGCGGCGCTTCCTCCGGCGCGATATCGGGCAATTGCATGAAATTGGCTGCGGCCGAGGTGCGGGCCATCAGCGCGCGCATGGCCGGGTTTTTGTCACCCTCGGGCTGCATGAGCGCCTCCATCGGGCAAAAGAATTCATGCGCAGATGGCATCTGGCTTTCGCAGAAGCCCTGGTAATGCTCATCGCGCAGGCCATAGACCACGCGAATATCGCGCACCGGCAGCACGACGGGGCCGAGTGGTTCGGTGGAGAAGAGCGCGATGAGGCGCCAACGCGGCACGGTGGTCTCGGGCAGGCTGGGCGCCAGGAGCCAGGGATGCGGACAAAAAACCTGCATGCAGCCGGTGCTGGGGGCGAAGCGGCTACGCTTGTCGAGCAGGTTGGTGAGCGAGGCGCAGGCCTCGATGCAGAGGATATCGGCATAAGGGTCGTCCGGATCGTGGCTGAAATGCAACCACAAGCCATCGGGCAATGTCCGCAGGTGCCGGCTGCCTGGAAGCTTCAGAAAAGGCTGGGTTCCGGTGGTCCAATTATCCGGCCTGGCGCGCAGCCATGTGCCGGGCTGCTTGATATTGCGCGGCATTCCGGGCGGGCGCTGCGGCCATTTGGCCAAAGAGCGACGAACACGGGCATCCAGCGACGCAGGACCGGGGGGAGTCGGCAAATCGCCCATAAGGAGAATATCACTTTCGCAACACAACCAATGCGAGAGTGAACACGAGGCACGCAAGGCGCTCAAGTGATTTATTAACCAAAACTAAATAAATTTACCCTTTGGGCCAGCCTGGGCCGGCGACCCCAAGGCATTCGCGCGCAAGGAAAAACCAACCTTGCGCGCGAAATCAGAGGGTTTCAGCCCCGATTGGAGATGGGCTGATAATCCCGTGCCGGAGCGCCGGTGTAAATCTGCCGCGGGCGGCCGATGCGCTGGCTGGGGTCCTCCACCAGTTCCTTCCACTGGCTGACCCAGCCAATGGTGCGCGCCACGGCAAAGATCACCGTGAACATCGAGGTGGGGATGCCCATCGCCTTCAGGATAATGCCCGAATAGAAATCCACATTGGGGTAGAGCTTGCGCGAGACAAAATAATCATCCGTCAGCGCAATCCGCTCCATCTCCATCGCCATATCGAGCAGCGGCTCGTTTTTGACGCCAAGTTCGGCCAGCACCTCGTGGCAGCTTTCCTTCATGATCTTGGCGCGCGGGTCGAAATTCTTATAAACGCGGTGGCCAAAGCCCATGAGCTTGGTGTGGCTGTTCTTGTCTTTCACCTCGGCGATGAATTGCGGAATTTTGTCCGGCGTGCCGATATCGGCCAGCATCTTCAGCACCGCCTCATTGGCGCCGCCATGCGCGGGGCCCCACAGCGCCGCAATGCCGGCCGCGATGCAGGCAAAGGGATTGGCGCCGGTGGAGCCGGCCAGGCGCACCGTCGAGGTCGAGGCATTCTGCTCATGATCGGCATGCAGCACCAGGATGCGGTCCATCGCCTTTTCCAGCACCGGGCTGACCACATAGGGCTCGGCCGGGACGGAATTGAGCATGTGCAGGAAATTGGCGGCATAGCTCAGGTCGTTGCGCGGATACACGAAGGGCTGGCCGAGGGCATATTTATAGGCCATGGCGGCGATGGTCGGCACCTTGGCGATCAGGCGGAAGGCGGCAATCTCGCGCTGCCGCGGGTCCGTCATGTTGATATTGTCATGATAGAAGGCGGCCAGCGCACCGACAACGCCGCACATGATGGCCATCGGGTGGGCATCACGGCGGAAGCCGTTGAAGAACTGGCGAATCTGCTCATGCACCATGGTGTGATAGGTCACACCCTTCTTGAACTCGGTCAGTTCGGCGGCATTCGGCAAATCACCATACATCAGCAGGTAGCAGACCTCGACGAAGTCGCTCTGCTCGGCCAGCTGCTCGATGGGATAGCCGCGATAGAGCAGCACGCCGGCATCGCCGTCGATATAGGTGATCTTGCTGTCGCAGCTTGCCGTCTCACCATAGCCCGGGTCGAAGGTGAAGATGCCGAGATCATTGTAAAGCTTGCGGATATCAGCAACCGGCGTGCCGAGTGTGCCCTCCAGCAGAGGCAGGGATGCACTCTTGTTGCTGCCATCCAGCGTCACCGTCACGGTGCCGGTCTTGCTCAGGATTGTCATCGTCGCTGCGATCCTCAGTCGCCCCGGTTGCCCGGGGCATGTTCATGTTGCGTCGCAGCTTAATCCAGCGCCTGCCGATGTCCATGGCGCTGGCCCGGGCAAAGCCGCAAATGTTACGCGAGATGAAAGCTATGCGCCTGAATGGCGGCCTTCACGCTTCAGCGCGGCGCCTGGGCCCACATGCCGCGCTCCGTTGCGCGCGCCGCGGCCTCGATGGGTGTGAGGCTCGGCATCGCCTGCTCGTCAACGGTGGCCCAGCCCGCCGCCACCAGCGCAGTATTGATATCAACACCGCCGGCTTTGCAGCTGCCCATCGCCCGGCCAAAGCGGTCCTGGCCCTTGATGCGGCATTCCACCGCGCGGTCGCGCACGAGACGGGACAATTCATTGGCCGCCATGCCGCCGCAATCACCCAAAGTGCCACAGACCTGCCCGCGCGCCGGTGCGGCCACGCCATAAAGCCGCAAAACCCGCTCACCCAGCAGCAGCGTCTCACCATCGACCACCCGCACCTCGGCTGGCAGGGCGCGCCAATCCTGCGTGTGTGATGCCGAGCCCAGGAGGTTTGCCGGCCGCAATACCGCGGCCAGCATCACGACTATCCCGATCGAGGCGAGTAGCGCAAAGGCTCGGCCCATGCGTCTCTGGTCACGAGCGGGCCGGAATATGCGTCGGGTTTGCATGCAAATCAAAGTAGCCCAGGGAAAACCCCCCTGGCAAGCAGGGTTATTACAAAATATTTCTGTGACGTGATATCGCAAAGCCTTAAGGCCGCTGCTTCAACCTTCATGCCAAAAGCGTTTGGCCGCCCGCCAGCCGGCCCAGGCCTCCAGCGCCATATCGCGGCTGCCGGCGGCGCCGGCCAGGGCAAAACCCTCCGCCACGCCCAGCGTCCAGCCGGTGATGCGCAGGCCACGGACCAATTCGCGCGCCACCTCGGCGTCATTGGCCAGGCCCAGCGCCTCTTGCAGCGCCATCAGGCGCTTGAGGTAACGCCGCGCGTGATGGCTCGGCCAAAGTGGTACCAGCAATTCGGCGGCGTAGCGCAGGCGCTTGGCGTCCAGGCGCAGCGCATGCAGTTCTGCCGGCGGGAGTTGCTCGATCATCGCCCCGGCGCGCTTCAGCCGGCGGTGGCGCCGGGCCAGCACATGCTCGGCGAAGCCCATAAGGTCATCCTGCGGCGGCACCGCCTCCAGCGCCTCGATCAGGCCGAAACCAATCCAGATGGTGGCGCGAAACTCGGCGCCGGTGAGCAGGCCGGGCAGCGGCTTGTAGGCATCGAGACGCGCCCGCCGGGCGGCGGCCAGCAGCGGGCGCAGGCGCTTGTCATCGGGCAGGGCGGCCTGCAGGCGCAGCGCCATGCCGCCCAGAAAAACATCAAGGTCGCGCGCCGGCCCGAGCGCCGTGGCCAGGGCCTTGAGCCGGGCATCGAAAGCCCCCATCGCGCCGGGCAGCATATGCGGCATCACCGCGGGGTAGAACATTTTCAGCACCGAACGCATCCGGCGGATGGCCACGCGGGACTGGTGCACGCCCAATGGCGGGGCATCGGCGCGGCATTGCGGCGCGTGGCGCATCAGCCCGGCCAGCCCCTCGCGCAGGGCAAAGGCCAGGGCCGGGGCGGTGGATGTCTGCCCAGCCAAACCCGGCGAGGCTGGCTTGCGCCCACCCGCCAGCAGCAGGGCGGCGTCCTCAATGCTGGTGGTGGCGGGCAGCAACGGCAGGCGCGACGCCAGCGCGCCACCCAGCGCCGCCGCACCCGGGCCCTCGATTATCAGCCGGGCGAAGCCCTGTTCGAGCGGCCCGGCCTGCAGGCTGCCCTGGATCAGGGTGATCGACAGCGCCGCCTCGGCCGCGCTGAGGCGGCGTTGCCGGCCCACCAGGTGGTCGCTTTCCAGCAACTGCCAGGTGGCGCGTGACGGACCATGCGCCCGCAGCGCCGGATGGCGCAGCAACCGATTGATGAGTGGGCTCGGAATCTCGATATCCACTGCACTCACTTCCATGATGAGATGCCAGCCTGGGTCAGGCTTGGCCCTCTTCCGCTTCGCGCGAGATATCACCCCCAGGCAGATCTCGCGGCGCGATGAAGGCCATCAAGCGGCCGCCACCATCGGTCAGGTCGTGCCAGGGCTTGGCGATGGCGAATTCGGTCAGCGCGCCGGTGGGATAGCCGTCCTGCAGCCGGAACAGCATGGGCGTGGCGGCGGTGCCGGGCGGCAGCAAATTCAGCGCCAATTCGTGCAGGCCGGGATTATGGCCGATCACCAGCACCGAGCGCACCGTATCGGGCACCTTGTTCAGCGCCGCCAGCAGCCCCTCCCAGGGGGCGAGGTACAGCCCGTCGCTGATGGTCACGATGGGGCTGCCTTCGAGCGGTTTGAGCGCGTCGAGGGTTTGCAAGGTGCGGCGGGCGGAGCTGACCAAGATCAGATCGGGCGTCAGGCCCAGGCGCTGCATTTCGGCCGCCATCAGCCGGGCCGCAGCGCGGCCGCGATTGTTCAGTGGCCGCGCATGATCGGCCAGGGCCGGATCATCCCAGGCGGATTTGGCATGGCGGAGGAGGAGGAGTTGGCGCATTGCTGAGCGCATCATGGCATGGACGGCGGCCGCTTGTCATTGCCGGCAGCGGCCGGATATGCGCCGGCAGATGAAAAGGGGATGTGATGCAGGGCAGAGTGGCGATTTTGGGGGCGACGGGCGGTATTGGTTCCGCCCTGGCCAGGCGCGTGGCGGCGCGCGGTGCCACGCCGCTGCTATTGGCGCGTGATCCGGCGCGGCTGGCGGCGCTGGCCGCCGAACTGCCCGGCGCCGAGAGCCTCGTTGTCGATGTGACCGACAGCGCTGCGCTGAAGGCCGCCTTGGCGGGTCCATTGAGCGGGCTGGCCTTTTGCGTCGGCTCGATCATCCTCAAACCCTTCGCCCGCACCAGTGAGGCGGATTTTCTCGACGCCTTTCGGCTGAACGCCCTGGCCGCCGCCATGGCGGTGCAGGCGGCCGCGCCGGAATTGGCCCGTGCGCAGGGTTCGGTCGTGCTGTTCAGCAGCGTCGCCGCCCGGGCCGGTTTTGCCATGCATGCCGCCATCGGCGCTGCCAAGGCTGCGGTGGAGGGGCTGACCGTGGCGCTGGCGGCCGAACTGGCACCTGCGGTGCGGGTGAATTGCATCGCCCCCAGCCTGACCCGCACCCGCATCGCCGAGCCGCTGACCAAAAACCCGGCCATGGCCGAGGCGATTGCCAAGCTCCACCCGATCCCGCGGCTGGGTGAGGCCTATGAGGTGGCGGCTTTGGCCGAATTCCTGCTCGGCCCCGATGCCGGCTGGATCACCGGCCAGATCATGGCGGTGGATGGCGGAAGGTCGAGCCTGCGGGGTAAAGGTGGCTGATGCTCACCAGACGCCTGCTACCCAAGCTGTTTGCCCCTGCGCTGGCGACGGTCCTGCTTCCCGGGGCCGCCCGCGCGCAGCAGCCCAGCCGCCGGCGTGGTGACGCGCCGGCCCCAGACCTCGCGCCCGAAGCCTCGCCAATAAGGCCGGATTACCGCTGGCGGGTGATGCGCAATGGCAGCGAGATTGGCAGCCACAGCGTCACTTTCAGCCAGCGCGGTGCCGAGCTTATTGCCGTCTCCGATGTGTCGATTATGCCCAGGGTGCTGGGCCTGGTCGTCTATCGTTTCGAGCATCGCTACACTGAGGTGACGCGGGGCAGCGCCTTTGTCTCGGTTCAATCGCGGCAGAACCGCAATGGCAGCATTGTCGAGGTCAGCGCCGCAGCCGCGCCCGGCGCCGTGGCCATCAGCGGGCCTGAAGGCGCGCTGAACCTGCCGGCCAATGCCGCACCGCTCTCCTGGTGGGAGCCGCAGCGCTTTGGCGGCGCCGTGCCGATCTTTGGCACCACCACCGGCCGAATCATGGAACTGCGCTGGACCCGACAGGCCCTGCCCAGCGGGGCCACGCAATGGCGCTGCCAGGGCGAGGTGGATGCGACCTTGGCCTATGACGCCCATGGCCGCTGGGTGGGCTATAGCGTGATAGGCGATGATGGCTCGACGGTGAGCTACATCGCCCTATGAGCGGCATGTTGCGGGTGGTGCTGGGTGACCAATTGTCGCGCAGCCTCTCGGCCCTCGATGGGCTTGATGCGGCGCAGGACACCGTGCTGCTGATGGAGGTGATGGGGGAATGCGAATACGTCCCGCATCACCCGCAGAAAATCGCCCTCGTGCTCTCGGCGATGCGGCATTTCTCGGCCGCACTGGCGGCGCGGGGCGTGGCCGTGCGCCATGTCCGGCTTGATGACCCCGACAATACCGGCACGCTGACCGGTGAGGTTCTGCGCGCCGTGGCAACGCTTAAGCCGAGCGGCGTGGTGGCGACAGAACCTGGCGAATATCGCGTGGCCCAGGCCATGGCGGGCTGGGAGGCGGCTTTGGGCCTGCCGGTGGAAATCCGCGCCGATGATCGCTTCCTCTGTTCCCTGCCATGGTTCCGGCAATGGGCGGGCGGGCGGAAGCAATTGCGTATGGAGTTCTTCTACCGCGAGATGCGTCGCGCCACCGGCCTGCTGATGGAGGCCGACCAGCCCGCCGGCGGGCAATGGAATTTTGATGCCGAGAACCGCCAGCGCCTGCCCAAGGGCGTAACACCCCCCAAGCCGCCGCAATTCACCCCGGACGCCATCACCACCGAGGTGATGGCCCTGGTGGCGTCCCGCTTCGGGGGCAATTTCGGCCGGCTGGAGGGCTTCAACTGGCCGGTGACGGCGGCCGAGGCGGCGCTGGCACTGGCCGATTTCATCACCCAGCGCCTGCCGCAGTTTGGCGATTATCAGGATGCCATGGCCGAGGGGCAGGACACGCTGTTCCATGCCCTGCTTTCCACCAGCCTCAATCTGGGGCTGCTGCTGCCGGCCCAGGTTTGTGAAGCGGCCGAGGCGGCCTGGCGGGAGGGCCGCGCGCCGCTCAATGCGGTGGAGGGGTTTATTCGGCAAATTCTGGGCTGGCGGGAATATGTGCGCGGCCTCTATTGGCTAAAAATGCCTGGCTATGCGGAGGTGAACGCGCTGGGGGCGAGCCGGAAGCTGCCGGCAATGTATTGGGGCGCGCCCACCTCCATGGCCTGCATGCGGGCCGCCATCGGCCAGACCGAAAGGCTGGCCTATGCCCATCATATCCAGCGGCTGATGGTGACGGGGAATTTCGCCCTCCTCGCCGGGGTGGCGCCGGAGGAGATCAATCGCTGGTACCTCGCCGTCTATGCCGATGCGTTTGAATGGGTGGAACTGCCCAATACCCATGGCATGGCGATCTGGGCCGATGGCGGCAT
>Ga0114967_10005132_pt1 | contig 10425 bp, 11 predicted proteins | sample M_130628_MF_Meta_FD_92639 | JGI IMG/M metagenome (GOLD analysis project Ga0114967, IMG submission 92639) | Freshwater microbial communities from Lake Montjoie, Canada to study carbon cycling - M_130628_MF_MetaG | ecosystem: Environmental > Aquatic > Freshwater > Lake | place: Lake Montjoie... | reverse complement strand
CGCATTACCATTATATCTGCCATAATAGTGAGAGTGGATAAAAAATAAGTATATTAACTATTCAATTTTAATATTACTTAGTCATATCATTAGTCTTCTTAGATGCACCCTGTGTGCCAGAATCCATGCGGGCCTTGTAACAGGTTCCACATGCACAATTATCTACATGATGCTGATAGTCGTATGTGTTATGTTTAGTAATAGACGAAGTAAGTTGAACAACATCCATCTTCGCCATCTTGGCCTTTGCCTCATTCACCCTCCCAGGAAGACATGAGCAATATATAGAACAATACTGTGCATCACAATAGCAGGGTAGTAGGACACTGTTGATTCTAGGGTTCTCAGCAAGATACTTCTCAGCCTCTGCAATAGAAGCAGCCAACTTTACATGTGCCATGAGAATAAACGGATACTATAAAAAATATTGTTTACAGGCTCAATTTTACTGAATGGTATCAGTAATAGAAGGGCTTGGTGTAGAAACCAGGAACTCCAAAGTGCTTCCCAATAACATGTGCATGCACCTCCTTTGGGTGAATCTCCATTAGCTTGGAAATCGCGATGCGGCCCATTTTGTAGGCCAGATAGCGCATGCAGTTATCATGAGTCAGCTTGAACTCAGTATTACCAGCGTTTAGCCAGTTAGAGCGCATCTCAAATGTCCAAGTGGGTCCGCGCATGTGCTGCACGAAGAGCTTAGCAAGAGGAGATGGCCAGAGACGATTAGTATAGATTGGATTGTGACGGCGTGCGGGTGCCTCATGATCCTCTGCATTCGTATCTGGCTGCTCGGCCAGCTCCTGCGGAACCACAGGAAGAATCTGAGGAATGACCTGTGGCTGCTGTGGCTGCAGCTGTGGCAGCGCCAGCCGCTGCTGCGGGTGAAAGAGGTGAGTCAGAAAGCCAATGGTGTTGCCGCGGAGCTCTAGTCTTACGCGCTCTCCAATCGGGTAGTTGGCATAGCATGCAGTCTTCTCCCTTACCAACGTGTCAAGGTGGGACCCTGGGTTTCGCTCAAGGTAGGGGATGAGGTGCTCATTACAGAAAGCACGGATGATGTAGTCCCCAGTGCCCAGCTGGTAGTCGTGGTGGCTGATGATGTCCAGAGCCTCTGCCTTCATCTGCTCAAGATAGTCAGACTCCTCTGAGTCAGAAGCCACCACAGGGCTGGGGGGAAGAGAAGGGATCTGATGAAGCTCAGCGGACTGCTGCTCCTCGCAGTTGCTCTCCTCACTACTCTCCTCCATGGTGTGCGTGGCCTGGTAGTCCCTCACCGCCTGGACCTCTGCTGGGTAGCGCTGCTTGAAGACCTTGTGCTCACGCGCGAACTGCGCCTTGTGGTCGGGATTGAGTGCCCAGTAAGATGCTCGCTCTGGTCCATTCCACCAGCCAGTAGTTGCGGTGATGTGCTTATTCCAGCCATAGAGAAAGTCCTGGTAGTCATCTGGAAGCAGGTGGGCGCCAAAGGGTAGGTGGTCCTCCCTATGCTTATCGCAGGCCTCAGCAAAACGGACCTCTACGTCAAAGGCCTTGGCAAGGTCGTCATACTCGTCAAGCATCTTGAAGGCCTCAAAGGCAGTGCCAGTGCCCCTAGCGAGAAGCTCGCGGGCAGTGATCGTCTCCTTCTTACCAGACTTGCTGACAATGTGAACGCGGGTATTCAGGGTCATGGTAGAAGACATCTTAGCGAGGGGGGGATGCTATAAAAAAAGGGGTAGTCATTTTCAATTTTACTTTTTACAAATTACTAGTCACTCGTAAAGATAGAACCATTTACACTGAAAGAGTTCTTCTTCCTTGCAGCCTTACAGGCGGCCTCAGCATCCATAAGCATTGCCTCGCGCAAGTCTGCACTATCAAGGAAGATAGGTAGAACCCAGAATGACCCATTGCGGCGCTTACCACCAAGGGTCTTAATGACATCCTTAACGTAGAAAGTCTTCCCACCAATAAGAAGGTGATCCTCAGTAGTACTGAAGGTTAGCATCTTATTAATTAAGGGTGATAAAAAAAGTGTGTTCATATATGTCAATTTTTTCCTAATAAAGGCGACTAGTCACCGCAGCCTTAATCTTGCGAACTGTCTGGTTACACTGCGCCACAGTCTGCTGGACATTCTCCCTGTCATAGAGATCCTCCTCTCTACGCAGATACTCCTCACACCAGGCCTGTAGCTTCTCAGACTCCTCCTTAGCTGCAACAACTGCTGCGGATGCCTTGGCTCGTGCGCGCTCCTGCTCAAGCCACGGGTCTGCAATGGCAGCAAAATTTGTCTTGACAGCTAGATCGCCCAGCTTTTTCCGTGCATCCTCAAGGTCATTGGCGGCCTGGAGGCTAGCATGCTCGCGACGCAGCTTGGCAATGCGCGGAGTGTCAAAGGGAAAGATGAGTTTCAAGCTAGTATCCTTGTGGACGCCATGCTCTAACCACCAGCGTGCCTTTTCCACATCAGCCTGCGCTGCAGCCATTCTCACCATATGGTTCTCAATGTCATTTGCATGCTGCTTTAGTGTAACGTAGGTTGCCCATAGAGCCTCCTGATCATTCTTACTAGCCTTGCCCCTGACGGCACCATCAAAGGTCCAGCGAGCCTTCTTCACATCATTTATGGCGAGAATAAGTGTCTTAGAAAGAGACTCCATGATGTAAGTTAGTGTAAATAAAAAAGGGCTGTGCAATAGTCAATTTTGTATTAGTTGGATGAGGACTTCGATGGCTTGGCAGAGGCAGCCCTCTTCTCGGCCATTGCCTCCATCATGCGAACATGCTTCTGAGAGAATCCACCATTGCGCTCATAGGTCTCCTTGGCCTTGTCACTCTTCTTGTTTCTGCCAACCTTAATGTTATCCATGGTTGTAAAACGGGGTGCTATCTCACCGGCTCACTACCGCTTCAATTTTACCTTAAATGAAAAATACTTCTTTTTCCATCAGAAGCATTTTTTCTTCTTTTTCTAGGCTGCCTCAATATCCACCTCAGGGATGGTGTCATCGTCTTCCAGATTAGCCATGTCTGCAAAGGCAGAAAGGGGTGCCTCCCTGAGAGCCTTAGACTCGGCAACAATGCGCGCGAGATCCCTGGCCCAGGTATCCACCTCATCAGAGTAATCCATGATGGCCTGAGAAGGCACCGTGATGGGGCTGAATGGCGGTCCCTTTCGCACGAGAAAGCCATCGCGCATCTCATCAGTATGATCAGCGTCACATCCAGAGTCAGGGTGGCAGTAGTCACACACTGGCTGGTTCTTCTCACCCTCATCATAGTCCTGCTCAGTCAGATGGTCGTAGGGGCCTGGTGGCAGGACGGGCGCGTCAAATGCACCAGACTCATGCAACACATCGTGAACAACAGAGCGATTGCGCTGAATCGGCGGAGGCTCAGAACGCCCTGGAGAAGCAGGGGGGGTGATATACTCGGTGTGGTGCTGAAGTGGCCACGAGTTCTGTGTGAGCTCTGCATCCGCCGCAAAGGTGTTATCCAGGATCTGAACAATGGTAGCGTCAAGATTACTCTTGGCGAAAATGCCGTCATTGACACGGTCCCAGCGGTCATCAAGCTCCTCGGAAATCTCGTAGTCCTGCAGAGCATTCAGCTTGTCAATGGCCATGCGGAAGAGGCTAAAGTTCGTCGGCCAGTCATAGGCAATCATGACCTCTAGATCAAGGACCTGCCCCACACGGTGATCAAGATTATCCTTCTCGCGCATAGCCTCCATAGTGAGATCCATGAGGCGATCTAGGTGGCTGGCGTAGTGCGGAGCCTTTACCTTGGCGGCCTCGAAGAGCTGCTGATTCGTGGGCCAAGCGTTCTTGCACTGGTTAAGAGTGTCCATTGCAGTGTGAGATGCCATGATATTTAGGGGGGATGCTTAGCTCATGACGTGATAGCCATTCAACTTTACAAAAATGAAAAAAGCTCTTTCCTACAGCCTTTTTCATTTGTTCTTAATCCAGATTCTCAAAGTCACCCTTGCTGGCCAACGGCCTAGTCAGCTTCGGGCTGGCGAAGCCGGCGTCATCATCCTGCTCTGGCACGGTGTCTGCGCTATCAGGCGGCACAATACGGTCGTGGCACGAGATGCCCATGGGGCAGCAGCAGTCAGGAGAGCACTCGCCGCCACGGCTAGACACGGCCCACTTCTCATTTGGCCTGCCGCTACCAGAAAGGAAGAGGCGGCTAGGGGGCTGGGGCTTTGCTGCTGCTGCCGCCTCTGCCGCTGCTGCTGCTGCTGCCGCCTTCTTCTTCATCCGCTTGAGCTGGTTCTTGGTCAGCTTGATGTCTGACTGCTGGGGCACAGGTGCTGCAATGGGCGTAGGTGCCGCCGCAGTGCTAGGCATTGGCAGGAAGCCCCTGCTCATCATGCCGATAGGCAGCTTCTGAACAGGCTGGTAAGGGTAAAAGGGCTCTGGCGAAAGCCAGGAGGCGCCATTGTTCTTGCTTGCGGAAGACATCTTGCTTAATAGGTATATTGAGCAAGGGGTGCCTGATTTGGTAAGCGAGGTAAAGTCAATTTTGGAAATCAAGTTGAGTATCTGATTTGCTCTGATTCAATTCAACATACCAGAATTGAATTGAATCAGAGCATTCAGATGCCCGAATATGGGGTAAATAAAATTGAATTGAACCCCTCTGGTATATGTTACACCCAGCTCTAAGGCAATAAGCAAAATGCCCAAGTGCTCAAACTGTAAGCAAGAGGGCCATAACAAGGCCAAGTGCCCCACGGGACCCGATGCAGTCAGTGCCGCTGATTTGGCTAGTGGCCAAGCCAATGGCCAAGCTGCCGTGCAAATTGAGCTGCCAGCAGATATCATTGAGAAGCTCGCTAAGCTGTCAGCCCTCTGCGCTGAGGTGGCAGGTGGTCTGGGTAAGGGTCATGTGGAGGCACACTACCAGCAGGCGCTATGCGTAGAGCTCCAGGAGGCCGGTATCCGCTACGTAGCAGAGGAGGTCATGCCAATCATGTATAAGGGCCGAGCTCTGGGCGGGACCTGCAATGCACGCCTGGATATCATGCTCCACAGCTTCCTACCCTTTATCTTTGAGCTCAAGGCGGTGCCCTCACGAATCGGATCTATCCACCACTGGCAGCTAGTTCGCTATATGAGTCACAAGGGGATGTCATATGGTGCAGTTGTCAATTTCAATCAGTCCGAAAGGGGGTCACTAGAAGTGCAGTTCATCGTAAATGACAGAGGTGCTCATTGGCTGTATGACCCAGCAACTCAGTCAGGGCGCCCACTCGTGGACTTTGGCATGGGCCTCCCTGCACCAGCGCAGGGGGCGGGTAGCTCAGCACGCTCTGGTGGCACCTCAGTGATTTCTGGAACTACCCAGGCTGAGTCTGATGACTGGGACTGGGCAGAGGAGGAGTGATGCGTCTTACTAGTAAAAAGAGGTCGTTGTGGAAGGTGACTCTTTTTACTTTAAGGCTAGACCGCAGGCATCTCCTCATTGAAGTTCCAGCGCCACCAAATACGCTTCTCGCTAATGACAAACCGATTGAACTCGAAGTCTGACAAGCGCCCGTCATTGATACATCCAACAGAGCGCCACCAGCGATCGCAGAGGGCAAGCCTAATCTGTGTGATAAGCCGGTAGTCGAGCTCTTCTTGGGTGGGCGGGCGACAGACGGGCTCGCCAACTACCACAATGCGCTTAAACCATGCCATAATTGATGGCATTATTGCTATATCGTAAGGACGGGGTAAAGTAAATCGGTGCAGCCAGAGGCTCAATTTTTGGGTTCGTGATATTGCGTGAAAAAGAGCAGGGTTCTGGAGGCCTCTAGAAAAAATTGATCCTCCAGATGCTACCGACTTAGCACATGCAGCCCCCTGCTACCGGTTTGCTACAGGCAGCCCCCTGCTGCCGGTTTGCTCCAGGCAGCCCCTGCTACCGGTTTGCTCCAGGCAGGCCCCACTACCGGTTTGCTCCAGGCAGGCCCCACTACCGGCTTGCTCCAGGCAGCCCCACTACCGGTTTACCCCTGGGGTAAATTCAATTTCCCCCAGAGCCCCCCAGGGCACCAGAGGCAAAATAAAATTGAATGGCGGGCCCAGGGTAGGGCCATCACCCCCCTTCCTCCTATATACCTTGTCATCACACAAGAGTATATAGCAACGAAGGATCAGCAATCAGACATCATGCCCAAGAAGATGAATACCAACAAGGCGGCTGCGGCCGTCTACCAGAACGCTAAGGCAATTGAGGATGCCAAGCGCAATGGCGGCCTCTTTGGCGCTGTCACGCGCGCCCTGGGCAACCGTGGCTTCGAGGTCCAGCTGCGGGTGGCCGCAAAGGGCGAGAGCACACACGGTGTCCTGGTCCAGGCCACGCCACGCACCCTGTTTCAGGGCGGCAAGAAGGCGCCTGTCCGCATCTCCGTCGGCCACGTGGTGCTGCTGGCCGGCGAGCTCAAGGGTAAGGACTGCGGCCAGCAGCGCCCGCTGGAGATCGTGGCGCGCCTGGACAGCAAGGACGAGATCCGCGAGCTTATCAAGCTTGGCCTTATGAGCCCCGCGGTGCTGGGCATCGCAGAGACTGCCGGTGCGGTGGTGGCCGCTGCAGAGGTGGCCGACGAGGACCTGTTTGACTCCAACGAGTCTGACGAGGACTTCTGGACTGCCGGCCTGAAGGAGGTCAAGGGTGGCCTGAAGGCACAGCGCCAGGCTGCAGAGACGGTGGCCACCATTACTGCACGCGTGGCTACGCTGAGGGCTCAGAAGGGTGGCAAGGGCATTGACGGCAGCGTGGAGCTGGGTGACCTGGCAGACCCCATGCTGTTCTCTGACCCTGACTACGAGCGGTTCACCCGCTGGCGCGCCCACAAGGCCGTGGCAGTTAAGATGGCCGGCGGTGGCTCTGTGGCTGCACCCCAGCTGCAGGCAGAGGCTGTCCAGACCATGGCGCAGCTGATGGCCCAGTTCAAGCTGGAGAAGGAGGCTGCGCTGCACGCGGCTGACCAGGCGGCCATTGTGGCGCAGGCTGACGCTATGCAGCGGGCTGCAGAGGTGAAGGCCTGGGCTGCTAAGCAGGGCGCCAAGGAGAACTGGGACGACGAGGATGAGGTGTGCATTGACGACCTCTAAACACAAAGCATACAAAGTCGCATGAAGCGCATGTAAATCAGAGTGGCGAAGGCACCAAAAGTTACCACCGCGGGGGCGGCAGAGTATGGGTATAGACCGGTCATAGGCCTGCGGGCACATGAGACCTTAAAGGAAAGCTCTGATAAGCATGCATGAATTACGCACAAAACGAGGAAGAGGTGGCTAGGCCATCCTTTTTCATGTGCATAGCTATAAGGTGTAGCCAGATAGTGCCAGTACGTGAAAAAGGATGGCCTAGCCACCTCTTCCTCGTTTTATGCACCGCTCAATGCTCGCTTGCCATTCGCTTCTTTCAAGGCCTTTCGGCCGGTCTATACCCATACTCTGCCGCCCCCGCGGTGGTAACTTTTGGTGCCTTAGCTCTGGTTCGCTCACACTTCGCTGCGACTTTGTATGCTTTGTTATTTTCTTAGAAGCGCCTTGCGCCCTGCTGGCCACTGCGCTGGACCGCACGCTGCTGGCCGCCCTGCTGCGGGGGAGCACCCGCCAGCACGCTGAAGCGGTTGGGCTGTGCGGCAGGGCCCTCCTCGCCCGCCATGCAGAAGACAAGGCGGTTGTCTGCCTTGACGCGCAGAGTGCCGGCGCAGGCTGCAGCCCACTGCGGCTCGTCAGGGTGCACATAGATGCAGGTGTGGTGCTGCTCGTGGTTCCAGCAGCCAGCCAGCTTCTCACTGCAGGGGCGCACACCAGACTCCCTGGGGCTAGCCAGGCGGGCCACCATCTTACCAGTGCCAGCCATGCGGCCGTCACGGCGGCGCTCCTGCTCCTCCACCATGACAATGGGGGCGTAGCAGGTGTCGTGGCCAGCCGGCAGGTGGCTAGAGCAGTTGGCGCAGATGCGCTGCTGGAAGAGGCTTGCATACTTGCACGGGCGCGGCACGCGGAACTTCATGGAGCCCTTGTTGGTCCACTTCTCCTCCTTGCGCGCCACCTTAGTGCAGATGACCTTAGCCTCGTCGGCAGCATCACGCAGCGCCTCTGCCTCCTTGCGCGCCGCACGCACCTCGGGCGTCTCCGCGGCGTAGTAGCGCATGTCCTCCAAGAAGGTAATGTCGCCAAAGGAGAGGCAGCCGCGGTGCTCCAGCCAGCTGATGCAGGTGGCTGCCGTGGCAGGGCTGTCCCACTCCATGACAATGGAGCGGCTGTCACCACCAGCCGTCCAGCCAGCGGGCGCCGTCTGGGGCATGAGCCAGGAGCCGTGTGGGCACTCCCAGGGCACCGTGTAACTGCCGTCACCCAGGTGGTCCGCGCCGGTGCGCAGGCTCTCCATGTGCGTGCAGCCCTTGCCGCACGCACCGTTCTCAAACTCAACAAGGCTCTTGGGGGCCCAGGCCCCCACTGCGATTGCATTGTCCCATGCGGAGGACATTTTTGCGTTGAAGGATGATAGTTCTGATGTGTAGGTATCAGATGGGGGACTTACAAACTTGGGCAGAACCCATTCAATTTTTTTGCGGAGGGGGGGGTGCTGCATGAAATTGATTTTTTCAATGCCCCAGAGGGCTTAGATAATACGGGGTAAATAACGCCTAATAGTGCGGATGGGTTTGCTGGCTCCATTAGGAAAATCTGCAATGGGTATCCCCACCCCGTGATATAAACGGTAGCCCCCGAGCCTGAGTAAGTAGGCATGCAGGAGGCCGAGAGCCGCGGCGAAACACAAGCCAAGAAAAAACACTCCCAGGGCATCAAGATAGTCGCGTGCGCTAGGGCTTGGCCGTGACTGATCGGGAGGCTCTCTAGACATCTACTTATAAGGAGAGTTTGGTACGAGAGGGGCGAGGGCCTTGAATTCAAGGGCTAAGAGGCTTGAATGGCAGGGCAAGAGAGCTAGAAAAATTGAATTGATCTGGGGGGGGCGGATCAATTCAATTTTTTCGGCCCACCCCTACTGGCGGCTAGAGCCCGATAAAATTGAATTGGAAGCGGCCCAGTTGGATAGCACCCCATTACATACTACTCTGTAATAACCTTCAAAATGAGCACCTTCATTGAGCACCTGAACGCAATGCGCGAGCAGCTGGACGTGGCAATCGCCGCCGCAAAGGCCGATGGCACTGGCGACAAGCCGATGCCCATTGCTGCCGCTGGTAAGTCCAAGGGCAAGGCGCCCAAGGCTGACAAGCCCGCAAAGAAGGAGCGTGCCAACGCTGGCCAGCCCACCGCCTGGGCCGAGTTCTCCAACCTGAAGCGCCTCGAGCACAAGGAGACGGTGGATGCCTGGGTTGCAGAGCGCCTCGCCGCCGCCAAGGCTGGCACCCTGTTCTATGCTGACACCGACGCAGCAGTCAAGGCTGGGCGCGCCAAGGCTGGGGAGCCAATTCCAGAGAACAAGGTCAAGGTCGGCGCGCACCTTACCTGGGTCAGCCTGACCTTCAAGGGCGAGGACCAGAGCGAGTGGAAGGCCTTTGAGGCTGCCTGGAAGGAGGCGCACCCCAAGGGCTCCCGCGCCGCCAGCGTGGCTGACGACGCCTCGGAGTCTGGCTCTGCAGACGACAGCGCCCAGGAGAAGCCCGCAACCGCTGGGAAGAAGCGCGGCGCCAAGAAGTATGCCGACATGACGCCTGAGGAGCTGGCGGCTGCCAAGGCTAAGCGTGCCGCCAACAAGGCCAAGAAGACGGCCGAGAAGGAGGAGAGCGAGGCAGACGAGCGCCAGAGCTCGTGCATGGAGCCTGCGAGCCCCGTGGCGGCAGCCATCGGCGGCGGCGGCTCCGTGGCTGCTGCGGCCGCTGCACCAGCAGAGGCAGAGGAGGCCGATGAGGCCGAGGTGGAGCAGCTGCCCTTCACCTACAAGAAGATCAACTACCTGCGCCTGGGCACTAAGGATGCGGATGGCGAGATCGAGTGGCTGGAGACCGCTGACCTGTGGCTGGCCAATGCCGATGGCAGCAGGGGTGCCTATGCGGGTGTGCTGCTGGCCACGGGCAAGATTGACAACAGCCCTGAGACACTGGCCAATGCGCCCGTGCTGGAGTAGAGCTGCAAGCAGATAAACCCAAAAAAACAAGAAACATCAATTTTATCCAACACAACAAAGAGAAGGAGGTGGCCCAAGGGCTACCTTTTTCCACGTACTGGCGGCGGGCGCTGCGGCTAAACCGGTCTTAGCTACCCGCCAAAAAAAATAACCATACCTGGTTACTATCCAGTGGTGCGCGCCTCCACCTGCTATGCATTCAATCGCGCGCACCCGTGATGCCCCAACCGCTCTTTCTAGAGCTAACATGGCACCCCCGTTACTGCCGAAGCAGAGAGTATAAGTGTTCGGATCTGCCCCTCCTTCGCATATCCACAGCCGTTAAGCTGCCTG
>Ga0114967_10005131_pt1 | contig 10425 bp, 9 predicted proteins | sample M_130628_MF_Meta_FD_92639 | JGI IMG/M metagenome (GOLD analysis project Ga0114967, IMG submission 92639) | Freshwater microbial communities from Lake Montjoie, Canada to study carbon cycling - M_130628_MF_MetaG | ecosystem: Environmental > Aquatic > Freshwater > Lake | place: Lake Montjoie... | reverse complement strand
GTGAATTGACTGAGGCACTTTCGCAACAAGATTTTCACGAGCAAAACATGCATAAATTGAGTTTGTATTATGTTACATTAACCAATTACGACGAAACCTATCAAAATGTAAAAGTGGTTTATAATAAAGATAATATCACTGAAACGTTAGGCGAAGTATTGGAAAAAGCGAATAAAACTCAAATTAGAATTGCCGAAACAGAGAAATATCCTCATGTAACTTTCTTCTTTTCTGGAGGTCGTGAAGAACCCTTTATTGGCGAAAGCCGCATTCTAAAAAACTCTCCTAAGGTGGCAACCTACGATTTGCAGCCAGAAATGAGCGCATTTGAATTGGCGGAAGCCCTAGTTCCAGAAATAGAAAAAGGAGCAGTTGATTTTGTATGTTTGAATTTTGCCAATGGCGATATGGTGGGACATACAGGTGTAATGAGTGCTGCAATAAAAGCTTGTGAAGCCGTTGATCAATGTGTTGAAAAAGTAATTACAGCTGCCTTAGAAAATAATTATACTACAATTGTAATTGCCGATCATGGAAATTGCGAAACGATGATTAATCCTGATGGTTCACCAAATACCGCTCATACCACTAATCCAGTGCCAATTATTTTGGTAGACAAAGAATTGAAAAAAATAGAAAATGGCGTTTTAGGAGATATAGCTCCAACCATATTAGAATTGATGGGTGTTGCAAAACCAGCCGCAATGACAAGCCATTCACTATTATAGATAAAAAATCAATAGCGTGCTTCTCCAATTCGAGAAGCACTTTTTTTAAATATATATTGTACTTTTGTAATCTATTCGGCAAAAAATGATAATCCAAAAAACAAGAGAAGAAATAGAATTAATGCGCGAAAGCGCTTTAATTGTTTCCAAAACATTAGGAATGATCGCTCGGGAAATAAAACCTGGAGTGACCACATTATACCTAGATAAATTAGCAGAAGAGTTTATTCGTGATCATGGAGCCGTTCCTAGTTTTCTAGGATTGTATGGCTTTCCAAATTCGCTTTGCATGAGTCCAAATGCACAAGTGGTTCATGGTATTCCAAATACTATTCCGCTTGAAAGTGGCGATATAATTTCAGTAGATTGTGGTGCTTTTAAAAACGGATTCCACGGAGATCATGCTTATTCCTTTGAAATTGGCGAGGTAGCTCCCGAAACAAAAAAGTTATTACAGGTAACTAAAGAATCTTTATATGTTGGTATCCGCGAATTTAAAATCGGGAACCGTGTAGAAGATGTGGGGAATGCCATTCAAAAATATACTGAATCTCATGGTTACGGTGTAGTTCGAGAATTAGTGGGTCACGGTTTGGGGCAAAAAATGCATGAAGATCCTGAAATGCCAAATTACGGAAAACGAGGTCGCGGAAAAATGTTTGTTGAAGGAATGGTGGTTGCCATTGAGCCGATGATCAACATGGGGACCAAAAATATCAAACAATTAAAAGACGGTTGGACGATATTAACCGCCGATGGAAAACCAAGTGCACACTTTGAACACGACGTTGCAATTATTGATGGAAAACCAGAATTGCTTTCTACGTTTGCCTATGTTTATGAAGCTTTAGGAATTGTAAGTACCGAAGAGAACGAATTTAGAAGAACGCCGCTAGTTATGTAAACACGAATTTCACTAATTTACACGAATTATTTTTGAATTTAAAAAAATTAAAATCCTTATAAAAATGGACGACCTTTATTTAAAAGAAGAAGTGTATAAGATAATTGGAATTTGCATGGAGGTTCACACAATTCTTGGAAAAGGACATAGTGAAATTATTTATGGTGATGCTCTAGAATATGAATTTAAAAAGAATGGAATTCCTTATAATAGAGAAATGAAATTCAATATTACTTATAAAGAAATAATTTTGCCGCACCATTATTTTTCAGATTTTGTAGTTTTTGACGAAATCATTCTTGAAATAAAAGCAATTCAACAACTTTCAAGTAGCGAAATAAAACAGACGCTTAATTACCTTGCAGCATCAAAAAACAAATTGGGATTATTAGTTAATTTTGGCGAAGACAGCCTTAAATATAAAAGAATAATTCTTTAAAAGAAACAACAACATTCATTTTTACATTTTTTGAATTAGTGAAAATTAGTGTAATTCGTGTTTAAATTTACCTAAATAATGAAAAAACTCTTTAAATTATTACTCAATACGATACCGAGACCAATCCTAATTCGATTGAGTTATGTTGCGCGTCCAATATTAGCCTTCATTCTAAAAGGGACCACTTTTACAGATCCAATTGACGGAAAAAGTTTCAAAATGTTTCTTCCTTACGGATACGGAAACCAACGCAATAATGTGCTTTCACCAAGTACACTTTCACTTGAAAGACATCGATTGCTTTGGCTTTATCTTATAAATGAAACTGATTTTTTTCAATCTGAATTGGATTCAGATTCTTCTGTTAAATACCCTAAAAGCATCAAATTAAGAGCTACTGAAACGAGTTCAGTATTAAAAGTACTGCATTTTGCACCTGAACAAGCATTTTATAAATTATTTAGAAACCTGAAAAACATCGAATACACCACTACCGATTTGTTCTCGCCTTTGGCCGATGTAAAAGCGGATATTTGTAACTTACCATTTGAAGACAATTCCTACGATATTATTTTTTGCAATCACGTTTTGGAACACATACCTGATGACACCAAAGCCATGCAAGAATTATATCGAGTTTTAAAACCTGGCGGAATGGGAATTTTCCAAATCCCTCAAGACTTGTCAAGAGAATTTACTTTCGCTGATGATTCTATTACCAATCAAAAAGAACGCGCTGCCATTTTTGGACAATACGATCATGTTAGAATTTACGGCCGTGATTATTTTGACAAACTACGAAGCATCGGATTTAAAGTAGTAGAAGAAGATTACACCCATAAAATAGCACCTGAATTGGTAGAAAAATATTGCCTTGCGAAAGGAGAAATTATTCCCGTTTGTTTCAAATAGAACTATTTTTTTATCTTTATTTTCAAAGGTAATTTTCCTATATTTACAAAAGTAAAATTACTATTATGTTTAAAGCAATTTGGTTAAATACATCCCTTATTCTAATTTCATTTGTGACATTTGCTCAAGTGGAAAAAGAAATCGAACCTCCATTTAACATAAAAACAATCACATTTGTTCAAAACAATCAAAATTCTATTGCTCTATTTGGTCTGAACGATCCTTTTGAAATTCAATTTGATGACTTATACGGAAATGAAGCCAATTACTATTATGAAATTGTGCATTGCAATTACGATTGGAAACATTCTGATTTAACAAAAAACGAATACCTACAAGGGTTTGACGGAATACGAATTCAAGAATACACCAATTCATTAAACACATTACAATTATATTCGCATTACAAAATTGGTTTTCCTAATAAAAACACCCGTCTTTTAGTTAGTGGAAATTACATAATAAAAATCCTTAACGAAGATAGAGAAGTCGTTTTTTCTAGAAAATTGATGCTCTTTGAAGACTTAGTTTCGGTGCCAATGCAAACAAAAAGAGCTCGAACTCTAAACACAATCAATTTCAAACAAAACATCGATTTCTCCATAAAATCTCCTAATTTGCTATTTCAAAGTCCGCTTCAAAATGTGAAAGTACTGTTATTGCAAAACGGAAAATTGAATGAAGCCATTACCAATATCAAACCGATGTACACTATTGGGAACGACTTAATTTATAAATACGATTCAGAAACACAATTCTGGGGCGGAAATGAATTTCTATATTTTGAAAATAAAATCATTAGAGCCGCCAATAATTTTATCGCAAGAGTAGATGCTAATAATGGGGTATATAACACCCATCTTTACACTGACAATGCACGGATAAATAAATCCTACACCTACAATCCTGATACCAATGGAAATTTTGTTCCCCTAAACGTAAATGCTTCAAATAATGGGATCGAAGCCGATTATTCTTGGGTGTTTTTCACTTTATCAGCGCCTTCATTTTACGAGAAAAAGAACATTTATGTCAATGGAATGTTCAATAATTATGCTATTTCCGATGACAATAAAATGGAATACAACCAAGAAAAAGGAATTTATGAAAAGGCAATAATGATCAAACAAGGTTTTACCAATTATCAGTATGTAGTTGCCGACGAAACCAAAAAAATCGACTACGAAAATGCCATTGATGGGAATTTTTCTCAAACCGAAAACAACTATTTTGCCATAATTTACTACCGAGAAAACAACCAACGCTACGATAGAATTATTGGAAAAGGAGTTGCGAATTCCGAGGATATTACCAATTAATTTTATTTTATTTCAATTAATTGAAAAACTCATAATTTTTTTATAATTTTACATAAAATCAATTGGTTACAATGGTATCACAAATTACACGAGGAATTAAAATTTCTGTATCTACTAGTTTTGAAGGCACTTACTTCAAAAATTACAAGATTCAGTTCGCCTTCAGTTACCATATAACCATTGAAAATCACAGCAAAGATTCCGTTCAATTAATGACCCGTCATTGGGAAATTTTCGATTCGCTTCAAGAAACAGAAATTGTTGATGGCGAAGGAATTATAGGAAAAAAACCGGTATTAAAACCTGGTGATTTGCATACTTACAGCTCTGGATGCCTGCTAACCTCCCCTTTTGGCGCAATGCAAGGCCATTTCAATATGGTGAACTTTACCTCAACAAGAAATTTCAAAGTTGTAGTTCCAACATTTCGTTTGAGCGCACCATTTGCTTTAAATTAATTGGTAGCTATTTCCAGCAGTCCATTACAACTCCTCATTCTAAATCCTTTTTTTCTAATGCTTTTTTAAGAGCTCCCTTTGGTCGCTTTAAAAAACCAAGAAAAAATAGTATTTAAAACTCCGGGGTTTCCATTTCCGTCTGGGCTAAGCATCCGTTTTTAATTCCAAATTGCCATTAATCGATTTTACATTTGTACTTTTGTAAAAATAATATCCCCAAAATAAAAACACCATGTTAAAAGGATTCTTTAATGTACCCAAAGCGGTAAACGAACCAGTAAAATCGTATGCCCCAAATTCACCAGAAAAAAAAGCAGTTCTAGCGGCCTATAAAGAAATGTGGAACACCAAAATAGACGTTCCATTGTATATCGGAAGTGAAGAAATCAGAACTGGAAACACCAGAAATATGTCGGCACCACACGATCATAAACACATCGTGGGGACCTATCATCTGGCAGAAAAATCTCATATTGAAAAAGCAATCGCTAACGCATTAGAAACCAAAAAAGCATGGGCAAATATGGCTTGGGAGCAACGTGCGGCTATATTTTTAAAAGCAGCCGAATTAATCGCAGGGCCTTACCGAGCAAAAATTAATGCGGCAACCATGATTGCGCAATCTAAAAATATATTCCAAGCAGAAATTGACGCTTCTTGTGAATTAATAGATTTCCTTCGTTACAATGTGGAGTTCATGACTCAAATTTATAACGACCAACCCAATTCCGATTCTTCCGTTTGGAACCGACTAGAATACCGCCCATTAGAAGGATTTGTTTATGCAATTACCCCTTTTAATTTCACAGCAATTGCTGCCAATTTACCTGCAAGTGCTGCCATGATGGGAAATGTGGTGATTTGGAAACCGAGTGACAGCCAAGTATTTTCTGCAAAAATTATCATCGATATTTTCAAAGAAGCGGGCGTTCCTGACGGAGTGATTAACGTAGTTTTTGGTGATGCCGAAATGATTACCAATACTGTTTTGGCAAGCCGTGATTTTGCTGGAGTACATTTCACAGGATCAACGCATGTATTTAAAGACATTTGGGCAAAAATTGGAACTAATATTCACCATTATAAAACCTATCCAAGAATTGTAGGGGAAACTGGTGGAAAAGATTTTGTTGTGGCGCATCCAAGTGCCAATGTTAAACAAGTGGTAACCGGAATTGCTCGTGGCGCATTTGAATTTCAAGGACAAAAATGTTCAGCAGCTTCAAGAGCTTACATTCCTAAAAGTTTGTGGCCAGCAGTAAAACAACAATTGATTACCGATGTAAAATCCATGAAAATGGGATCCCCAGAAGATTTTGGAAATTTCATTACTGCGGTGATTCACGAAGGTTCGTTTAACAAATTAGTGAGTTACATCGAACAAGCAAAAAAAGATGCTGATGCTGAAATTATAGCAGGTGGAAATTATGATAAATCAGTGGGTTATTTTATTGAGCCAACCGTTATTGTCACTACCAACCCAAAATACACTACTATGGAGACCGAATTATTTGGGCCAGTAATAACTATTTATGTTTATGAGGATGCCGATTGGGAAACTACTTTAGAATTAGTAGATCAAACTTCGGAATATGCATTAACTGGGGCCGTTTTTAGTCAAGACAGGTATGCAATAGAACAAGCAACTATTGCTTTGCAAAATGCAGCTGGTAATTTTTATGTGAATGACAAACCAACAGGAGCAGTTGTAGGAATGCAACCTTTTGGTGGTGCTCGAGCTTCCGGAACGAATGATAAAGCGGGTTCAGCGTTGAACTTATTGCGTTGGTCTTCACCACGAACAATCAAAGAAACTTTTCTTACTCCTGAAGATTACCGATATCCGTTTTTAGGGGAATAAAAATAATTTAAGATTTAAGAATAAAAACCCCACAGGATTTGTGGGGTTTTTTTATGATTTAAACTTCAAAGGCAAATGAACTACTTTCTTCGTTTCAAAAAAATCATCTTCAAAAAAATCGGAAATATTGTATTCTTTTGCGTTTGGAAACGAAGCCAATTCTTCCCTTAGATCGCCACCCTTAAGGTATAAAATACCATTTTGGAGTTCGTGTTTTTGTTGTTTTTTGATTTTGTCTTTTATCCAAGAAACAAAATCGGGCATGTTGGTCACTGCACGACTAACAATGAAATCGAAATCTCCTTTTACATTTTCGGCACGTATTTGCTCGGCTTTTACATTTTTTAATTCCAACGATTCAGCAACTGCTTTTACCACATTTATCTTTTTGAGAATTACATCAATTAGGTAAAAACGTGTATCTGGAAATAGTATTGCCAATGGAATTCCAGGAAAACCTCCGCCAGTTCCAACATCTAAAACATAAGTCCCTGGCTCAAATTTTTGAATTTTGGCAATAGCCAAAGAGTGCAAAACATGTTTCACATACAATTGATCGATGTCTTTTCTAGAAATAACATTAATTTTTGAATTCCAGTCGTGATATAACGCTTCCAACTGTTGGAATTGACTGGTCTGAACCTCAGTTAATTCAGGAAAGTACTTCAGAATAAATTCCATTTATTTTTTTTAACAAAAGTACTATTTAAAGTTAAAATATTAACTCGAAATTAGTGGAATAAATTTATATAATAATTATCTTTGTTGAATATCAAATAAAATTATGAGCAATACTGTCCCTACATTTGCAAAACAAGATGGAATGAAGTTTTTTAGAACTTTAAATTCAAAAGTAAACAACTATTTCAAAGAGAACAACATTGAAAAAACTGGAAACTGGAAATTGTATCTTAAAACGATAATCCTTTTTACCATTTTTATTACTCCTTATATTTTAATAATTACCTTAACCAACATGCCTTTTTGGGTTTTTACAATCTTATCAATTGTTATTGGTATTGGAATGGCGGGAATAGGAATGAATGTAATGCACGATGGCAATCATGGTTCGTATTCCAATAAAGGATGGGTAAATAAATTTATGGGAGGAACAATTTATGTTTTAGCCGGAAATGTTTATAACTGGCAAGTTCAACACAACGTTTTACACCATACTTATACTAATATTCCTGGCCACGATGAAGATTTAGATGCAGGAAGAATTATTCGATTTACTAAAGAAGCAAAGTGGTCTTATATGCATAAATTCCAACATTATTACTCTATATTTTTATATGGATTGTTGACTTTCAATTGGTCATTAACTACTGATTTCAAACAAATGAGTCTGTATTTGAAGAGAAAATTATCTTATGGAGAACCTAAAAGTCCTAAAATTTTATGGACTACATTAGTAATCACAAAAATAATTTACTTTTCTATTTGGATTGCAGTACCAATGATAATTGGAGTCTCTTGGTGGAAAGTACTTTTTGGATTTTTTGTTATGCATTACACCGCAGGATTGATCTTGAGTATTGTATTTCAATTGGCTCATATTACCGAAGACACAACGAATCCGCACCCTAATGAATTGGGAGAAATGGAACACACATGGGCGATTCACCAATTATTTACAACAGTAAATTTTGCTCCTAAAAACTTTATTGTAAACTGGTACACCGGAGGATTAAATCATCAGATTGAACACCATTTGTTTCCAAATATTTGTCACGTTCACTACACTAAAATTTCAAAATTTGTAAAAGAAGCTGCTGCAGAAGCGAATCTTCCTTACTACGAATATAAATCAATGAGAACGGCAGTAATGGCTCACTTCAAACATTTGAAAGATCTAGGAATGAAACCAGAACTTTCGACATAAAAATTTAACACACAACAATAAATAACTACAACAAACCACAAGAATGAATGCACTTTCGGATAGGATAAATAATTTATCGACGTCACAAACATTGGCAATGGCCGCATTGGCAAGAGAATTAAAAGCACAAGGAAAAGATATTATTAGTTTAAGTTTAGGGGAGCCCGATTTTAATACACCCGATTTTATAAAAGAGGCAGCTAAAAAAGCAATCGACGATAATTACAGCACCTATTCTCCTGTAGAAGGTTACCAAGATTTGAAAGAGGCTATTTGCAGAAAATTCAAAAGAGATAATAATTTGGATTACAAACCATCGCAAATTGTAGTTTCAACAGGAGCAAAACAATCTTTATACAATATAGCTCAAGTAATGTTAAACGATGGAGACGAAGTAATTTTACCCGCTCCGTATTGGGTTAGCTACTTTGAAATAATAAAATTATCAGGAGGAATACCAGTTGAAGTTTCTACATCTATAGAAAGTGATTTCAAAATTACACCCGCACAATTAGAAGCTGCAATAACTCCAAAAACTAAAATGATGTGGTTCAGTTCGCCTTGTAATCCAAGTGGATCTGTTTATAGCAGAGAGGAACTTACCGCATTGGCAAAAGTTTTAGAAAAACACCCAAACATCTATATTGTTGCCGATGAAATTTATGAACACATTAATTTCTCTGGTACTTTTTGTAGTATTGGATCCATCCCAGGAATGTTAGAAAAAACGATAACTGTAAATGGTGTTGCAAAAGCATTTGCCATGACAGGATGGAGAATAGGATATATTGGCGCACCCGAATTTATTGCTAAAGCATGTACAAAAATTCAAGGACAAGTAACCAGCGGAGCAAATAGTATTGCACAAAGAGCAACAATTACCGCCGTTGATGCTGATCCATCTGTTTTAAAACACATGGTTGATGCTTTTCATAGTAGAAGAGATTTAGTAGTTGGACTTTTAAAAGATATTCCAGGAATTAAAATCAACGTTCCAGAAGGGGCATTTTATGTTTTTCCTGACGTTTCCCATTTCTTTGGAAAAACTATAAAAGGAACTTTTATTAAAGATGCGAATGACTTTTCTATGTACCTTTTATCAGAAGCAAATGTGGCAACTGTAACTGGGGATGCCTTCGGAAATCCAAATTGTATTCGTTTTTCTTATGCTACAAGTGAAGATTTACTTACTGAAGCGCTTAGAAGAATAAAAGAAGCAGTAGCATAAATAAAGCATTTAACTTTATTATTATATGAAAATACTTCTTCTTGGCTCTGGTGAATTAGGAAAAGAATTTACAATTGCAGCTCAACGAATTGGGCAAATTGTAATTGCTGTAGATAACTATGAAAATGCCCCAGCGATGCAAGTCGCCAATGGATTTGAAGTCGTCAACATGCTTGATGGTTCCGAATTAGACCGAATTGTAGCCAAGCACCAACCCGATTTTATAGTTCCCGAAATTGAAGCAATCAGAACCGAACGCTTTTATAATTATGAAAGCCAAGGGATTAAAGTCGTTCCTTCAGCGAAAGCGGCTAATTTCACTATGAATAGAAAAGCAATTCGTGATTTGGCTGCCAAAGAATTAGGATTGAAAACGGCCAATTATAGATACGCTACTTCGCCCGAAGAATTAAATAAAGCAGTTTTAGAAGTTGGAATTCCTTGCGTTGTAAAACCTTTAATGTCCTCTTCAGGAAAAGGGCAATCTACAATAAAAACGGAATCGGATATTGAAAAAGCATGGAATTATTCCGTTGAAGGTTCGCGTGGAGATGTTATAGAAGTGATTGTAGAAGCATTTGTAAAGTTCAATTCTGAAATTACTTTGTTGACCGTGGTTCAAAATAATAATCCAACACTTTTTTGTGCTCCAATTGGCCATCGCCAAGAAAGAGGCGATTATCAGGAGAGT
>Ga0114967_10005130_pt1 | contig 10426 bp, 12 predicted proteins | sample M_130628_MF_Meta_FD_92639 | JGI IMG/M metagenome (GOLD analysis project Ga0114967, IMG submission 92639) | Freshwater microbial communities from Lake Montjoie, Canada to study carbon cycling - M_130628_MF_MetaG | ecosystem: Environmental > Aquatic > Freshwater > Lake | place: Lake Montjoie... | reverse complement strand
GTCGATAGCGGGGTGCGGCATTTCATCGACCTCACTCAAGACCAGGATGGGCTTGCGCCCTATGCGCACATGCTGCCCACGCTGACGGTGCCTGAGGGCGAGTCCGTGCAACACGAGCACTGGGGGTTGCCCGACATGTCGATTCCGCCCTCTCACGAGCGCACGCGACAGATCCTCGACCGGCTGGATGCGCTGCATGCTGCGAGTACGCCGGTATATTTGCACTGCTGGGGGGGTATTGGTCGCACCGGCTTGATTGCCGGCTGCTGGCTGGTGCGGCAGGGTCACACCGGCGAGCAAGCGCTGGCGACGATTGCGCAACACTGGCTAACGGTGGCCAAACGCGACCGGTATCCCCAGTCGCCGCAAACGGCGGCGCAGCTGTGCTATGTGCGGGAGTGGGCGAAGTTCGATCGCCCCGGATAGACCAAGCCGCAGGGTTTACTTCAGCACCGTGCGCAGCACCGGCACCACCGACTCCTCCGCAATAATCTGCACGTCGCCGTCGCTCACCAGACACTGCAGGCTCATCGTGCGGGTGGCGAGCGCGGTCATCGGATCGGTGGTTTCGGGAGCCAGCTCTATCACCTGCAGATTGTTCAGCCTCGCCAGAGCGGAAGCGTTTTTGCTCCACCACAGCGGCACCGTGCGCCCGCCGTAGGCATACACCACCACCTGCTTGGCCCGCCCGCAGTAGCGTCGCAACAGCTGCTCGTCCGGCAGGCCAATTTCAATGATGAGGTCGATCAGGCCGGTGGCGTCTTTCTGCCACAGCGTGGGCTCGTCCGAGCTTAAGCCCTTGCCGAATTCCAGCGCTTCATCGGCGTGGAGCGCGAACGCCAGCAGGCGGACCATCAGGCGCTCATCGGTTTCAGAGGGATGCTGCGCCATGGTCAGCGCATGCAGGGTGTAGTAGTGGCGATCGAGGTCGTTGACCTGCAGATTGGCCTTGAAGATGGTGGCTTTGAGCGCCATAGACAGCTTTCAGTAATGCGGCGGACGTTCTGCCGCGGGGTCAAACGGGGAGTGTTCTTCGGCCGCTTCGGCCAGCGCCTCGTCCAGCCGCTCCTGCACCTTGCCCAGCCGCAGGCGCAAGATTTCAATCTCGCGTTGCTGGCGATAGAGCTCCTCACTCAGCTCCTGATTAGCGCTTTCCAGCCACACGAGTCGGAGTTCCAATCGTTCGATGATGTCGTCGTTCATAGGGCTTTCGTGATGAGCGGGAAAGTCAGGAGAGTGCGGCGGCAATCGCGCGGCCAAGATCAACGGTGCTGGCAGTCCCGCCAAGGTCCGGTGTTAAGGGGGCGTGCTGCGGGCCGGCCGCCAGCACCGCGCGAATGGCGGTGAGGATGGCGTCATGCGCCGCAGTGTGTCCCAGAAAATCGAGCATCAAAGCCGCCGACCAGATCTGCCCGATGGGGTTCGCAATGCCGCGGCCGGCAATGTCGGGCGCCGAGCCGTGCACCGGCTCGAACAGACTGGGAAAGCGCCGCTCAGGATTGAGATTGGCCGACGGCGCAATGCCAATGGTGCCGGTACACGCCGGCCCGAGGTCCGACAGTATGTCGCCGAAGAGATTGCTCGCCACCACCACATCGAACCAGTCTGGATGCTGCACGAAATGCGCGGTGAGGATGTCGATGTGGAACTGGTCCACCGCGACCTCGGGAAAGCGCGCGGCCATCGCGGCGACGCGTTCATCCCAGAACGGCATGCTGATGGAGAGCCCGTTGGACTTGGTGGCCGAGGTCAGCTTTTTGCGCGGGCGGCGCGCGGCGAGCTCGAAGGCGTATTTCAGCACGCGATCCACGCCGTGACGGGTCATGACCGTTTCCTGCACCACCAGTTCGCGCTCGGTGCCAGCAAACATGCGCCCGCCCATGTGGCTGTATTCGCCTTCGGTGTTTTCCCGTACGACCAGAAAATCGATCTCGCCGGGCTTGCGATTGGCCAGCGGACACGGCACGCCGGGCATCAGCTGCACCGGGCGCAGGTTCACGTATTGGTCGAATTCCCGCCGAAAAGTGATGATCGAGCCCCACACAGAAATGTGGTCTGGCACGCTCGCCGGCCAGCCGACGGCGCCAAAGAAAATCGCCTCGTGCCCGCCAATCTGATCTTTCCAGTTCGCCGGCAGCATGGCGCCGTGGCGCTGGTAATAATCGCAGGATGCGAAGTCGAAGTGATCGAACTGCAGATTGAGACCAAAGCGCGTGGCGGCCGCTTCCAGCACGCGCAGACCTTCCGGCACCACTTCGCGGCCAATGCCGTCGCCCGCGATGACCGCAAGCCGCATGCTCAGGCCGCGTGCGCCGGCGGCGGGGTGACTTTGTAGAGCGCGGCTGCGTTGTCCCACAGGATCTTGCGGCGCGTGACCGCATCCACCGTGCCCAAGCCGCTCTCGATGCGGGCTTTCACGTCGTCGCCATAGAGCGAGGTGGGATGCGGGAAGTCGGTCTCGAACAGAATGTTGTCCACGCTCAGCGAGCTCAGCAGCTGGCGCGGCGCGGTTTGCTCGAACCAGTAACAGGCGTAGACGTTGCGCTTGAAGTATTCCGAAGGCAGCAGGGTCAGCTCCGGCCGGTCTTCGCGCACCCGGTTGCCCAGGAACTGATAGTCCATCGCTTCCAGCACGAACGGCAGCCAGCCAATGCCGCTTTCCACCGACACAAAGCGAATGGTGGGATAGCGCGCCAGCACGCCGCTCATCAAAAGGTCACAGAGCTGGCGGCCGTTGTTCAGGAACAGCTCCACGGAGAAGCCTGCAAACGCGGCCATCCGTCCGTAGGTTTTAACCTTCTCGCGCAACAGTCCGGCTTCCATATTGCCCGAGCCAATGTGAAAGCTCACGGGCAAATCCAGTTCGACCGCCACTTCCCAGAGCGGATCCCAGTGATGGTCGCCAAGGACCGGCATACCGAAAGACTGCGGGTCGCCGGTAAACAGAATGCCGCGATGCCCCAGCGCCGCACAGCGCCGGATTTCGCGCACCGAAGCGGCCACATCCCAGAAGGGGATCGAGGTAATGGGCAGCAGGCGCCTTGCGTCCGCGCTCGCCCACTCGGTTTGCCAGTCGTTGTAAATCTGCACGCAGGTCAGCATGAGTTCCGGATCGCGCAGCTTGAGAAATTCCTGCGCGCCGAAGCCGCCCACGTTGGGATAGAGCACCATCGCCCAGATCCCGGTGCGGTCCATGTATTCAAGCCGCGCCTGCGCATCGAAAGCGCCGGGATGCATGTCGGCGTAGCCTTTGGGCGGGTCCTTGAAGTCGCCGGTGCCGGCGGTGGCGGTGAGCCCCACCGGCGCCACGCGGTCGCTCCCCAGGTACCAGAAGTCCCTGCCCTTGGCGTCGGTCTCCACGCGCGGCACTCGCTCACGCATCGACGCTGGCGCGCGGCGGGTCCATAAATCCGCCACTTCGGTCACATGGGTATCGACATCAATGATCGTGTACTCGTGCATGGTGCCCTCCGGCGGAACGGTGGAACGTAGAAGCAAAGCAAGAGGCTACCCTGCGACCCGCCATTCAGCCAGCCTCAGCGTTTCTTGGCGTCAGAGTAAGGAATTTGGGAATTTGGGGTCAGAGTAAAAACTCCTAAATGGGCATACATCAAAATTTCGCGTGCCACGACGCGCACTTCGACGGGCGCAGTGCGAACGGCGGATTGTGCTGATAAACCGAAACCCCGTTCGGGCTGAGCTTGTCGAAGCCTGAACGGGCCGGCACACGCGCGCCGACCACGCTCTCGCCGCCCGTCATGATTTTGGGACCAGCGTAAGTCCGAAGCGTTTTTACTCTGACCCCTAATTCGGACCCCAAATGCAGTTCACTTCGACGGGCGCAGTGCGAACGGCGGATTGCGCCGACAAGCATTAAGCCCGTTCGGGCTGAGCCCGTCGAAGCCTGAACGGGCCGGCACAAGCGCGCCGACCACGCTCTCGCCGCCCGTCATGATTTTGGGACCAGCGTAAGTCCGAAGAGTTTTTACTCTGACCCCACATGTGCAACCCCACATGTGCAGAACCTCAGAAGTTCTCAGGCGTCGGCGCGAGATTCGACCAGAACTGCTCATACGGCCGGTTGCAAAGCTCGACGATGGTGCCCCACGGGTCCTGACAGTAAACGGCTTTGTATTCCTTGTTCCGATAGAGCTTCCAGACTTGGCTTAAGACCTTGCCGCCGTGGGCGGCGATGCGCTCGGCGGTGGCTTCGATGTCGACCGCCGTCAGGCAGAAATGGAAGATGCCGCCACGCCAGTATTCGAAGGTGTTGTCGGGCACCTTGGTGGCGGGCTCGATGAACTGGAAGAGTTCGATGCCAACGCCGTCGGCGGTCGAGAGATGCGCCATTTTGACGGACTCAAACCGCTCGCCAAAAATATCTTTCACCACGTTGCCGAAATGCGATCCGTCGTTGCTGGCGGTGCCGGGCGGCACCAGCAAGTAACAGCCCAGGACATCGCAGTACCAGCGCGCGGCCGCTTCGATATCCGGCACGCTAAGACCAATGTGATTCATGCGCATGGGTTGGATCATGTGAATGCTCCCCTTGAATATTTGCTGTTTGTGATTGGTCGGTAGAGACGCCGACTACGGCGCGGGTTGGTAAAGCGCCAGGCGGTCCAGCCGGGCACCGATCTCGTGCATGACGTCGAGAAAGGCCGGGCTTTCGAGCCCGCCATAACGCTGCAGGAATTCCTCCTCGCTCAGGCGTTCGCGCAAACCTTCGGGCGAGGGCAACCAGTCGGCATCGCGGCGGCCGTTCGCGGCCAACTGCTGCAGAGCCAGCGCGGACTCCCGGGACGCGGTGGCGCGCTCACCAAACCGGTTACCGGCTTCATCGGCAAGCAAATCAACGAAGCTGAAGCCGCTGCCGTGGCGCGCATCGTCGAGTTCCTTGGCAACGCCAACCGAGTTGGCGATTGCATTGCTGCCGGTGGCGGTGAGGAGCGCGGAAATCAGGAAATGTTGGGCTAGATCATGCCGCCCGTACAGGCGCACCGAGCGCGGCGTGGGGCGCGGCCACTGCGACGCTTCGGGCAAGAGCAATTCGAGGCTGCTGCCGTTCACATAGCGCGCCAGCACCATCAGCGCTGCCCGATTATCGACCACCGGATCGTGTTCGCCCGCACTGGCGGCGGCATAGGCGAACAGCGGCCCGGCCAGCGACGGCAAACTCGCCACATGCGGCGCGCGCGCGGTGATGGCGACCAGCTGCGTATGAAACTCCCGAATGCGGGCCTGCTGCTCGGGCGGGATGAACTGCGCCCGAAAGACCTCAGCCACCCGGTCCTGCCATTCGTAGCGCAGCCGCAGCCGATCGGGCTCGAACGCCACCTCGCGAATCAGCGAGCCGGGATCGCTTAAGCCCAGCGCGGCATAGGCAAGGTCAAGGGCCTGATGCGCCAGCAGATCGGACACGCTGGCCGGCAGTTGCAGGGCCCCGACGCGAATATCTGTCAGACGAGGCAAACCGTCCGCCGGGGTAAAGCCCAGCGCGACATTCAGATAGGGCGCCAAGGGCAGTCGCGGCAGGCGAAAGCTCAGACGAGCGGTGAGTGCTTTCGGGGCAATCTGCACGCTGGCAGCGCCCTCGGGCAAACCACTCAGCAGATAGTCCACCAGCAGCGACAACTCATCGGCGCTCAGCAACAGCACGCGCTCTTCGCCGTTCCGCAGTTGGCGCGGGTCGTTGTCGCGAATCAGCGCGCGAGCACGGGCGGCACGCACGCTGTCGAAATGCCCGGGGCCGTCGACCGCCGGGGTGCGACTGAGCAACACCAGCGGCAGCGCGACCCCTAAGAGCAACAGCCCACCGAGCATCCACCGCCAGAGAGATGTCATGCCCGGCGCAGCCCTGCGCTAATCGCCGGTGGGACGCGTGCTGCCGGCCATCGCGTCCTTCAGGCTGATCCGCAGCGGGTACTCGGCGTACTCGGCCTTGAGTTCGATGGTGTGCTCGTCGGGGTCGCGGATGTACACCGAGGTGCCAAAACCGGTCGCGCCATACAGTTCGAGCGGGCCCCATACGATCGGCACCTCATGCGCCGCCAGATGCTCGCGCACAGCGGCAAAATCGCCCTGCACCATCAGGCACAGATGCTCGATGCCACGCGACTCGCGCGGCGCAAGCAAGGTGCCCGCCGGCGCCACCTGCAGGTCGATCAGATTTCGCCCGCAGCGCAGCTGGTAGATTTGCAGGTCTTCGATCACGCGCTCGAGCGCGAGCCCGAGGATCTCCGTGTAGAAATGCAGCGTGCGTTCGATATCGGTGACCTTCAGCACCACATGGTCGATGCCTCTGAACTGAAGGGGATGCTGGCCCGCCATGCGCTGACTCCGTTCGGAAAACTGTCTGCACGCTACTGTGCGCGAGCGTAGGCGTCCACCCTTGCGGCATCGAGCGGCTATGCTTGGCACACTCTGGTCAGAGACCCTCGGAAAGGAAGTGGATGGATACCAACAAACTAGACCGCGTGGTGGCCGAAGCGCGCCGCGCCCGCGAAGAACGGGAGCGCGACTATCGCGCCCAGGCTTTGAAAATGTATCCGTGGATATGCGGGCGCTGCACCCGCGAGTTCACCCGGACCAACCTGCACGAACTCACCGTGCATCACCGCAATCACGACCACGACTACAACCCGTCGGACGGCACCAACTGGGAATTGCTGTGCCTGTATTGCCACGACAACGAACACCAGCGTCTGCTGGAAGCGGGCAATAGCAGCGGCAAGCAGAAGGAAGCGGCGCGCGGCACCGGCAACCCCTTCGCAGGACTGGCGGATCTGCTGAAGTCCGGCGACAAGTCCTGAGACCATGCCCGGCGCGGCGGTCGTGTGGCATCTGTACCTGCTCCGCACCCGCAGCGGCGCGCTCTATACCGGTATCACGACCGACCTTGAGCGTCGCTTTCAGCAGCACAGCGCGGGCAAAGGCGCTCGCGCCCTCCGTGCCAAAGGCCCCCTGACGCTGGTTTATAGCGCCGCCATCGGCGCGCGCGGCCCGGCGCTGCGGCTGGAGTACGCTTTAAAGCAACTCCCGCGCGCCGCGAAGGAAGCCCTGATCAGCGCACAGCCGTCGCCCGCCACGCTCGCGAGCACGCTGGGTAAAGCGCTGGATTAAACGACGCGGGCGCGTTCCGGCACCCGGGCCAGCAAAGCGCTGCCCACCAGCATCACCAGAGAGAGCAAGCTCCAGGCGCCGGTCCAGGAATGCGTGTGGTCGACAAACCAGCCGAACAGCGGCGGCAAGATGATGATGCTGGGATACATGATGCTCATCCCCAAACTCACCGTGCGTCCCTGACGCGCGCTGCCGCCGAGTTCCACCAGCAGCGCCACCCAGTTGCCGTGCCAGCCGAGCGCGTTGAAGGCGTACACCACCACCAGCGGCGCAATGAACCACAGCGAGGTATTGGCCGGTAGCCAGCCGATGACGAGCGCCCCGACCGCCGCCGTCAGGTTCGCCAGCAGCAGCGCCGGTTTGCGCCGCCCGCCAAACAGCCGGTCGCTGCCCACCCCCCACAAAATGCGTCCCACGGCCCCGCTGATCTGGGCCGCCACAAGCAGGCTGGCCGAAATCGCGACTGCGATGTGCTGGGTTTCGAGTAAATACAGCGCGAGATAGGTAATCAACGTGAACTGACCGAGCGTGAGCAGGCCGCCCGCTACGCCCAGGGTCAAAATGTGCCGCATCGCCTGCGGCGCCGGCGGCAAGGCGACGGCGCTAGCCTGCGCCGGCGTCTGGGCCGGCGGATTGCGATAGACCAATGCGCAGAGCACCGCCGCCAGCACGCAGCCCAGCCCGCCGCAGGCCAGCGCCACCCGCCAGCCGGCCACCAGCGCAATCGCCGGCAGGATCGCCGCCGCCAGCGCCCCGCCCAAAGGGATCCCCGTCTGGCGAATCCCCATCGCCGTGCCGCGCAAGGCGGGCGGAAACCAGCCCATGACCGTTTTGCTGCCCGCCGGCGTGGGAAACGCCCCGCCAACACCGGCCATGAACAACACGCCGAGCGCGGCCGCGAAGCTGTGGGTCGGCAACATGCACAAACAAAAGGCCCCCACGATGAGATTGCCGCCCACCAAGGCCACTCGCTCGCCTTTGACATCCACCACCCAGCCGGCGACCAGCATCATCACCAGCGAGCCGCTCATCAGGGCAGAGTTGAAAAGACCCACTTCGCCGCGGGTGAGCCCGAGGTCGGCTTGCGCGAAGGGCGCGAGCGTTGGCGCGCCCTGCACGATCACCGACACCGACACCTGCGCCAGCAGCGCAAGTCCCAGCATCCGCCAGTGCGCGGAAGAATCAGCGGTGGGGGTATTCAGAGCTGCTCGGCCCGCCAACGCACAGGCGCGATCCGGACGTAAACATCGCCCGCGACTGCCGCCGGCCCGCCAAGCGCCGCGAGATACCGCTCGGCGTCCGCGTCATCCAGATAGCGCCGCACCAGCGGCGTGAGTTCCAGCGTCCAGTCGATCGCTGCGATTTGCGTCACGCAGCCTTCAAGACTCACGTAGCGGTAGGGCCGTAGGGGCTCCTGCATGCACAGGCTGCAGCGGCCGGCGGTGCTGAGCAGGCGCGCTTTGCGCGAGTTCGCTTCCATCCATAAACCGATTTCGGCGCCGTCCCAGGCAAACCAGATGGGGACGCTGAGGGGCGCGCGGGTGGTGTCTTCGATCGATAACACCGCCACTCGCGGATCGGCGAGGAAGGCGCAGCGCTCGGCGGCAGATAACACATGGGCCATGGGCAAGGCTCGGCACGGGAAAGCCGCACTATAACGGCTCGCGAGTCGTTCCCGGCAGACGATGCCCGCGGTCGATCCGTTATGATCGCCGCATGACAGCAAAAGCCTTTTCCCGTGGACTCGGGTCCGCCCTTCTGTTGCTGAGCTTGCTTGGCAGCCCGGTGCAAATTGCGCAAGCGCACGCCGTAGTGGTGAAAGCCATCCCGACCGATCGCGCCACGCTCAGCAAGGTGCCGCCCGAAATCGCCCTGCAATTCAACGCCACGCTGGAAAAGAAGCTGGTGCATCTCAAACTGGAGCGCGCTGACGGTAGCTCGCAGCGCCTCACCGATATTGCTCCGGAGCCCGCGGTGGTGCGCTGTACCCTGCCGCAGGACCTCATCCCCGGCGCCTACACCCTGAAATACAAAGTGCTGGCCACGGACGGTCATGCGACTCAGGGAGTGCTGCGTTTCACGTTGGAAGGCGGGCGCTAGGCCATGATCCAGCTTGCTGGCTATTTTTCCGTGCTGCTGCACGCCATCGCGCTGGCCGGGATGGCCGCGAGCCTCGGTGGTCTGGTGTTTTGTGGCCTCATCCTGCGGCCCCTCGCCGGCGACGATAACGATTGGACCCGCGCAGTGCTCCGAATGGCCAATCGCGGCGTGTGGATTACCGTCGCCTGCCAGCTCGCGATCCTCCTCCTCGCACCCTGGGGACTGGCCGAAGACGACAGCAGCTGGCCGTTCCTCGAGTACCTCGATACGGGCTTTGCGCGGCTGAGCTGTCTGCGCCTCGTGCTCGGCGTGGTCTTCGCGATGGGGGTGATGCGGCTCGCGGCGCAGCCGACGGACCGCGCCCGCTGGCGCTGGGCGGGATTGAGCGGGGCGATGTTTGCGCTGAGCGGCGCCGGCCTCGTTCATGCGGTAAGCCGGCTCTCCGAAGTGGCCCCGCTGATGTTCGCCACCCTGCTCCATCAATTTGCCGCGATTATCTGGATCGGCAGCGTGTTTGCCCTCACCGTTTGCGCCGCTCAGGGCCGCGCCGGCAATCCGCTCTGGCCTCGCTTGCTCGCGCGCTTCTCGCCGCTCGGCTTGGCCTGCGTGGGCAGCCTGTTTGCTGCCGGGCTGTTCGTCGCCAGCCGCTATGTGGGCGACTGGGCCTCACTCATTGGCACCAACTACGGGATTATGGTGATCGCCAAATTGCTGCTGCTGTCGGTGGCGCTCACGCTGGCCGCGCTCAACTTCAAACACACCCGACGATGGCAGCGCAGTGGTGAAGGCAGCCTGCTCACGCGCACCCTGCCCGTGTATATCGAAGCCGAGCTGGTGGCGCTGGTGGCCGTGATGCTGCTGGGCGCGAGCCTTGCCGCCACGCCCCCCGCCACCGATCTCACCGGCGAGCGCGCCACGCTCAGCGAAGTCATCGAGACCCTTGCCCCAAAGATGCCGCGCCTCGTGCCGCCTACCCGCGAAGCGCTGATGGCCGACCACGCCTCCTCGCTCGATTTCTTCAATCCCGCCACCGAAATGGACAAGGCGCAAAGCAACTTCAATCACAACGTCTCGGGCGTGTTGTTGTTGCTGATTGGTCTGGTCGCGATCATCGATCGCGTGGGACTCGCCCGCTGGGCCCGCCACTGGCCCTTACTCTTCCTGCCGTTTGCGGTGTTGCTGCAAGTGATTGTGGCGCCCACCG
>Ga0114967_10005129_pt1 | contig 10429 bp, 10 predicted proteins | sample M_130628_MF_Meta_FD_92639 | JGI IMG/M metagenome (GOLD analysis project Ga0114967, IMG submission 92639) | Freshwater microbial communities from Lake Montjoie, Canada to study carbon cycling - M_130628_MF_MetaG | ecosystem: Environmental > Aquatic > Freshwater > Lake | place: Lake Montjoie... | reverse complement strand
TTAGCATCTAGGGTTACATTTTCTAGTAGCGCATCCTTCTTAATAGCACCATAGATATCGGGTTCGTTTTCTTTGCTTAAATCGATTGTTTTAGCATAACAACCTCCTTCAAAATTGAAGACTCCTTCATCATCCCAGCCATGTTCATCGTCACCGATTAGTTCTCTTTTAGGATCGGTAGAAAGAGTTGTTTTACCGGTTCCTGACAATCCAAAGAAAATAGCAACATCACCGTCTTTTCCTTTGTTTGCAGAGCAATGCATAGAGGCAATTCCCTGTAATGGCAAGTAATAGTTCATCATAGAGAACATTCCTTTTTTCATTTCGCCACCATACCAAGTACCTCCAATTAACTGCATTTTTTCGGTTAAATTGAAGGCAACGTATACTTCAGAATTTAAACCATGCGCTGCATAATCTTTGAACGACGTTTTAGAACCATTCATTACAATAAAATCTGGTTCGCCAAAGTGCTCTAATTCCGCTTCTGTAGGGCGTATAAACATGTTGGTTACAAAATGAGCTTGCCAAGCCACTTCCATTATGAAACGTACTTTTAGACGTGTATTTTCATTTGCTCCACAAAATGCATCCACCACATATAATTTCTTACCAGAAAGCTGTTTTACAGTAGTTTCTTTTAGTGCATTCCACGTATTCGGTTCAATTGGTTTGTTGTCGTTTACGGCTTTATCGGAGGTCCACCAAATCGTATCTTGTGTACTTTGGTCTTTAACGATGTATTTATCTTTGGGTGATCTTCCTGTAAAAACACCTGTCATCACATTTACCGCACCTAATTCGGAAACCTGACCTCTTTCATACCCTTGCAAGTTAGCATCCAATTCATCGTCGTATAACTTTTCAAAAGAAGGATTGTAGATAATTTCTTGAACGTCTTTGATTCCGTATTGGTCTAACGAAATCGATTTCGTAATTTGGGCGTAGTTCTCCATGGAAATTAGTTTGTGTTGTTTATTAAATGAGGCTACAAAGGTAAAAATTAAATTTTAGAAACTATTTTTTTAGCTAAAATATTATCATCTCTTTTTAATCATGTTCCAAAGTAAAATGCTCCAGCCCGCTATTAACAGGGCTCCACCGATTGGCGTAATGATTCCAATGGGTTTGAAATCGATGTGTGTTAGGCTTTTTGTAGCTAACAAATAAATGGAACCTGCGAAGCAAATTACACCGCTGGAAATGAGTCGGAATATGTTTTTTTTAGCTTTTTCTGTTAGGAAAGAATTTAAGCCCAGAAACAGCAAAAAAAGGGCGTGATACATTTGGTATTTCACTCCAGTTTCAAAAGTATTAAGTTGTTCTATTGAAAGGTATTTTTTTAGTGCATGGGCTCCAAAAGCCCCTAAAATAATTGCAGTCATTCCCATGAAGGCCGCTGTGCTTAGAATTTTTCTTTCCATTATCCTTGTTTGTATACGATTTGACAAATTTATTCGTTCTCTGTTGAACGCCACAAAAAATTGGCTTTTCTTTTAGAAATTTAACAGTTTTAAATCTTTTATATTTGCAGCATTAAAACCATACCATGAAGAAATTACTTTTTATCTTAAGTATCGTTTATTTGGTTAGCTCATTTACAGTGCTAAACAGTCAAACTATTAAACCCGGGGAGAAATTTGTTTTTGCCGGCTCGTACAACATGAGTGGGTTGATGACCCAGTTGGCTCAAGTAACCATGACTACTGAAACGGTGGCCACTGCTAAAAACAACTATTTACATTTGAGTTGTGAATTATCCACTTACAGTAAGTGGGATTCTTTTTTCAAGATCAGAGATATTTATGAAAGTTATGTAAATCCGGCAAATTTGCGTCCTAGTTTATACAAACGAAGTATTGATGAAGGAGGATGGACAAAAAAAGAGAAGTATGTTTTTAAAGGCACTACGATTAACAGCACTTCGAAGAAAAAGAATCGACCTGAGAGTCAAAAGACCTTTAGTATTGGGGCGAACACTCAAGATGTTATTTCGATGTTTTATAAAGTTAGAACCCTTGATTTAAGCAAGTTAAAAGTAGGGCAAACCCAAACCATGTGGATAGTATTTGATGAGCAACAGATTCCTGTAACCTTAAAGTTTATGGGAAAAGAAACAATTAACGCTGGGAATTTGGGAAAAAAAGAATGTTACAAGATATCTATTGGGGCTAAAACGGATGCCTTGAGGGGCAAAGATAAGAACCTTATTTGGTTGACTGCCGATGCTTACAAGGTACCTGCTTTATTGAAATTTAGCATCCCAGTGGGTACGGGTCAATTAGTATTAACTTCTGCTAGTGGCCTATAACCTTATTCTATTATGAGAAAACTATTTTTAGTATTGGCTTTAGTTTTAACAGCGTTAGCATTGGTATTTGCTATTTTACCGATGGATACATTGGCCTTTTTGCCTATTGGATTTGCTTTGGTATTTAGCTTGCTACTGTTAAAGAAATCCGAAGCACCACAAAAGAAGTTGCCTAAAATATTACTTTTTGTTGGAGTCCTTTGTTCGGCTTTTGTGATGGGAAAGATCTTGTTGATTAAAGATGAAGTTGCCAAGGACACTAAATTTGAAGAACAAAAAATTGAAAACAAGAAGGAGGCCCAAAAGGATTTGGAAGAACTTGAAGGCTTAGAATAATTCAAAAGCTCATTGGACACGATGGGCTTTTTTGTTTATTTCATACCTTTGCCGCCAACAACAAACAAACGCATGAGAAACATATTAATCATTGGTGCTGGTCGTTCGGCATCCTCCCTGATACAATACCTTTTACATAAATCGGCTGAGGAGCAACTGCATTTGACTATAGGCGATTTATCTTTAGAACTGGCCCAACGCAAGACCCAAAATCATCCGAATGCAACGGCGATAGCCTTAGACATCCACAATGTTGCCCAACGACAAAGTGAGATTCAAAAGGCCGACATCGTTATTTCGATGCTGCCTGCTCATATGCATATCGAAGTAGCACAGGATTGTTTGACGTATAAGAAGCACATGGTTACGGCTTCCTATGTATCGGAGGCGATGCAGGGATTGGATGCTGCGGTACAAGCTAATGGCTTAGTATTTATGAATGAGATCGGTCTAGATCCTGGTATAGATCATATGAGCGCGATGAAGGTGATTCATGAGATTGAAGCTAAGGGAGGCAAGATGATTTTATTTGAATCGTTTTGTGGTGGCTTAGTAGCTCCGGAAAGTGATACTAATCTTTGGAACTATAAATTTACTTGGGCGCCACGCAATGTCGTTTTGGCCGGGCAAGGTGGGGCTGCGAAGTTCATACAGGAAGGAAAATACAAGTACATTCCGTACCACAAATTATTTAGAAGAACCGAGTTTTTGGAAGTGGAGGGTTATGGCAAGTTTGAGGGGTATGCCAATCGAGATTCTTTGAAATACCGCAGTGTTTATGGATTAGACGATGTACTTACGTTATACCGAGGTACGATACGTCGGGTGGGGTATTCTAAAGCGTGGAACATGTTTGTGCAATTGGGTATGACGGATGACTCCTATGTGATGGAAAACACGGAAACGATGAGTTACCGTGACTTTTTAAATTCGTTTTTACCTTATCATCCTACGGATTCGGTTGAGATTAAAACGCGTTTGGCCTTAGGGATAGAGCAGGATGATATTATGTGGGACAAGTTATTGGAATTGGATTTGTTCAATGCCAATAAAATTGTAGGCCTGAAAGAGGCTACTCCCGCGCAAATCTTAGAGCGCATCTTGAATGACTGTTGGACCCTACAACCGGAAGACAAGGATATGATTGTGATGTATCACAAGTTTGGATATGAACTTAATGGCGAGCGCAAGCAAATTGATTCTAAGATGGTTTGTATTGGTGACGACCAAACGTACACGGCGATGGCCAAGACGGTGGGATTGCCAGTGGCGATGGCTACGTTGCAAATCTTGAATGGCAATATTAAAACGCCAGGGGTACAATTGCCGATGCGCAAAGAGGTTTATGAGCCAATTTTGAAAGAATTAGAAACGTTTGGGGTAATCTTTAAGGAAACGGAGATGCCTTATGTGGGGTATAATCCCGATAAGTTATTGGGGAACTAGTAACCTCAACTACTATACTACAACCGAAATCGTAACTGATTTCGGTTTTTTTGTTTATGAATAGAAAGTAAATTGTTACTTTTACTTTAAATACTTGCACAAGTAAGATAAATCAGTTACAAATAGAAATAGACGATTTGAAATTAAAAGGAGCAGCCCAGTGGGCTTGAGGTACACAAACTTTAGCTTGTTCTGTTATTCTTAAACAACTTGAACCCATGAAAATAAATCAACTGCAAATAGAAATAGACGGTATAGACAAAGAAATCCTACGCGAACTCATGGAGGATGCTCGTAAGCCTATTCTACAAATTGGGAATAAAATAGGTATTTCAGGAGCGGCTATACATCAGCGGTTGCGGAAGTTGGAGGATGCGGGCGTAATTTCGGGTTCAAAATTCATCATTGATAATCGGGTGTTGGGGTATAAGACGATGGCGTTTATTGGGATTTATTTGGATAAAGCTTCTAGTAATTCGGATGCGGTGCGGGAGTTGAAGAAGATACCGGAGGTACTGGAATGTCATTATACGACGGGGAACTGGAGCATCCTTATTAAGATTATTTGCAAGGACAATGAGCATTTGATGCAGTTGCTGAACAAGAAGATACAGCCTATTGACGGGGTATCCCGAACGGAAACGTTTATTTCATTGGAGCAGCAGCTTGAGCGACAGATACAGCTTTGATTTGGGGATTTGAAGATTTGAAGATTTGAAGATTTGAAAATGGGGAGGAATGGGTAAGGCATTTAAGTTGTTGTTGTTTTATATTATTTATATAGCCATTATGTTGCTTACAGCTAAAATGGTACCTAGTGGTCCTTGCAATCCTGGGCCTGGTTTTTTCTTATTTATTTTATTGATCCCTATTAGTATCTTACTACTTCTTAAAGACTTTTTCAGCTATCTTAAAAACCCTGTTCGATCTAAATTGATCCCTGTTTTGACCACCATTTTAGTGTGGTTTATCGTATATATGCTTCTTTATTTCAAGGTTTTCTAAATCAAATTTACTATTTATTCTTTCGGGTATATTTTGCTTCCGGTAGCGTTTTAATAAGCAATTATCACCAAAAAAACTAAACTAAAAATTTATATTAGGTGAGGCTATTATAGTATTATACTACTATCATATACGCTATAAATACGCTATAAATACGCTATAAATATGCTATAAATAGGTTGTTGTGCTATTGTAAACTAGACCGTGCTTTATTGCATAAAAAAACCCAAACTCTTTTGGAGTTTGGGTTTTGGATAGGGTCTTTCGTTGGTTTATCCTACTAGGTTGATTACTTTCCCAGGTACGATGATTACTTTATTGGGTGTTCTTCCTTCTAGTTGCTTGATCGTACGCTCGTCTGCTAAAACAATTTCTTGTATTTGGGCAACGGTTAAGTCTAGAGGCAATTTGATGGTGAAACGCATTTTCCCGTTGAAGGATACTGGGTATTCTTTTTCGGATTCCACTAGGTATTTCTCTTCGCAGATGGGGAATGCTACGGTTGAAATCGACCCATCATGTCCTAATTGCGCCCAAAGCTCTTCAGCTATGTGTGGGGCATACGGAGAAATCAGTACGGCTAGCGGTTCGAGTATCGCTCTTTGGTTGCATTTTTGTGTGGCTAATTCGTTTACACAAATCATAAACTGTGATACCGATGTGTTGAACGAGAAATTCTCGATATCCTCGGTTACTTTCTTGATGGTTTTGTGTAGGGTTTTGTACATTTCGGGGGTTGGTTCCCCCTCCGTCACTACCAAACCGTTGTCGTCAAAATACAGGCGCCATAGTTTTTTCAGGAAGCCTGACACTCCGGTGATTCCGGCGGTGTTCCATGGTTTGGCTTGCTCTAATGGCCCTAAGAACATTTCGTATAAACGCAACGTATCGGCACCGTAATCGTTGCAGATATCGTCTGGGTTGACTACGTTGTATTTGGACTTCGACATTTTTTCTACTTCACGGCCTACGATGTATTTGACCTCACCATGGACCTCACCATGGACCTCACCATGGACCTCACCTAAATCCTCTCCAAAGGAGAGGACTTTGCCTTCTTCGCAGATGAACGTTGCTTGTTTATAATCAGCGTATAAAGGGTGATTTCTGAAGGCGTTGATGTCTAGTTCGTTAGTGATATCATTGATTACGGCTAGGTCGACGTGTAATGGATTAAAATTTGTCTTTTCATAATTCCATTCTACAATAAAACCATGCTCTTCATGATCTTTTAAAACTTGATTAATAACAGGCTTTAAATTCTCATAATTACCAGTTTGTACTTCTGAAAAAATCTTTTTGGTTATAAAGTACTTTCTGTTTTTTACTTTATCCATATTTCCAAAATCAATCATCTTTTTTACCTCAACCGAAGGCATAACTCTATACACAAACGCGCTCATTCCCAGAATCATCCCTTGGTTGATTAGTTTCTTGAAGGGTTCTTCGGTTGGGGCGTAGCCTAGGTCTTTTAGGAATTTGTTCCAGAAGCGGGAATATAATAGATGGCCGGTGGCGTGCTCACTTCCTCCTATGTATAGGTCGACGTTTTCCCAATACTTTAGAGCATCGGCGGAGGCGAACTCGTTTTCGTTGCTGGTATCCATGTAGCGCATCCAGTACCATGAACTTCCTGCCCAACCGGGCATGGTGTTTAGTTCTAATGGGTGAATGGTTGTATTATTAATTAACTCATTGCTGACTACTTTGTTGGCTACGGTATCCCAAGCCCAGTTTGTCGCATTCCCTAGTGGCGGTTGTCCGTCTTCTGTGGGTAAATACTTTTCTACTTCGGGAAGTACGATAGGTAAATGGGCGCTTTCAATCATTTGTGGCAAGCCATTTACGTAGTACACTGGGAACGGTTCGCCCCAGTATCTCTGTCGGGAAAACACGGCATCTCTTAGACGGTAATTGGTTTTCCCTTTTCCTTGATTGATTCCTTCTAAAGCTTCAATTATTTTCTTAGTTCCTTCTTTATAGCCGAGGCCGTTTAGGAAATCGGAGTTTACTAATTCGAATCCGCCTTTCTCTCCGTAGGCTTGTAGGACCTCACCCCCAGCCCCTCTCCAAAGGAGAGGGGAGTTGGTTACTTCGAATATGTTTTTGATTTCGGGCATGCCGTTTTGACCTTTGAAGAAGTTGGCAAAGGCGTAATCTCTTTCGTCGCCGCATGGTACTGCCATTACGGCTCCAGTACCGTATCCTGCTAATACGTAATCCCCGATCCACACTGGGATAGGTTCTTTGGTAAAGGGATGTTCGGCATAGGCGCCGGTGAATACTCCGGATATGGTTTTGACATCGGCCATACGTTCTCTTTCGGAGCGTTTGGCGGTCGCTTCCACGTAGGCTTCCACAGCACTTTTTTGTTCGGGCGTTGTGATTTTAGCTACTAGTTCATGTTCTGGCGCCAGCGTCATAAAGGTTACACCGAATATGGTATCGGGTCTGGTGGTGAAAACTTCTATGGACCTCACCCCCAGCCCCTCTCCGAAGGAGAGGGGAGTTGATGACGTATAAGTTGGTCTATTGTTAAGTTCATTTCTTATCTTATTTAGAACGTCTTCTAGATGGTTTTCGACTTCATTATTTGTAAAACGAATAACTTTAAACAAATATTTTTGTTCTAAGCTTACTGTTCGTTCTTCATCTTTTTCTTTTTGTTCGCTATCATTGTGATATTCGCCATCAATTTCAATGATTAGCTTTTTTTCTAGACAAACAAAATCTACTATGAAATTACCAATATAATGTTGTCTTCTGATTTTAAAACCTAAGGTAGCATTTCTTAATTCCTGCCATAAAATAGCTTCGGCTTCGGTAGCATTTTTTCTATTTTCCCGAGCCATTTTAACTAATTCGCTGGCATATAATGGATTTGCTGAATTGTATCCATGTTCCGCTTTTATACTTTCGTCCTTGGAAATGATTTCATCGTTTGGTATCAAATTAAACGTAACGGTCGCTCCTACGGATTTTCCGATCCAGTTGCGTTGGCTTTCTTTGATGGATTCGCTCCAGTCGATGGTTTCTAATCCTTGCAATAAGCGTTCAGCGTAGGCCGAGATCCGCATGGACCATTGGGTCATTTTCTTGCGGATTACGGGGTGACCCCCTCTTTCAGATACTCCGTTTATGATTTCGTCGTTCGCTAATACCGTTCCTAGAGCGGGGCACCAGTTTACTTCGGTTTCTGCTAAATAGGTTAAGCGGTATTGTAGGAGTATTTTTTGCTGCTCATCGCTCGAAAATGAGTTCCAATCATCCGCTGTAAAAGGAGTGATATTGTCGTCGCAAACGGCTTTTACGTTAGCGTTTCCTTCTTTCTCAAAAATAGCCATTAGGGACGTAATATTTTCTGCTTTGTTGGCTTCTATATTGTACCATGCATTGAACAATTGGATGAAAATCCATTGGGTATGTTTGTAATAATCGGGGTTCGATGTACGCACTTCTCTACTCCAGTCGAAGGAGAATCCGATTTTATCTAGTTGCTCACGGTAGCGGGTGATGTTTTCACGGGTGGTTTTCTCAGGGTGTTGGCCTGTTTGAATGGCGTATTGTTCGGCTGGTAGTCCGAATGAATCATAGCCTTGTGGGTGTAATACGTTGAACCCTTTATGGCGTTTGAAACGAGCCACGATATCGGAAGCGATGTACCCGAGGGGATGCCCTACGTGCAAGCCTGCTCCGGAAGGGTAAGGAAACATGTCTAGGACATAGTACTTTGGTTTATCTGACTTATTACTGGCCGCGAAGGTTTGGTTTTGAGCCCAATACTGTTGCCATTTGGCTTCGATTTGTTCGTGAAAGTATTTCATTACCCGTTACTATTGTTTTTTAATGGTGTAATGCTGTCGCTCGATGAGCTCGAGTCATTACGAGTTAATATTGTTTTTATACCTGACAGGTTTTGAAAACCTGTCAGGTATATTGATTCGATTTCTTTCTAGCCCCGATTGCAGTGTAAATCCTCGTAGAGATTGTAACGGAAAGCGGGAAAATGGCCTACTGAAACAGCCCAGACCACTCGCTGCTAAAAAAATTTAGCGACAAATTTACGTTTAATATAATAAAGTTAAAAGTTTGTACGTTATAAAGGGGAAAAACAATTTTCTTTATTATTTTTACGGCTAAATTTACTGTTTATGTCAGACTCATTTGAAAAGTTTCAGAAACGCAGAGTGATTACCTCTTATTTTTCGGTAGTGTTGAGTATCTTTTTGGTGCTGTTTTTACTGGGAATCTTGGGGCTTTTTGTCATCAATTCTAAGCGTTTATCGGACAATTTCAAGGAAGAGATTGTGATGACGGTATTCTTTAAAAACGAGGCTACCGACTCGGTTACGACTGCTTTTAACAGTGAGTTGAAAACGGCTAAGTTTGCTAAATCTTTTGAATATGTTTCGAAAGAGAAAGCAGCGGCCCAGCATAAGAAAGTAATTGGGGAGGACTTTATGCAGTTTTTGGGTGTGAATCCGTTGCAGAACTCCTTTGACATCCATTTTAAAGCGGATTTTGTCACCAATCAGGAGATTGCTAAAATTGAGAGTCGCTTACGCAAAAACGACATGATAGCGGATATAGTGTATGACAAGCAATTGGTTACCATGGTTAATGACAATGTGAAAAACATTAGTATGTGGATTTTGATCATCAGTGGAGTCTTTGCTTTGATCTCGGTTTTATTGATTAACAGTTCGCTTCGTTTATCGATCTATTCTAAACGATTTATCATTAAAACGATGCAGATGGTGGGGGCTACTAAATCCTTTATTAGAAAACCGTTTATAAAAACCAATGTGATATTGGGCTTTATCGGCGCTTTGTTGGCCATAGTGGCTTTGATTGGATTATTGATTTATATACAATCGAGTTACCCTAATTTGGGCATCCTAGAAAATCAAATAGCCATTGGCATAGTGCTTTTGGGCGTGTTGGTTTTAGGAATCGTGATTACCTTGATTAGTACTTACTTTGCTACGCAGCGTTTTTTGAATTTGAGAACGGATGATTTGTACTAAGGGAGTATTAAGTATTAAGAATTAAGTATTAAGAATTAAGTATTAAGACTAAAAGAGATGATGAAAAATAACGAGCAGAAAATAGATTTTCTTTTTGACAAGGTGAATTACAAAACCTTATTGATTGGCATTGCTGTCATTGTTGTAGGGTTTGTACTGATGAGTGGTGGTGGTAGTGATGACCCGAAGGTTTGGAATGATGATGTGTTTAATTTTAGAAGAATCCGCATCGCGCCTACGGTGGTTTTGCTTGGTTTTGGGATTACCATTTATTCTATCTTCAAAAAGTCTAAATCGGAATAAT
>Ga0114967_10005128_pt1 | contig 10431 bp, 7 predicted proteins | sample M_130628_MF_Meta_FD_92639 | JGI IMG/M metagenome (GOLD analysis project Ga0114967, IMG submission 92639) | Freshwater microbial communities from Lake Montjoie, Canada to study carbon cycling - M_130628_MF_MetaG | ecosystem: Environmental > Aquatic > Freshwater > Lake | place: Lake Montjoie... | reverse complement strand
GCGCGGGGGACGAGGAGCTTCATCGACAGAACGCCGACAAAGGCCCCGGCCAGCGTTCCGAGCATCGCCAGGAGAATCGTCTTTTCCCGGCGACTGCTGCGGCGCGGGGCGACCGGCGGCGGGGCCGGTTTGCCTACCATTGGTGCCGGCCGGGGAAGGGCCTGGGGAACGGCCTGGGGGCGGGGCGCGGGCGCGTCGACCTTGGCAACGGGCGCCGGCGCGTCGACCTTGACCACGGGCGGCGGCGGGAGCGGGCGGGGAACCGGGCGGGGAGGGGGATTGGGGATGCCCCGCTCCTCGAACACCTTCGCGAGGCGTGCGTCGAGATCGGCGTCGCTCTCGGCGTCGTGGGTGTGGTCCATGCGTCCGCCTCCGGGGCGATCGAATCTCCCTGCAGGCCGCAGATCGGGGGATCGCCGCGGCTGGGCAGCCGGGGAGCGAGGGGCAATTTCCACCGCTGGCCAGGGGGCGGGATTTTGCCCACACCGTCGCTGTGGCGGAAGGGGAGAATCCGCGCCGATTCGGGGGCACTTGTCCCCGGCGGAGGCGGAGTCATTGCGACGCTGTTTTCAGCCCGTGCCGGGGCCGTCGAGCGGATCGGGGAGGCGCCGGGCGGCCCGGAGGCGTGCCGATCGGCTGCGCGAATTGTGGGCCACCTCCTCTGCGGAGGCCTCGACGATGGAGCGTGTGAGACACTCCCATGTTTGGGAATTCCGAAAGGCCTGCTTCACGAGCCGGTCTTCGAGCGAATGGAACGAAATCACCACCATCCGCCCGCCGGGGGCGAGCCGGGTGGGCGTGCGCTCCAGCGCAATCTGCAGACTCTTCAACTCCTCGTTGACCGCGATCCGCAGCGCCTGGAAGGTGCGTGTGGCCGGATGGATCCGGGCCGGCGGGTGTTGGCGTGGGATCGCCGAGGTGACAATCCGGGCGAACTGTCGCGCGGTCCGGATCGGCTCCTTCTCCCGGACGGCAGCGATCCGCCGCGCGATCCGTCGGCTGTAACGCTCCTCGCCGTATTCGTAGATCAAATCGGCGAGGCTCTCGGGCCGCAGCCGGTTGACGAGCCGCCAGGCCGGCTCCCCCTCGGTCGGATCGAACCGCAGATCGAGCGGACCGTCGGCATCGAAGGAGAAACCGCGTTCGACGTCGGCGAGCTGATCGCTGGAGAGCCCGACGTCGAGGAACACCGCGTCGACTTTGTCGATCGAAAGCGCGTCGAGGACCTCGGGAATGTCACGGAAGTTGGCCTGCGCGAACCGCACCGGCAGCCCGACGAGCAGATCGACGCCGCGGGCGATGGCGCCGGGATCACGGTCGATGGCGATCACCAGGCCGGTGGGGCCGACCGCCTCGGCGAGGAGCCGGGTGTGCCCGCCGCCGCCGAGCGTGCCATCGACGACCCGGTCTCCCGGCTTGAGGGCGAGGAAGCCGAGCGACTCGGCGGGAAGAACGCTCGTGTGGATCGTGGAAGCCATGGCGGGAGCGAGGGCGGGAGAGCGGTCCGGTGAGGGGGCCGTCGGTTGTACCACGGTTCGCGGCCGGGGCATTCCGCCGACCGACGCTTCCGGCGTACCATGCCCCGATGCCCGACGCCGATGCCTACGACTACGATCTCCCCCGCGAGCTGATCGCCCAGGAACCGCTCGCCGACCGGAGCGCCGCGCGGATGCTCGTCGTCCGCCGCTCCGACGGCGCGCTCGCCCACCGCCACGTCCGCGATCTCGTCGACATCCTTCGCCCCGGCGATCTCCTCGTCGTCAACGACACCCGCGTCGTGCCGGCCCGGCTCGAGGGGCGCCGGGAGCAGACGGGAGGGCGGTGGGAGGGGCTGTGGCTCGAGTCGCCGGCCGACGGCGTCTGGCGGCTCCTCGCCCACACCCGCGGGCGCGTCGCGATCGGCGAGCGCATCGTGCTGGTCGATGCGGAAGGAGCCGACCGATTCTCCCTCGAGATGACCGGACGGGGCCCCGGTGGCACCTGGCTGGCCCGCCCCGATCAGGCCGGCACCGTCGAGCAGCTCCTCGGCGCGGTGGGGCGCGTGCCGCTCCCCGGCTATATCCGCGGCGGCGACGCCCGCGCCGACGACCTCCCGCGCTACCAGACGGTGTTTGCCAGGCTCGCCGGTTCGGCGGCCGCACCGACCGCGGGGCTCCACTTCACCCCAACGCTCCTGGCGGCGCTCACCGACCGCGGCATCGGGATGGCGAGGGTGACGCTCCATGTCGGCATCGATACCTTCCGACCGATTGCCGTCGACAATCTCGACGATCATCCGATGCACAGCGAATGGTGCGACTGTCCGGCGGAGACGGTGGCCGCGGTCGCTGCGGCCCGGGCCCGTGGGGGCCGAGTCGTCGCCGTGGGGACGACCGCGGTGCGGACGCTCGAAACGGCTGCCGCGGCCGGCACGCTTGCTCCCTGGTCGGGGCCGACGTCGCTCTTCATCCGCCCCGGACACTCCTTCCGGGCCGTCGACTGCCTGCTGACGAACTTCCACATGCCGCGGACGACGCTCATGGTCCTCGTCAGCACGTTCGCGGGGCGGGAGCTCGTGGAGCGAGCCTATGCCGAGGCGATCGCCCAGCGCTACCGCTTCTTGAGCTACGGCGACTGCGTGCTCTTCGAATAGGTTGGCTTCGAACCGCAGCGCCGCCAGGGAGCGGCCGGGGCCGCCAAGTCAGGGGGGCGGCCGGCAAGCTTTTCGGCCCTGGAGACTGGGGGGAAATGGTCTTCCGATCCACGGTGGGGTTTGCCACCATGAAGGGCTGGGAAACCCGCAAACACGGCCCCAATTCGACGAAACCGGAAATCCCCGAGCATGGTTGACGAATCGTTCCGGTCGTGCCGACCCTCACCGTCCGGTGTCGAACCGCCGGCCATCGCCGTCGCGTCGCCGCGGTCGCTCCACTGGCTGCCACCGGCCCTGGCGATCGCGGGGATGCACCGGTCGGGCACGTCGTATGTCGCGTCGCTCTTCGACGGGGCCGGCATCAAGCTCGGGGAGCGGCAGCTGGGGGTGGGGCACGGCAACGCCCGCGGGCACTTCGAAGACCTCGACTTCCTCGAGCTTCACCAGCGGGCGCTGCGAAGCTGCGGATTCCACGGCGACGGCATCGTACCGGAGGGGCGGATCACGTTTCCGATGGGACTGGAAGCCCGCGCTGGTGAGATCGTTGCCGCGCGCCGCGCGGCGGGCCTGCCGTGGGGCTGGAAGGATCCGCGCACGCTCCTGTTTCTCGACTTCTGGGCCGATCAGGTTCCCGAGGCGACCTGGCTGATGGTCTTCCGCAGCCCGTGGGAGGTCGCCGACTCGCTCTATCGGCGCCTCGACGAGGCCTGCATCACCGATCCGCTCCTCGCGCTCCGCGCCTGGGAGCACGCCAATCGCATCCTCCTCGATTTTGCCCGCCGCCGGCCCGAGCGCTGCCTGGTGCGTGAGCTCGGGCAAGTGATCGCCGATCCCGCCGGCACGTTCGCGGTCCTCCGCGAACGATTCGGCCTCCCGTTGGCCGATCCTCCGCCCCGATTCGAGGCCGAACTGCTCGGCGGCGACGCTGCCGCTCGCGGCGCGCAGGCTTCGATCGTGCGAGCCCTCCTGCCGGAGGTCGACGCGCTCTACGGCGAGCTGCGCGACGTTGCCGAATCGCGTGTCCCACTGCCGACCCCGTGGCGGGCCACGGCGGAGCCGGTGGCGGCGGTGGCGGCGGTGGCGACCTGGGCGCGGGCCAGCCGGGAACGAACGATCGCAGCCACGGCTCACGAGCAGGCTGTCGGCGCCGCACGGACGGCGGCGGAATGTCTCCTGGCCGAGGAACAGGCCCGGTCTGCCGAGAGCGAGCGACTGCTGGCCGAGGAGCGGGCCCGGACTGCCGACAGCGAACGACAGCTGGCCGGGGAACGGGCCCGGTCTGCCGACAGCGAGCGACAGCTGGCCGAGGAACGGGCCCGGTCTGCCGACAGCGAGCGACAGCTGGCCGAGGAGCGGGCCCGATCTGCCGACAGCGAGCGACAGCTGGCCGAGGAACGGGCCCGGTCTGCCGAGAGCGAGCGACAGCTGGCCGAGGAACGGGCCCGGATTGCCGACAGCCAGCGACAGCTGGCCGAGGAGCGGGCCCGATCTGCCGAGAGCGAGCGACAGCTGGCCGAGGAGCGGGCCCGATCTGCCGAGAGCGAGCGACAGCTGGCCGAGGAACAGGCTCTCGCGGCCACGGTTATCTTTGCCGTGCGCGCGGAAGGCCAAAGCCTGCTGACGGCGGAACACGACGCCGGTGAGCGGCGCCTCGTTGCCGAACGGGAGGCCTGGGAACTCGAGCTCGCCGCCGCCAGGGCCGAGACGGCAGCGGTGCAGAGCGGCCTCGACGTCAACCTGCGGCTTTTCGGCGAACGCGATGCCGAGCAGGTCGCCACGATCGGACGGCACCTGGCGGAGATCGAGTCACTCGTCGCCGAGATCAATCGGTTGAAGCAAAGCATCGAGGACTCGGCAGCCGAGCCATTGATGCCGCTTCCCAAGCCCCGCACGCTCGCCAAGCTGCGCCGCGAAGCATCGCGGGTGGTCCGGCAACTCAGGGATACCGCGGGCGTGCCCCCCCTGCAGAAGCGTCCGACGCGGGGCTCACCCTGACGTCAGTGCCCGCGCCATCGGAGGGGGCGGAAGCGTGTCGACCAGCGCGGCGAGGTGGTCCATGATGACCTGGGCCTCGTCGCGGTCTTTCTTGAGCGCGACGAAGCATTCGGACATGCGGGCCAGTGCCCCGTGGAGGATCGCCGTCACGATCGCCCGACGATCGGCCGGCAGGGAATTGCTTCGTTCCGGTCCGGACACCGGCACGAGGCTGCACAAGGCGATATCGGCCCGGTTGCGATCTGCGATCCAGGCGATCTCATCAGGCGTCAGGGCGGAACGGACATCCCCCACACCGGCCACATTCCGAGATTCCGGCAACTCGATCTTCCCGCAGCCGAGGAGGCCGGCGAGTCGGTGGCAGTCGGCGGCGAGCGACTCCTGGCGCCCCACGAACGAGCAGCGTGCCAGCACATCGGCTGTGGGGAGATTCCGCCCCGGCGTGCTCCCGCCGGGGCCGATCGAATGCCCGTTCCGCAGGAACCGTGACTGCAGGTTCATGTCGTCGTCGTCGTTGATCGTGCTCCGGAGAAGCTCGAAGAGGTCGATGTCGCCGTAGCAACCCGCGAACGACATTCTCAACAGGTTTTCGTCGGCATTCTTGGTGAGGTGGTGGACGCGTTCGCTGATCCAACGATCGACAGGATCACGGAGAAACGTCACGTACCGGTGGGGCCGATCACCGAGGACCCGGTGGACTCCGTACGGAAAATGCCCCGCAATCGCCTCGACGCCCGGGTGTCGTACGAGCAGCGCCCGCAAATCCTGCTTGGTGTGGCGCATCTCCCAATACATCGGGCTATTCCAGACCACCATGCGCTCCGGTCCATAGACGCTCTCCAGCCAGCGCTGGAGCGTCTGGCCGCCGGTCTTCGGGATGTGCATGAAAAAGGTGATCACGATGGCCCCCTCGCCGCCCGGGGAAAACGCTCGTCGTCATGGGCCCACGACCCCGGCGGACCGTATCAGAGCCGAGGGGGGAAAACAACGTTGAATCGGCCTTCAGGAAGCCGGTCAGCGCGCCGCGATCCGGCGCCGGATGCGGTGGGGGGCGATCTTCGGAAATCTCTCCGCAGGCACCGGCTCCGCGCTTTGGAAACTGGTCTTTGTCGACGCGGCCACGTTTGACAGATTCCGCGATCTGGATCGACCCCGCGTCGGGATCCCGCCGCGGCCCCCTGACGGGCTGCCCGAGCCGGTGCCCATGGAGAGATCATGAAGATCGGTCGCAACATCGCCGAGTCCTTGGCCCGGGTGCCCACGCTTTCCGGCCCGGTGCGGACCGTCCAGATCGCGCTTCGCTCCCGCCGGTCACGGCCCCACGACATCGTCCCCAGACGCCGCTCGGTGCTCCCGTCGGATTGGTTTGCCGACCCGAGTCTCCTCCATGTGGTGGCAGTCTCGCACGAGGCGACCCGCAGCGGTGCGCCCACCGGGCTGCTGCGCCTCGTCAAACAGGTGCAGTCGCAGCCCGGGTGCACGGCCCGGGTCGTGCTCCTCACCGGAGGCTCCCTCGAGGGGGATTTCCGGGCGGCCGCGCCGACCGTCTCGCTCCACCCCTACGCCGGTTCCTTCGAGAGCGTGGCCGCGAGCCTGGCCAGCAGCGGCTGCCGGTGCGTGGTCGTGTGCAACACGATCGCCACGGCCGATGTGGCGGTTGCCTGCCGCGCCCACGGGATTCCGGTGGTGTCGTGGATCCACGAAAAGCCGACGGTGATCGACGAATACTTCGGCGGCAAGCCGACGATCAGGGCGATGGTCAACGCGTCGAACGCCGTCGTCATGCCGACCGAATCGATCTGCCGCGAGATCTGCCAGCGCTACGGCGTCGACGCCCGAAAACTTCACGGTATCTTCTACGGTGTCGATCCGCCCCGGCCGCCCGAGCAGCGGGTCAACTCTCGGGCCGATGTGCGGCGCGAGCTGGGCATCCCCGCCGCCGCACCGATCGTGATCTGCATCGGCCGCGCCGAGCTCCGCAAGGGAACCGACCTCTTCGTGCAAGTTGCCGCGAGCGTCATCCGGGAGCGGCGGAAGCGGGGTGATGCGGATTCGGTTCTGCCGCACTTCATCTGGGTCGGAGCCCGCGACGAGACCTGTTGCCGGTGGACCGATCACGACATCATTCAGACGGGCGCGGGGTGTGCCGAGCGGATCCACTTCGTGGGCGAGCGGGTCGACCCGTACCGCTTCCACGAGGCAGCGGATGTCTTCGTCCTCACGTCGCGCGAGGAGACCGGTCCGTTCGTGGCCTTCGAGGCCGCGGCCCACGGTGTTCCGGTGGTCTACTTCTCCGGGCCGATCGGCGCCTCGGAGGTGCTCCTCCCCTCCGAGGGGACCGCCGTGCCGTATCTCGACACCGCTGCTTTGATCGCCAAGGTCAACGCGCTGCTCGATCACGGTGCCGGGGTGTCGCCGGCGGCCATGCCGATCGAGACCAGGATTTCCTGGGACCGCTGCACGCGGCGGATCTTCGAGTTGATCAGGGATCACTCGGGCACGCCGACGGTCGGCGCCATCCAGGCCAGGGCCAAGAAGGTTCTCGTCGTCTCGTATGGGCCACCGCCGGTGCCGGGGATCAACGCGGTCGAAGGGGGTGGTCTGCGGTGCTGGGGACTGTCTCGTGGTCTGAAGCTCGCCGATCCGTCGCTCGTGGTGACCCTCGCCGTGCCCGAATGGCACACCGTGCCGCTGCCGGAGCGGCACGATGGCGTGGAGATCGTCCGCTGGCGACAAGACAATGTCGCCGGCCTCGTCGGCGCTCATGATGTGGTGATCGCCAGCTACTGCCTGGGCGATGACAGCGTCCGGATCGCCGACGCCATCCAACCGAGCCAGATGCTCGTCCTGGACTCCTACGTGCCGATCCACGTGGAGGTCTGTGCCCGCCGTTCGGCCGACCGCGACGCCGAGCTCAAGGCTTTCGAGCGCGACCGTCGCCTCTGGGAGAAGGTTCTCCAGCGCGGCGACTTCTTCCTCTGCGCCAGCCCCCAGCAACGTCTCTACTACCTCGGTGTCCTCGCCGCGATCGGGAGGATCAATCCACTCACCTACGACAACGATCCGACGTTGATCGTGCCGTACGGGGTGCATCACGAGGAGCCCCTGGCGCGGAGCCAACCCTGCCGCGATCGTGTCGGCGGGGGCGACGTCTGGAAGCTCCTCTGGTTTGGCGGGGTCTATCCCTGGTTCGACATTGCGGGGCTGCTCGAGGCGGTGAAGATCCTCGATCGAATCCACCCGACGCGGCTGGTGATCGTTGGCTCCCGGAATCCGTTCGTCCGCAACGACGACTTCGACCGCTGCCACGAGCAGTTCATGGAGCTTGTCCGCCGGCCCGATCTGGCACCACTCGTCCATCTGGTCGACTGGGTGCCGTTCGAGGATCGCGGCGACTGGTACCTCGATGCCGATCTGACGATCATGGCCAACCAGCCGGGCCTGGAGAACGCCTTGGCCTGGCGGACGAGGGTTGTCGACTATCTCTGGGCACGCGTGCCGGTGGCGACCAACGGCGGGGATCCGATCGGCGAGGAAATCATCGCCGCCGGGGCGGGGTTAAGGATCGAGCCGGGCGATCCGCACAGGACTGCCGAGGCGATCGCCGCCGTCCTCCGGCATCCCGAGGTTCGCGCCGTGATGCGGGAACGGTGCGATGCCCTGCGCAGCAAGTATCTCTGGCCGAATGCGGTCGGCCCGCTCGTCAAGGCCATCGACGGCCACGCCGTCGGGCGGACGGACGCGAGCGGGTGATATCGGCAGGAAAACGGGCTCAGGCGGACGAGGGGCGAACGGGAACGCTGGAGCGTGGATGCGCATGAACCTCGAAACGATGCTGCCGATGCTGCGTTGCCCGCGTTCCGGAGGGACGCTGGCGGTGCGTGGAAACACCCTCGTCTCCACCAACGGGGACGTCTATCCGCTCGTGGCCGGCAAGCCCGTGCTCGTGCGGACGATCCGTGACTGGCATCTGATCCCGCCGCCGGCGGAGAAGGTGTCGCAAAACATCGCGTCGTACAGCGCGCATTCTCCCGTCATCCGGCCGGACTCGGTGATCCTCCATCTGGGGTCGGGGAACGTCCCCTCGGACGATCCCCGGGTCATCTCCTGCGACGTGTTGCCGTGTGCGAACGTAGACGTCGTGTGCGAGGCGGAATCACTCCCCTTCGCAGACGGCTCCATCGACTACGTCGAATCGGGCGCCGTGTTCGAGCATGTCTACGATCCTCGAACCGCGATCGGCGAGGTGAAGCGGGTGCTCGCGCCGGGAGGTGAGTTCAGGATCGACACCGCCTTCATGCAGTCGTATCACGGCTTCCCGTCGCACTACTACAACATGACGCCGCAGGCCGTGGAGACCGACCTCGTCGGAGCGTTTGAGCTCCGCCAAGCCTGCGTGCCCGACTCGGCCACACCGCTGATGGCGGTGGTGATGGCCATGGATCGCTACCTCGGCTTCGTGTCCGAGCCCCTCCGCAGGAGGCTGCTCGACGCCCGGTTCGGCGACGTGCTCGACGAAATGCGCCAGGACCGTTCGCACGCGAGTCCACTGCTGGCCGACTTTGACGACTACGCGAGCCGCTGCCTGGCAGCCAGCTACGTCGTCGTGGGCCGCAAGCAGCACGACTACGACGCGGGGGTCGCCAGGATCGCAGCCGGCGGGCCGGCAGCTGTTGGCGCGTGGCAGACGCTGCTGCGGGAGTACTACGCCCTCCGGCTGGAGCTCATGCAGCGGCATCACGAAATCGGCTACTACCGCCGTAAGGCCGCGGAGAGGGGAGCGCCGCAAGACGGGATCGACGCACCCCAGCCGTTGGTGGAAGCGCTCGCGGCCTGCGTGCCGACGTCGATGGTCGAATCCGCCGCGGTCGAGGATGCCCTGCACGAGGGGCGACGGCGGGAACAGGCCTACCGGGTGGTGCGCGACGCGTGGATCACCCGCTACCTGGTGGCCGGCGGAACGTGAATGGCCCCCGTTGTCGGCGGTGTCGGACCGTCCGCCAGCAGGGGCTCGGTGGCAAGCAAGGGGATCGACAACGATGAGCGACATCACTGAACAGACCGTCGACGCCACGCCTTTCGAGCACCGTTTCACGTCCCTTCGCCGTGTCATCCATCCCGGATCGCTCGGCATCGAGATCGGCCCGCGCGTCTGCAGCGCCAGCTCGCGCACGGACGTGATTCCGACTTCTGCGGTCACCGCTGGCGGTTCACGCCGGCGGTGTTCGAGGCGATCCTCTTCGATCTCCGCATCCTCGGCCTGGTGGGCCTCGAGGTCGACGACGTGATCCCCATGGTGCACGGGGAGTTCTCGGTGAAGCTTCGGGCCGCGACGCCGGGCGAGCTCACTGTGGAGGAGATCCGTCGGCGGAGAACCGATCTCCGCATCCGGGCCGACGACGAGGCGGCGGTGGTGTCACGGGCCTCCCGGAGGCTCGAGGCGGAGCTGGCCGCGGCCCGTGCCGCGTTTGAGAGCGTCGCGCGGGCGGCGTGAGGATTCAGTTCGTCCGGGGCGTCCACCTCCGACACTCCCCTCGCAGCCGACATCGCTGCGTCATTCCTCGGGCCTGCGCGAATCGGCTATAACGCCCGCCGTAGCCCCGAACGCCCCGAGGACGTTGCCGATGTCGCAGACGGATGAAGAACAGGTGCTCGTGGTGCCGCGGGCGGTGTTCGAGCGGGTGGGGGTGTTTCAGGGCTTCAGTGCCGATACCGCCGCCTACCTGCCCCACCTCCTCGATCCGCGCCACACCTGCTGGCAGCCGCGCGGGAAGGTCGAGGAGGATCCCTCCTTCAAGCAGCTG
>Ga0114967_10005127_pt1 | contig 10432 bp, 8 predicted proteins | sample M_130628_MF_Meta_FD_92639 | JGI IMG/M metagenome (GOLD analysis project Ga0114967, IMG submission 92639) | Freshwater microbial communities from Lake Montjoie, Canada to study carbon cycling - M_130628_MF_MetaG | ecosystem: Environmental > Aquatic > Freshwater > Lake | place: Lake Montjoie... | reverse complement strand
TTCACCAAACCCTCGGCGTGCGGTTACTCGGTCAGTTGGGACGATACCCAAACCCCTTATCTGCATAATGCCCTGCCGCTTGATTACCTCCAGCGCCTCCTCTGGCAAAACGAGGTTCTGGGAGATGACATCCACCTGATCGGCCTCTGGCAGGAGCGGCCTCATCAATGGCGGATCGTCACCACTCAGCCCGGCCTTCAGGGCACCCGCGCCACCCTTGAGGAACTGTCCGCCGCATTCATCGCGGTCGGCTTTACCCTACTACCCTGGAAAGGCCTCGGCTATGAAAACTCCCTTTCATTGCGTTGCGAAGGCTTCGATATTTGGGACGTCCACCCGGCAAATGTCCTGCTTTCGCCGGAAGGCTTGCCACTCGCTATTGATGTGATCATCACCCGGTCGCCGGGTTGAGGCTGCTCCTCCGGTTTCCCTGGCGAAATGCCCGCCCGCTGGGGCCGCGTGAAAAACTTCCGCTTCTACGAACTCCAGGCCGCCGTGCCGGAAGACCCCACCGCCAGCCCGGATTGGGACACCGTCCTCCCTCCGCAGCGTCACCAGCGCCTCCCTGAGCCTGCCCCCCACGCCCGTCGGCAAAACCATGTTTGTCCGCGTCCGAAAGCAAATTACCTGGTAATTAAAAGGAAGAAAAGCAAATTACCTGGTAATTAAAAGGGAAAGCAAATTACCTGGTAATTAAAAGGAAGAAATCTTCATGAATTGTAGAAAAGTGAAAAGTGATGGACGATGGACGGTTGAAATCCCGGTCCAGGGGCAAATTCGAACGAGAACGCCGCACACCACCTTCAGATCACGTTGGTGCAGAAATATTTCAAAGAGATCGGCCACCATCTGGAGAATGCGGATGAGGTGCATCTGACGGGCACGGGCACGATCCAGGAACAGTTCCGGGGCTACTTGAGCGGGACCCCGCAATTCAAGAGGACGGAGGTCTCCGAAAGCACATCGAATCCGATGAGCGATGAGAAGCTGGTGGAGTTCGTCAGCAGCCATTTCCATTGAGCGGGGATACCCGCCTTATTCAGAGGAATCCGGCAGCGCTTTTTCCCAGCGTGTGGTTTGCCAGGAAAACAGCCTCGGTCGGAGCGCGCCCAGATCATACCAGGCGGCGGCGAGGGGGCCGGCCCTCTTGTGCTGGTGCCACCGGGCAACAAGGGCTGCCGGGTCTTCCACGAAAACCGTGCGTCCCGGCAGGCCTGGTTCCGGCCGGGAAACATGCAGCCGGCCATTGGAAAATTCGAATAACCAACGCACCACCGGCAGTCCGCGCGATGATGGGTTTCGTCCCGCCGCATAGACCGCCTGGCCGTCCGATGTCCAACGGATTTCCCCGATGTCCGTCATCCATGGCCGGCAATCGATCCGCTGGATCAGGCGGGGTGGCCCGTTGCTGCCCTGTGGCTCATCAAACAGCCAGGCCTCCCGCGCCGAGGCATAACCTTTCTGATAAAACGTCAGGGCCGGTGCCCCTTTCGGGCCGGGGACGCGCAGCACCCCGGGATGGCGCAGGCCATTCCTGACTTCTATGGCGAGCAGGGCAGCCAGCAGGCCCAATAGTAAAAAAAACACCAACCGGGGGAGCAGCGCTGTCGGGGGCAGCGTGTCGCGTTCTTCATCCGCGTCCTCCCCGTCCGGCGGCTTCACCCCGCGTTTGGTCCTGGCAGGCAGGCGCGAGACGGAGGCACACGTCTCCCCGGCAGGTGGGGCAGGGGAGCGTGGTCGTGGGGCCATGGAGCGAAAAAGGCCGCGACCTTCGCTCATTCTGCAGGGAAATCTCCGAATTTTATTGGAATGGCGCAACTTTTTCTGGATTCCGGCGATCAGCGCCGCTATGATGACATTGTATATACCAAGCTCCCCCCAACCCTCCAACCGCCGCAAACTTATGGAAATCTTCGTCTCCAAAGAAAACGAACAGCACGGCCCCTACGACACCGAGCAGCTCCTGGCGATGCTAAACGAGGGTCACTTTAACCGGCGCGATCTGATTTATTATGATGGCCTTGGTGAGTGGAAGCCTTTGGACGAAGTCTTCGAAGTGGAGGAAGCCCTGATGCATTTCATGGACGAAGGCCAGGAGACGGAAGTGGTGGTGGACGTCTACCAGCAGGTGACCCAGCTCATCAGCAGCCACGAGGAGATTTTCTACATCGCGCACCAAAAGCGCAAGCTGATGAAGACCAAGCCGGATTGTGTGGTGGTGACGAATGAGCGCCTGATCATCATCCGGCAAAGCCTGGGCGGCAGCCGGGTGGAGGATCACCAGTGGAAGGACATCATCAGCGTGGAAATGAAGGAAGGCCTGATGGGCACCACCTTCTCCGTCCTCGACCGGAACGATCACATCATCCAGATTGACGACCTGCCAAAGGCCCAGTTGGAAAAAGTCTGCCGCCTTGCCCAGGAAATGCGCGCCTGATCGCGGGACTTTCCGGCGTTTGGCCTGCTCGGATAAGATGCCCGGCAGGTCCTATCAATGCGGCAGAAATTCTGCAAATGAACCTGAAAAGGAAGCTGACGGGCTGCGGATGCGACTGATAATCACAGATTTATGGGAATAGATGCCCTCACCTGCAGAGTAACCATCAGATTGGGGCAGGACCTTTGCAAGTTATTGATATGGTGTGCTTCACGTCGTTGCCTGCGGCTCCCTGCGGGTCTGTTCAAATTCTACGGATGAACTGAACGATCTGAGGGAAACGGCAGTTCCCTGCTGAAACCTGGCGTGCGAGTCCGTGGCTGGGTTCCACCGCCTGTGGTCAATGCCAGGAGATATGTCAGACCGTCTGCATGCCTTCGGCAATTTGACGGACCCGGCTGCTCACCTCCTGATAATTTCCGCCTGCACGCTGGCGGATTCCTGCCAGCATGGGCCAGTGAACTCCTCCCCTTTATGGCTGATCTGAATACCCTGCGTGCCGCTGTCGCGGTTGCCCCTGACAATATCCCCCTGCTCCTGCTTTTCGCCCAGACGGCTCTGGAGGAATGGGCGATCGAGGAAGCGAGGCAGGCCTGCGAACATGTGCTGAAGCTGGAGCCTGATCATAAGGAAGGAGCCCTCGGCCTGGCACGCGCCCTCTTCCAGGAAGGCCGTCCCAGTGAGGCGGCGGTGCGCCTGGAACAATTGCTGATGCGCGCTCCGGAGTTCTCCCCTGCCTGGCTGCAACTCGCCCGCATCCATCTGGCCGAGGACAGCCGGAAGGAAGCCGCCGCAGCTTACCGGAAAGCGGTGGCCCTGGACCGGAAATCCATGGACGAAGGGCTCGCCCGCGAATTGGACCTGGATCCGGCGGGCCGGGACCTGAACGATCTGCCCCGCGAAACCATGGGCGGATCCGGCGGATTTTCCTTTGCCAGCGCAGGCGCGGAACCCGGTGACTTCCGTGAGTCCGGCGGCCGGGAGCAGCCCGATTTTGAAAAACTGGCCGAGCGTCCGAAAACGACTTTTGCTGAGGTCGGGGGCATGGATGCGCTGAAGGAGCAGATCCGCATGAAGATTCTCTATCCCATGCAAAATCCTGACCTCTTCCGGGCTTATGGAAAAACCATCGGCGGCGGGGTCCTGCTCTATGGCCCGCCGGGCTGCGGCAAGACCCTGATCAGCCGCGCCACTGCTGGCGAAATCAAGGCGACCTTTTACTGCATCGGCCTGCACGAGATCCTGGACATGTGGATCGGGAACAGTGAGAAGAATCTCCACGCCATTTTCGAAAGCGCCCGCCGCAATGCGCCCAGCGTGCTGTTCTTCGACGAGATCGACGCCCTCGCCGCCAACCGGAAGGACATGCGCATGTCCGCCAACCGGAATGTGATCAACCAATTCCTCGCAGAAATGGACGGCGGTGTGAGCAACAACGACGGTGTGCTCGTGCTGGGGGCGACGAACGCCCCATGGCACATCGATCCGGCTTTCAAGCGTCCTGGCCGGTTCGACCGCAGCGTCTTTGTGCCGCCGCCGGATGAAGGAGCCCGCGAGGCGATCATTTCCGTCATGGCAGAAGGAAAACCCGTCGCCGAACTTGATGCCCGGAGTCTGGCCAAAAAGACCCGGAATTTCTCCGGCGCTGACTTGAAGGCTGTGTTTGATCAAGCCACCGAGACTGCCATCACCGCCGCGATGAAGGAAGGCCGCATTGTGCCGATCACCACCAAACTCCTGACGAAAGCCGCCGGCGATCTCAAGCCCACCACCACGGCGTGGTTCGAGAGCGCCCGGAACTATGCGCTCTATGCGAACCAGGATGGCTTCTACGATGAGATCATGCAGCATCTCGGTTTGAAAAAATAGCCAGCCATGAATGAAGCCCAAAACTTCCGTGTGACGCAGCTCCTGCAGCAGAGCCGCTATCCCGATGCCGAAGCCTTTCTGAGAGGCGTCCTCACCCAGGAGCCTGACAATGCGCAGGCGCTGCTGCTCATGGCGATTGTCCTCACCAGCATGGACAAGCACACGGAAGCCCAGGGGGCGGTGCTCATGGCGCTGCGGCAGGATCCGCAGAATGCCATGGCCATGAGTTGGAAGGCCCGCATCCTCCTCGCCCTGGACCGGCACCAGGAGGCGATGCAATCTGCGGAGGAAGCCATCCAACTCGACGCGGATGAACCCTTCCATTGGACCACCAAAGGCCTGATTCACGCCAAGCGCCGCCAATGGAAGGAAGCCGAAGCCGCTGCCCGCTCCGCGCTCCAACTGGATCCGGATGACGAAGGAGCCCACCACCTGCTTTCCCAGTCGCTGCTCTACATGGGAAAGACCCATGAAAACGAGGCCAACATCAGCTCGCGGCTGGCGGACGATCCGGAAAATCCAATCGCCCACTGCAACGCTGGCTTCGCGGCGTTGCGCCGGGGTGACCACCTGAAGGCCTCCGAGCATTTTGCCGAGGCCTTGCGTCTCGACGCCTCCTGTGAAATGGCCCGCGACGGCCTGATCGAAAGCTACCGCGCCAGATCCGCCTTTTACCGGCTCTATCTGGCCTTCAATTTCCGGATGGCGGCCTTTTCCGAAAAGTATGGCTCCGCCCTGATGATCGGCATCTGGCTGCTCTACAGCACCATCCGCAGTTTTCTGAAGGGCCTCAGTCCGGCCCTGGCCACGGCTTTTACGTTTCTCTACCTCATGTTTGTCTTTTGGAGCTACGTGGCCCGGGGACTCAGCACCTTTTTTCTGCTGACGGACCGGCTGGCCCGTCAGGCCCTGCGCCCCCGCGAAAAAACGGAAGCCATTGTTGTCGGCGGAGGATTCAGCGCCGGAGCCCTCCTGATAGGATTGGGAGTGATCACCCAAATCCCGTTCTTTTCCCTCGTGGGGGGCGTCCTGGCCGCCCAGGCCATCCCGGCCTCCCTCTTCCTGACCAGGGAAAGCAAGGCAGGACGCCTTCTCTACGGCACCTCTGCCGGTATCACCTGGCTATGCAGCCTTGTCGTCCTGGCAGCCATCTTCATCCCCGGCCTGCCAAAGTCCGTTTTTATGGGCGCGCTGTCGACTGGACTGACCACCGTTGCTGTCACTACTTTCTTGGCCGCTTTTGGGGTTGCGAAACGTTAGGACCGGACTGGTGCCAGGTGCATGCAATCCGGTCCCAGAGGGTGGTGTAAAATCCGAAGTTGGCGCGTTCGTGCTGGTGGTGATCGGCATGGAATTTTCCAAGACCGGTCCAGCCCAGCCAGCGGGATCGCGTCCATGCGGCGGGGAGCAGGTCAGCGTCCGCGTGGCCGGGGGAGCCGAAGAGGATATTCAAAAAAAGATAGTGGAGATGACACCTTCGTGAAGCTCCATCGGCCGGCTTATTTCATTTCAGCCGGTTTAAGCATGGTTTGGCAGGAAATTGCTTTTGACATCGAACGGCTAGTGCCATGCCTTCAATTCCCCGATCGCCCGGCTGTCGGAGCCGCAGATCAGGCCGATTCGTCCGGTGGCGTCGGCGGGCAGGCTGAAACACTCGATCAGGATGTCGTCGAGATAGAATTCCAACAGGGTTTCTTTCAGCAGCAGTCGAAAGGTGGCCGGGCGGCCGAACGTCATCTCCCGATCGACCCGTTTTTCGGCCTTAAACTCCGCGCCATTGGCGCGGATCGGGCCCAGTTCGGCTGCGCCATGATCGTCGAGCAGGACGGCCGATCCGCGACTGTCGCCGCATTCGATATACAGCCCGCGCCGGGGTGAGTCGGCCTTGTCCGGCAGTTTCAGTGTGCCCTCCAGGACGATCCCGGCTGGGGTGTCGAAGGTATTGCCGAGCATGGCGATCGTCGCTGGTTCGCCTGGCGCAGCGTTGGGGGATATTACTTCGATTGGCTCGTGCTTCATCATCTCATTCCCCTTCCACCACCCTAACCTCAAGACGCCTTCGTCGTCGACCACGGCCGACTTCAGCGGGCTGAAGTAAACCTGCCGGTCTCCAAATCCTGGGGCGGGCTTGAAGGAACTTGCGTGATGGTTGACCAAGAGGCCGTGGGGTGTGCGCAGGAATCGCGTGAAATAGGTGTGCCCGGAGAGCAGGCGGAAGTTCTTCCTGGCTGGGAGGAAGGGGCCTTGCGGTTGGTCGGCGATCAGGGTCCGCATGACGAAGTCGTGGCCCTGCATCATGTAAAATTTCCCGCCGATCTTCTCGACGCCCCCGATTTCGCCCCGCACGACGCCGGGGGTTTTGGGCGGCGGCAGGGCTTCCCACCGCACACCGTCCAGCGATTGGCCGAAGCCGACCGTCCCGCCCGTCTCCGCTTTGGGTGTGGCAGTCCAATAGCCAAACAGCCCGCCGCCGGGCCGCGGGATGGCGGAGATGCAGTCCCAGGCGCCGCCCGGTTCGTAAAAGCGGGAGTCCGGCACGAAACCATACTGTGCCCGCTCGAGCCATCTCCAGTGGATCAGGTCGGTCGACTCACCGAACAGGATTGTTTTTGGGGGGAATCCGTTTTTCAGCCGCGAGGACAGGTCGAGACTCCCCTCGGCCGTTTCGGAGCCGGGAAAAGATAGGACGAAGTTGATGAAGAACTTCCCGTCCTTCTCAAAGTTGGGCGATTTCCACGTCGAGCCGCTCCCCACGGACATGGCCTGGGGATCCATCGAGAACACCGGGCCGATTTCCTTCCAGTGGACGCCGTCGGGAGAAACGGCCATCGACACGTTGTCCCACAGGTCATTGCCCGAAATGCCCAGATAGTAGAGGTAATACGTCCCCTCGTGAAAACACATCCAGGTGTCCCACATGTTGCCCGTCCGGGGCGAGCGGGCCTTGTAGAACATGCTCTGCACGGCGAAGGGGGGGTGACGGTCAGTCTTCGTGCAGGAGTTATTGCCGTCGAGACCAAGCTTTCGGCCGGCGATCCGGGCAGTGCCGTGAGGATATCCATCTGCGCGATGGAAGAAATCTCTGTTTTTTTCAATTTCCCGGAGGACATCCTGTATCCGCTGGTTCTTCATTTCAAAACTAAACTTTGTGGCCTGCGAATAAACTGTGGCAGACAACTGCAGAACACAAGCAACGGTCAGTAAAAATGTTTGTTTCATAATCAGTAAAAGTTTTTGTCTATTTTATCGAGTGCTTGAGCCAATTGTTGCCATCGTCTTCATGTCGCCAGAACTGGGGAGAAAAAACCCCGGTCAGCCGAAGCTAACCGGGGTCGAAGTGCCTGTATCGCGGCAGGAATCCGGGATTATTTCACGATGCGGTAGTAGACTTTGGACTCCGCAGCAGGTTTTGCTGTCGTGAAGGTGACATTGCCGTCAGCCACGACGGGGACATCCGTCAGGGTGGTCCAGGACACCAGATCCATGCTGCGGGCCAGTTGGTAGGTGGCGGCGGCGTTGCTTGGCCTGAAGCCGATGATGACGTTGTTGCCACTGGTGGTGATGGAACTGATGGCATCGGTTGGACCGACAAACAAGGTCTGAAGCAGTTCATAGGATTCGGCAGACTGCGGTGGGGCTGTTTCGCTGACCCCCATGTGGATATAGACCGTGCAGCCGGCTCCAGCGGAGCGTTCCCAGTGGATGAAATCCACGTCATGGAGACCTGCTGTCAAGTCCACTGACATGACGGTATTTCCACGACCGCCATTTCCCCGGCGGCCAATTTCCGCGCCGTCAATCTTCAGGACAAAACCGTCGTCACTGTTGCAGATGAACCAGCATTTGCCAGTCTTGGTAGTGGAGATAATGCCGCGGCAGCGGATGGCGAAGTCATTGCGGTCCCCTGGTCCTGTGCCACCAGCTCCAGGATTGTTATTCAGCGTTTCATCCCACAGCGGGTAGGGTCTGGAAAGGGCTTCATGGTATGGTGCCGCAGAGTTGTCGTTGAAATGAATATACCGCGTCTTTGCGGTGATCTGGTCTACGGCTGGGATTCCGGAGGGGTCTTCCAGCGCTGCGAGGACACCATCCGCATCGTTCATCTGGGGATTTCCATTGGGCCAGATGTGCTGGGTGGTGAAGGTGCCCCCGCCCACAATGATGGAAGCGTAGGGCACCTGCACGGAGCGGAGTCCGGTAACGACCCGGTTCGTTGTCGTCGTAACCGCAGGCTGGATCAATAGCAGAGCCCCATCAGCAAAGGGCGCCGGCTTGGTATAGCTCAGTGTCGTGATGGCACCTGTCTTTGAAATGACGGTAGGCGTGACGGTCACGTTGTCGATGAGCATCGCCCGCATTTTCGCCACGTCCACGAAGCTGGTAGCAGAATCGGTGAAGGTAACGGAGACGGTATTGCCGGAAAGAGTCGCCGGGCCTACCTCAATGCCCGTTGCCCCGGGCACGACGTCGAGTCCCATTCTGGTGAATTCGGCCTCCTGCCTGCTCCCCGCCCTGATCCGGACGGTGAACACGTCGCCAGCCACACCGGAGAGTTCGAACACGGCCCATTTGCCAAGGGTGCCACCCTTCTCGTTGACAAGCAAAATCTCGCCACTGTCGGCCCCTCCCGTGCCGGTGATTTGGAAGCCAGTCGAATTATAGTTCCCATTGTCATTACGCACATCGTAAAGCATTGAAATCTGGAAGGTCTGGTCTGCGGTCAGCGTGATCGTTGCCGCATCGTGCCAGGTAAAGTTGCCGACAGGCCAGTGGTAACGGGTTTGGCCGTTCTCGTCAGCAATCTCTGGCCCAATGTCAGGGGAAGTGTCGTCCACAGCAATGTAGGCACTGTTGGGGGGGTCCTCTTCGCCGCCGACAAAAGCCAGCGTCGCCCAGGAAGGATCTAAGAGAGTGCTGGTCTTCATGTATCCAGCAGAGCCGTAGGCATTATCGCCGTCGGGATCCAGCGGTTTGGCGACGTCGGTTGACCGCCAGGCACCTTGGGTTGTCTCATCGTGGGCGATGAATCGGGCTGTCGACGCGAAGGCGGCGGGTGCTGTGCGCAAACCGAAGAGGAGGCCTGCGATGAGGATGAGTTTTGTATATTTCATAAGTTCAGGTGTAATTTGGTTGTGCTATAGGGTTGTGCTATAGGGTTGTGCTATAGGGTTGTGCTATAGGGTTGTGCTATTGTGCTATTGGGTTGTTGGGTTGTTGGGTTGTTGGGTTGTTGTGGGATGGGTTTTTCTTGTCCAGGCAGCTGAATATTAAAATAATTAATCCAAGTCAAGATTTTTTTCTGATAAGATTTTGCTATTTCAGGGAGGCGTTGGTCGCGGGACCGGAATCGGGGAGTGAGGGGGGCTGGTGAACAATGCCTCCCACTATCGCGCGGGTCGAACGTCGAACGCGGCAAGCGTCTGCGGCGGCAAACGCACGGTGATGTCCGGGCCCGCCAATTGCGCCCGCGACTCCGCATTGCCCGCCACCATGCAATTTACCCGTCGGCATGCTTTACAGGTAGTGAATCTGTAATTACAGAAATGTGCCGGACCTGCAAATTTGACAAAAAGGAGGGAAATCTCCCGTATCAGGAAATCTCCTGTATCAAGCCGTCCTTTCGTTCATCCGGGGGCCTCTATCTGCGGCGCTTCAACCATGAATCTGACTTCCAAGTTCCATCGTCCTTCCACCGCAGCCGCGATCAGGGCACGCTCAGGAAACCCCATGGCGGGGCGGTGGTGCTTTTTCATGGCGGCGGCGCTGCTGACGGCTGTGGCCGGATCCAGAGCGGATGAGGCTGCACAGGTGGAGTGGCCTTACCGCAGACCGGTGGATTCCCCGCCCCCGCAGGTGAAATCGGCGGACCGGGTGGCGAATCCCATCGACGCCTTTATCCTGCTGAAGCTGGAGGCGGCCGGGCTGTTGCTGGCACCGGAAGCGGACCGGCGCACTCTGGTGCGCCGGCTCTACTTTGACCTCATCGGTCTGCCGCCAAGCCCGGAGCAGGTGGAGGCTTTCGTGAATAACAATGACCCGAAGACCTATGGGGAGCTGGTGGATTCCCTGCTGGCCGATCACCGCTACGGTGAGCGCTGGGCAAAGTTCTGGTTGGATCTCGCCCGG
>Ga0114967_10005126_pt1 | contig 10434 bp, 10 predicted proteins | sample M_130628_MF_Meta_FD_92639 | JGI IMG/M metagenome (GOLD analysis project Ga0114967, IMG submission 92639) | Freshwater microbial communities from Lake Montjoie, Canada to study carbon cycling - M_130628_MF_MetaG | ecosystem: Environmental > Aquatic > Freshwater > Lake | place: Lake Montjoie... | reverse complement strand
GGCCGACCGCAGCGCTGGATCCAGGCGGCGCAGCCCCTGTAATCGATCGAAGTCGGCCTCAGTAGACATGATTGTCTCTCTCTCGGGGGGGCTGTCGACTCGACGGGGGCTAGACAGCGCTGCGGAGCCTGTCGATTCCGGCCTGTGCGGCGGTTAGTAGCGCGGGCGCGAGCGTCGATGCATTGGACAGCGCATTCCGAAGTGCGTCGACGTCCTTTCCGAGCGGTGCCGTGCCGGGGAACCAGGCCATGTTCTCAAGGCCCTTGGAGCCCATCACCAAATCCAGGCCGAAACTTCGCCCGCTGCCCTGGCCGGTCATCTTGGCGAATTGGCCGATGTCGACGTGCTGGGTCCGCGCCAATGCGAGCGCATCGTCGGCGATCGCCATGTGTGCGGCCAGGAGTGCGTTGTTGATCAGCTTTGCGGACTGGGCGGATCCGACGTCGCCCAGTCGGAAGATTCGATTGGCGAAGGTCTCGGCGATGGGAAGGTAGGAATCGAGCGCGTCGGGGTTGCCGCCGAGCAGGAGCACCAGTTCACCGGATTCGGCCGCGGGGCGACCACCGCTCACTGGCGCATCGATGACGGTAACGCCGTATTCGCCTGCGCGTGAGGCGATGTCGATTACGTCCGCGGGGGAGATGGTGCTGTGAATGACGACAACCCCCCCCGGCTTCATCGCCGGGACGATCCCGCCGTCTGCGAACAGGACGCTCCGCACATCGTCCGGACCAAAGACGCAGATGCCGACCAGGTCGCTGTTCGCTCCGACCTCGGCCAGCGTATTGGCGATCGTCGCGCCTTCGGCCCGCACGGGTTCACACTGCTGAGCACGCCGTGCCCACACCGCCAGCGGGTACCCGGCAAGCGCAATCCGGCGTGCGATGGGCTGGCCCTGATCGCCCAGACCCACGAATCCGATCTTCACCTGAAGTGTTCCCCTCTTCGTTCGAATCTTGCTCTGCGCCAGTGATTCCCGTCAGACCGCAGGGTCACTTCGGGGCGAATCGTTGCCCTGCATCGAGTCGCAGGCATTGCCCGTTGAGCATCGGGTTGTCGACGATGGCGGCGACCAGCTTCGCGTATTCCATGGGGCGCCCCATCCGTTTGGGGAAGGCTGCATCACGCAAGAGTGCAGCCTCCATCTCCTTGGACACGACGGCGGTCAGTCCCGTCAGGAAGAGGCTCGGTGCGATGGCCAGGACGCGGATTCCGAGCGAACCCAGATCGCGGGCCATCGTCAAGCACATTCCGGCGATGGCCGCCTTGGCCGCCGAGTAGGCCACCTGTCCGATCTGGCCCTCGAACGCCGCGATGGACGCAGTGTTGATGATCACGCCGCGCTCATCGTCGTCGGGTTCGTTCTTGCTCATGTGGGCCGCCGCTAGGCGGCTGATGTTGAAGGTTGCGACCGTGTTCAGATCGAGCACCGCCCGGAAGGACTCGAGGGCATGGGGTCCCTTCTTGGTGAGTGTCCGTTCGGCGATGCCGCCGCCCGCGGTCGTCACGGTGATGTGGAGGCCCCCCAACTGAACGACTGCATCGTCGAGCGCTTCTTCGGTGCCGACGAAGTCGGTGACGTCGACGGGGTAGAACGAAGCGCCGATGGCCGCAGCGGCCTCCTTGCCGTTCGAACCCTCCCGGTCCAGGATGGCGATGTTGGCACCGCGAGCCGCCAGCAGCTCGGCGCTGGCCCGCCCCATGCCGGAACCGCCACCGATCACGATGGCATTCTTACCGCTGATCTCCACAGGTCTCCTTGAGTCTCATTGCTGGGTAGTTGATTTCATCATCGTGTGTTGGAAGACCCAAGGTCAGCGAACAGTTGCCCTGCGGCGGCAGAGCCGACGACGCGAGCGCAGTCGGCCTCGACAGGTGCGCATCAGCCGAGCACGCAACTTTACAAAACACGGCGTAAGTGTCACGCTCTGAATACGCCATTGTCAATGTCGGCCGCACCTCGGGGGATGACGTCACCCGCTGCGTTCCTGAAGAAACGGGGCATCGTGCCTGATCCAGTCGTCGTCGCAGCCGCTCGCACGGCAATCGGGACCGCCTTCAAGGGGTCCTTGGTCAACGTCCCTGCAGAGGAACTGGCAACCACAATCGTCGTGGAGACGCTACGCCGGTCTCACCTCGATCCGACATCGCTCGATGACATCATCCTGGCCGAAAGCAATTATGGTGGTGGCGATCTCGCACGCTACGCCGCTACGGCGGCGGGTCTGAATGGGGTGCCCGGTCATGCGGTCAACCGGCATTGCGCAGGCAGTCTCACGGCGGTGTCGGTAGCCTCCGCCCAAATCAAGTCGGGCATGGAGACGGTCATCATCGCGGGCGGGGTGCAGTCGTTGTCGACCTCGCCTTCGATGAGGTGGCGCATTCCGGGGCCTAGTGGGGATTTCCAGGAGCGGTGGCAACCGCCGACGCACGTGGAGACACCCGACGCGCCCACTCTCGACATGTCGATCACCGTCGGGTGGAACACGGCCAAGGCCTTGGGCATCAGCCGAGAAGAGATGGACGCGTGGGCGCTGCGCTCACATCAGCGCGCCATCGTCGCGATCGATTCCGGGAAGTTCGACGACGAGATAGTGCCGTTGAAGGTTCAGGCTCCGGACGGGTCGACGTTCGAGTTCGCCGTTGACGAGCATCCTCGGCGCGGAACGACCGCCGAGAAACTGGCCAACCTCAAGGTCTTGCATCCGGAGATCGACGGGTTCTCGATCACCGCAGGTAACTCCAGCGGCATCAACGATGCCGCCGCCGCGTTGGCCATCGTCACCCCTGAGGTCGCCGAGCGTGAGGGAGTCGAGAGGATGGCCACGATTCGGGCCTGGGCGTCCTTGGGTGTGGACCCCCGGGACACCGGCCTTGCTGCCTTCAAGGTGATCCCGAAGGTGCTCGTCCGGGCCGGGCTTGGCGTCGGCGACGTCGCACTCTGGGAGATCAATGAGGCGTTTGCCTCGACGCCCATCGCGGCATGCCGTGAGCTCGGGATCGACGCAGAGTTGGTCAATACCAGTGGTAGCGGATGCAGCCTGGGCCATCCGATCGCTGCTTCGGGCGCGCGGATGCTGACGACCTTGATTCACGAATTACGGAGACGCGGAGGCGGTGTCGGCGTCGCTGCGATGTGTGCCGGCGGGGGTCAGGGCGGGGCCGTCGTCGTAGAGGTCTGAACCGTGAGACCGGCTGCCCGACTGGCGTCTAGCCTCTCGACTGACTAGGTCCTAGAAAGCGTAAACGGATACGTCAGCGTTCCTCCTGGCAGGCCGTCGCACCCGACGTTGGACGACGAGTCCAACGATCCGGTCATCGTGATGGGATCCCACGTGTAGACGTCATGCGTTGGAATCGTGGGGCCGTAATACACGTTGCCGCAACGGAGGCCGTCCGGCACGTCCACCGTGAGGACGTATCGGCCATCGATCAGCTGGGCGTCCCCTCGGTAGGGGAATGCCTTGGCGACGGGGCGCGGTACCGCGTTGACACGGACGCAGGCCCCATCGCATGGGTTGAATCTCCATATCCACGTGTGGAAGTCATACCGATCCGGTATCAGTAGCTCGTAATTGGCCAACGGCATGTCGGCGCTGGCAATTGGAGCGGGCGTCACCAACGCTACGACTAGGGCGGCGCCGATCGACAGGCGTTTCATGCCGGCCCTACTCGACGATCGGCCGCGGCCCTCGCGATATCCAGTTCGGTGCATTCCGGGTCCCTTCCGCTTGCCTACGTCGTCAACCTTGCTCGAATGCGCGCCGCAAGTGGGCGCATTGACTGGTGAAGAATGAATGCGACACCGAGGCGTGGGGCGCAACGAGATCGAAGGCGTGGAATGCGCCCGGAACGACTCGGAGTTCACATGACACGCCGGCACCGCGAAGACGCTGGGCATAGCGAACGTCCTCGTCGTGGAATAGGTCGAGGGTGCCGACGCCGACCCACGTCGGTGGGAGCCCGCTCAGAACCTCCTGGCGCGCGGGGACTGCCACTCCCGGGTCTGCGCCGCGCAGGTACGAGCTCCAGCCGAAGCGATTGCTCGATCGATTCCACAGTCGCTGACCTGGTCGATCGGCGTGCACCGTCGACCCGGTCCGATCATCCAGCATCGGGTAGACCAATACCTGGCAGACCGGCGTGATGTCGCCACGGTCGCGGGCCATCAGCGACAGTGCTGCTGCCAGGCCGCCACCAGCGCTGCCGCCGCCGATGGCGACGCGTGCCGGGTCGACCGCGGGCAGTCCTACGAGCCACTCGAGGGCTTGGTAGCAATCTTCGAGTGCCAGGGGATACGGGTGCTCCGGCGCCAGTCGGTAGTCGACGGCCGCGACGGTGATGCCCAGCTCACGCGAAAATCGGCGGCACAGGTCGTCGTCCTGCCGTGCGGTGCCCAAGACATAACCTCCGCCATGCAGCCAGATCAGCGCCGGCGCCGGTGGTCCTGTGTTCGGAGGGCGGTGGAGTCGTACCCGGACACCACTGGTGAGCGTGAGCACCTCGACGTCGCGGGGTTGGCGAAGCTCTTGCAGGCGCAACAGACTGCGGGAGAAGTTCAAAGTGGAGTGTGTAACCATCTGCCGCGGCAGCACCCGTGCAATCGTGCGTAGATCGGGGTGAAACTCGGCAGCCCGCTTTGTCACGTCCTCCTCGGTTTCGCAGGAAACGCATTGTGCACGTGCGGGATTGCGTTCACGCAGGCGATGGGGGAGCCTCGTCAAGGCTGATGGCTTGGCGTGGGCATTGCCGCACGGCCTCCCGTGCCGACGCCTCTCGTTCCGGACCGATTTCCGGCATCAGCACGGTCAAGTTGTCGTCGTCACCGAGCTCGAAGACCTCCGGGTCGATGCCCATGCACACTCCGTTGCTCTCGCACACACCGAAGTCGACGTTGATCTTCACAACCGCCGTCCCACCGCAGAGCCGGCCTTCCCGACCTGGGGGGTTTCGTTTGCACCAATGGGTCGGGCGTGGGTCGGGTTGGCAACGAACCCCGGCGAATCGGCGCGACGAAACTGAGCTGCTTTGAACCGGCCGTCATTCACAACGCTAAGCGTGACATTTAGGGGCGAATCTGTAAAGGGGAAAAGACACGACTGCGTGGTCACACCTCGCAACCACAGCCGTCCGCGGTCACCGATCTCACCGGAAGGTCGGCAATCAGTTGGACGCGGGTCTCGTCGAAGGTCAAGAATCCCTGAATCGGCGACGATTCCGCCAGCGGCTCTTCATAGCTCCAGGCCACGTCTTGGTGTTCGCGGTCTTCGGTGAGGGCTGACCAGTACGTCGCGTAGCCCTTGTAGTTGCAATAGCTAGTCGTCGCCGATCGCCGCAACAGGTCGCTGCGCACCAGAGCTGGGGCGACGTACAACCGTGGCGGCAGCGCCGTCTCGAACACCACGGTGGTGGTGCTCGTGTCGACCAGAACGGCGTCGCCCACCGAGACGTGGAGTCCACGGTTGGTCGGGCGGCAGTCGACCCGGTGGTAGGGGTTGGGTGGGTAGTGCACGAGCTCACGACCCTCCTCGAACCAGGAGTCGACGGCATCCCAGGCCACGTGGACGTATCCAGGTGCCTCGGAAACGGGATTGGACGGGAGGGCGATGATCTCGTCCACGGGGAACGCATAGCTCAGCGCGTGGCCACGTCGATGAACCATGAGCGCCTGCTCGGTGTCGATCACCGTACGTCCTCCCAGGAGCGCGATGATGCGCCGAGGATGGGGCTCTACGTAGACAACCCCATGCGGCAGCGGCGGGGTGAACCATCCGGCGGGGTCTGAACCCAATGGACCTAGACCTGCGGTGAGGGTCATGACGTGAATTCCGGGTCGTGAGGTCGTCGGTCCGCACGAAGCCACTGACGTAGCACCGCTTTTTGTATCTTCCCAGTGGCGGTGCGTGGCATGTCGTTGACCTCGTGGAGCTCTTCGGGCCACTTCTGACGGGCCACACCGCACTCGGTGAAATGGGCTCGCACCTCGTCGACGGCCGGCATGCGGCTGCCCTCACTGAGGCGCAGAACCGCAGCAACCCGCTCTCCAAGACGCCTGTCGGGAGCAGACACTACGGCCGCTTCGGCAATCCCAGGCATTGTCAGCAAGACCTCTTCGACCTCCAAGGCGCTGACGTTCTCTCCGCCACGAATGATCACGTCCGACTTGCGGTCGGTGATGACGAGATAACCGTCGTGGTCCAGCACCCCGATGTCGCCGGTGTGATACCAGCCGTCGGCATCGAAGACGGACGCGGTCATGGCTTCGTCGAGGTAACCAAGGCACAGATCCGGTCCGCGACTGTGTATCTCGCCGTCATCGGCGATGCGCACCTCGACACCTGGCATGGCGCACCCGTCTGTGAACAGGCGCTTGGCCTGTGCCGCTTCACGGCTGGACCCGGTGACGGAGGGGTGCTCGGTGCTGCCGTAGGAACGTGACACCGAGAGCCCCAAGCCGTCGAGCCGAGCCGTGACTGCAGCTGGTACGGCGGATCCACCCAAGGTGGCCGAAGTCAGATGGGTCAAGTGTTCGGGAGTGAAGTCGGGATGGTCGAGGATGCTGGTGAAGAAGTAGGGAGGCCCCCCTGCGAGGCTGAGTCCATCGCTGAGAAGCAGGTGCAGCACCGCGGCTGGATCCCAGACGTCAGCCAGGTTGATGGGCTTCGAGGTGATCATCGGGATCAGAAGCGCGCTCAGCATGCCCACGAAATGTCCGATGGGCGTTGCGGTTAGGGGCCGGCCCGTGTCGAAGCCCATGCTGGCGAGCTGACGCGCCTCCGCGATCAAGGTCTGATGGCTATGGATGACGCCCTTTGGCGCGGCGGCGGTGCCTGAGGTGAACGCAATGAGAGCGGGGTTGCCCGAGTCGGTGGCGAGGGTCCCGGCCAATGGTTCGGCCAACAAGTCGTCGAAGTCCCTGCCGACGACGCCGGTGACCGGTATCTCGGCGGACAGCTCGGGTCGATGGCGCAACTGACCGAATCCTTCGGCCGTGATGAAGACCATGGGCTGCGCAGTAGCAAAGATGTGCATGAGCTCACGCGGTCCGTAGAAGTGCACTATGGGCACGACTACTGCCCCGAGCAGTGCCGACGCCCAGAAGGTTGCGGCGGCCTCCACCCAGTTGGGCAGTTGAAAGGCGATCACGTCGCCGGCGCGGACCCCCCTGTTGGCTAGACCACCCGCCAAGCGTCGGGCTAGGAGCTCGACATCAGCGCAGGTGCCGGCATATGGCCGGACCTCGGAATGAACCCGAAAGTCTAGATTCGCTGCCGCAGACAAGCCCTCGGAAACCACGTCGCCGAGCGTCTCGTCCGACCACCAACCGGCCTCCCTGTAACGGCTCGCCAATTCGGGCGGCACGACGCGCACTACGGGCGCTCGCCTCGTCGAACGGGTCATGACCACTTCATCAATTCTCTTATCTTCGGGCCGTTCTCGTTCGGCGGCCTTTCTGGGACAGGATTTTTGGCAATCATGGCTGGCTAAGTGTCCGTGGGTTTGCTACGGCGCGGCAGCAACGCGATGTCGCCGACGATTTGCCGAATGAGAGCGACGTCCTTGATGACGAATTCACCTGTCATGGAGATGAATTCGGTGATGGAGCCAGCCATCGCAGCGCTGTGCATGGCATGGCTGGCACCGCTTCCGTGCAAAAGAGCGGACAGCAGAGTGGACTCCGCTATGCCAAGGTGATCCCCGAGCAAGACGGCTTCCGCAAGCAATTCGACCTGGGCCGCGAACAACGCGTTGTTCACTAGCTTCATGCGTTGACCGGCGCCGATGGTGCCGACGTGGAGTACCGGGTCGGCGTAAGCCAACAGGACTGGCTTGATCCGTGCGACCGCGCCGTCGGCACCACCGACGAATAGCGTTACCTCACCGGTGGCAATGTCGCGCGGTCCGCCGCTCATCGGCGCGTCGACCACCTCGATCCCGTATGACGCCGCTCTCGCCGCGATGGACGTCACGGTGTCGGGGCTTCCGGTCGTATGGATGACGAGTAACGCTCCTGCTGACATCGCCTGCAGCAGAGGAGAATCCACACAGATCTGCCGAACTTGGTCATCGGAGAATACGCACACCACGACTACGTCTGCACCATCGGCGACGTCGGCTACGTGGCCGACCGCCCGCGCGCCCATCTCGGCCAACGCCGTCCGTCGATCAGGCGCTCTGCCTAGCGCCGTGACATCGTGACCGGCGGTGACGAGACGGCGAATGATCGGGGCTCCCATGCGCCCCGCGCCGATGAGTCCGACGGAGGTCACGCGATGCTTCCATGGAGCGGCCACCTCGCGCCCAAATTACTGTGATGCATCGATGTATCCATCGATACTGCGGCCCAGTGGGGCTGCCGCGGCAGCCCGCTGTGATGGTCGGTCGCTCACGAGTCCGACCTGAGTAGCATCACTCCGCTGGGGGTGAGTCCGCCGCTGCTAACTACCGCGACCTTCGCATTTGATACCTGGCGCGGGCCCGCATCGCCGCGCAACTGGCTGACTGCCTCGTGCATCAGCCCCATTCCGTGCGTGCGCCCATGGGATAGCTGACCGCCGTGGGTGTTGAGCGGGAGGGCGCCGTCACGGGCGATGTTGGTACCGCCCTCGAGGAAGTCCTTGGCCTCCCCGATGCCGCAAAAGCCCAATCCCTCGATCCAGGACAGGCAGTTCATCGTGAACCCGTCGTATAGCTCGGCGACGTCGACATCACCGGGCCTCAAATCCGTGCGGGTCCAGAGGTGGGCGGACTGACCCAACACCTGAGGCTCATGGGTCAGCGTGCTTTGATCCCAGTCGATCCGTTCGATGATTTGAGTGCCTACTGCCTCGACCAGGATTGGTGGCCGGGCCATGTCGCGAGCAACGTCCACGGCCGAGACGAGAACCGCGACCGCACCGTCGCAGGGAACGTCGCAGTCGTATAGGCCGAAAGGTGTGGTGATGGGGCGGGCGGCCAGATAGTCGTCCATCGTCATTGGCGTCCGATAGATCGCGGTCGGGTTGAGCGCGGCGTTGGCCCGCTGATTGATTGCGATCCAGCCCAACGTCTCCTTGGTGGTGCCATAGCGGTGGAAATGACGCTGCGCGTTTTGCGCCAACGTGTGGGCTGCGGAGATGGCTCCGAACGGCATCATCCAGCTAGTGGTACGACCTCCTCCGGGAGGCGTGATCTTGCCTTGCTTGAGGAGCTCGCCGTACGTGGCTTCCCACAAGGTCCGGAAACACAGCACGTGGCGGGCGAGTCCCCCCGCGACCGCCAGCATGGCTGCGATGACGGAACCGCCTGGGCCACAGGTTTCGATGCCACCGTTGTGCCAAGTGGGTCTAATGCCGAGGGCAGCTTCCACCTCGGTGATGCCGCCCTCGCCAAAACCACCAAGGTTCCCGGCGCCGGGATAGGTGGACAAGCCGTCGATGTCTGCCATGGTCAGACCGGCATCGGCGATCGCCGCTTCACATGCCTGAACAGTGAGGGACAGCGGGGACACCATCAGTCGGCGACCCATGGGCGATGCGCCGATGCCGGTGATCGCAACCTTGTCCTCGAACTTCTCAGAGCTGACCATTGCGCGCACGTGGCGGCCGTAGTGTTGCGGCTCGATCTCGTCGTGAGCCTGCGGCAAGCGGGCCGTCGATGCCGCCGCTGGACGAAACAGCGGCAACCACACGTCGTCGACGTGATCGAAGACGACTTCCATCGCCATGCCCAGTTCGAGATCCTCGAAGGCGCACTCGACCACGTTGGTGGTGAGTCGCACACGGGGGTCCTCGGCGATGGCGACCTGCGCTACCACATAGGGTGCCGGCATCCCGGGTGCCGAGAACCGTTCGTTGATGGTGAAACCCGCGAGCGAAGCCTGGCCCGACACCGTGCGCACACGTGTGTTCTGGGAGCGGCAGTACCGGCAGACAGGTGCAGGGGGATGAATCAGCGCGTTGCAGTCCGAGCACTCCTGCAGACGTAGCCTGCCGTCCGCGCCCGAGGTCCAGAAGAATTCGTTGGCAGAGGTGATGAGCGGTAGCACACGGTCGATGTCCTTAGACACGCCAAGCTCCCTGCGGCGACACGAGAGAGTCGAACGCCAGTCCGCGTTGGGCACCACCCGGTACTCCTTCATCAGCACCTGGCAGGACGACATCCATGAGTCCAGCGTGACATTTTGCGTGAGATCTGTAAAGCGCCCGGCTACGCTGCGTTCGTACCGGGTAGGCGTGATGGCCCATTCGTAGCCTTTACAATTTGTGCCGTAAGTGTCACGCTGGGTCTGAGCCCCGCCTACCCGTATTCGACCTTCAGGAGGATGCCCATGCCATCACGGAATCTTTCATATCCCGTATTCGATGCCGACAATCACTTCTACGAGCCCAAGGAAGCGCTAACCCAGTTCTTACCGGACCATCGTAAGGGCGTCATCGACTACATCGAGGTGCG
>Ga0114967_10005125_pt1 | contig 10434 bp, 7 predicted proteins | sample M_130628_MF_Meta_FD_92639 | JGI IMG/M metagenome (GOLD analysis project Ga0114967, IMG submission 92639) | Freshwater microbial communities from Lake Montjoie, Canada to study carbon cycling - M_130628_MF_MetaG | ecosystem: Environmental > Aquatic > Freshwater > Lake | place: Lake Montjoie... | reverse complement strand
TAGCATGATGAAAAATACCAGTTTTTGTTATAAATACATCCATTTATTGCATAATTTTATACACATATTTTAATGTAAATTGTTAATAATGTGATACTTGATTCCTTTTTGAGGACCGACTACTTATCCACCCTAATCCTATTTTGGGTGATGATATCCGATTTTCCATTAAAAATGCCCCTCTGGCCGAAGTTGAAATTCAACTTTTTAACATCCTGTCAGGCAAACAAGAGCACGTTGAAAAACGAGCAATTAGTTCAACAGACGAAGTATTAACTGTTCAGAAAAATCTACGTGCAGGCTACTATGTTTTGAGGGTACTATTGCCTAATGGTGATGTACTCAAGCAACAGTTTGAAAAAGAGTAAAACTGTATTTTATTTTACTGGTTATATTTAACATCAAATTCGCTGTTTATTAAGTCTTATGTGCTGGCACATTTTTCTATTTTTGACCTTCTAACTAAAAAAGAGTCGAATGAGTAACTGGTTTAAATATAATGGCACCCATCTAGCTATTATTGGGATTTTTATTGCATTGTGTTTTGTGTATTTCGCCCCAGCTTGGCAAGGCAAGTCACTTGTTCAGCAAGATGTGTTGCAGGCGCAAGCTATGGCAAAAGAGCTGATGACTTACAAAGAGAAAGACGGAAAAGCTCCGCTCTGGACAAACTCCATGTTTGGTGGAATGCCCACTTATCAAATTTGGATGCAATATCCAAAGAATATAACCACCTACGTGATTTCTTTTTTTAAAACAGTTTTTCCTAATCCTGTGGATACGGTTTTGCTGTATTTGTTAGGTGCATACCTGTTATTTTGCGTATTGCAAATTAATCCATGGCTTGCTGCGGCAGGTGCAATTGCCTACGCCTTTTCATCGTACAACTTCATTATTATAGAGGCGGGTCATAGTAATAAGGCAATGGCTATTGCTTTTTTTGCACCCATAGTGGCTGGAATAATACTCACGCTTAGGGGAAAATATACTTTAGGTGCTGCGCTCACAGCATTTTTTTTATCACTCGAAATTAGGAGCAATCATATTCAGATGACGTATTATTTGTTCATCGCTTTACTGATCTTTGTTGGTATTGAGTTATTTCATGCCATTCAAGCCAAGGAAATAAAAAAGTTTGCCAAATCATTTATCTATCTAATCGCATCAACTATTTTGGCCATTGCTGTGAATGCGGGGATGCTATGGACAACTTATGAATATGGTGAAGAATCGCTTCGCGGAAAGTCCAATCTGACGAGCACTAAAATGGAACCAAGTAATGGGCTAGGCAAAGAATATGCGTATCAATGGAGTCAAGGACTTGGAGAAACACTGACCTTTCTTGTACCTAATGCATATGGTGGCTCTTCGGCATCGCAAGCTGGGGAAAATTCGGAAGTAGTAAAAGTAGTGAGCGAACAGGGGGTAAGTTCCGACCAAGCAATTGGTTTTGCCAATCAACTACCTTCCTACTGGGGGCAAAAACCAGGAACATCTGGTCCCTGGTATGTTGGTGCTATTGTTTGCTTTTTATTTGTTTTTGGATTGTTTATTGTCCGCGATCGCTTAAAATGGTGGATATTGGGAGCCTCTCTATTAAGTTTATTTTTGTCCTTCGGAAAGAATTTTCCCCTTATTTCAGACTTATTTTTTGACTATTTTCCACTTTATAACAAATTTCGAGCAGTTGAGTCGACACTGGTTATTGCTGCACTTTTAGTTCCAATTTTGGCTGTTTTGGCCGTTAAAGAAGTATCAGTCCATGCAGAAGATCCAAAAAAAATAATCAAAAAACTACTTTATTCACTATACATCACCAGCGGTATTATTTTAATACTGATTCTAGTTCCCACACTCTTTCTCAGTTTTAGAGCACCCAATCACGAAGAGTTTATCAAACAATTGATGCAAGTTACAGGTGGCGACAAAAGTTTTGCCGATACTATTGCCAATGCCTTGGTTCAGGATCGTGTGAACATCGCGCGTGCGGATGCTATTCGTTCGCTGATACTTGTTCTACTTGGAGCCAGTTTGATTTGGCTTTTAATTAAGAAGAAAATTGGAGTAGAACGTTCATTCATTCTTCTTGGTTTAATCATCTTGGCAGATATGTGGAGTGTGGATCGCAGGTATTTGAATAACGAAAATTTTGTGGAGAAGGATGTGATCGCACAACAGTTTCAAGCACGCGACGTAGACCGTTTAATTCTACGCGACACCAGTTTAGATTACCGCGTATTGGATTTAACTATTCCAACCTTTTCGAGTGCAAGCGCATCCTACTATCATAAGACGGTTGGCGGTTATCATGCGGCAAAACTAAAACGTTTTCAGGAGGTGTTAGACAAACAGTTTAACGGTGCCATCAATGAGGACGTCTTGGATATGCTAAATACAAAATATGTGATTTACAGTGATGAGAAAAATCAATCTCAAAAGGTACATCCTCGGGAAACTGCTTGTGGCAATGCATGGATTGTTCAGCACGTAAACTTTGTTAAAAATGCAGATCAGGAGATGTCGGCTATTAATAGCTTTGATCCGAAGAAGGTCGCTTTTGTAGATGAAAAATTCAGATCCTTAATTGATGAAAGCAAATTAGGTTCTGACTCTAATGCAACGATTAAACTAGTTCATTATCATCCAGACCATCTAATCTATGAGTACGCGGCGTATAAAGACATCATAGCTGTATTCTCAGAAATGTGGTATGATAAGGGTTGGAATGCTTATTTAGACGGTAAAAAGATTCCCTATTTCAGAGCAGACTATCTTTTACGAGGGGCTCAATTGCCTAGTGGAAATCATCAAGTGGAGTTTAAGTTTGAACCTGCCTCATATTATACAGGTGAAGCGATTTCACTAATTGCTTCTATTTTGTTAATTGGGGTATTGATTTTTGCGATTTATAGCGAACGTTTTGCCCATACTCCAAAAGGTATAGTGTCTCAACGAGTTCTAATAGCCTGATTTCGATTGATATATCGGTTGTGAAAAAAAACACTTGAAATGTGCAATAGTTCGTTAAGTATTAAGCGGCAATAGTAACATAATAAATTAGGTCACGCGCACGTTTGATTGATTTTTAATCAAGTTAGGGTCAATACCGAACTTGACTAAAAATCGATTAATGAGTCGGTCTGAAATATTCTTTATTTTTACGTTGAGCACTACACCCCCAAATGGAAGCGAAACAATTGTCGATTTTATGAAAAATGCTGCTTAGGTGCACATTTTTCATACACCCGTATTGAGCGGCAGGCTAGTTTATCTTACTCCAAGTGGTTTCTTCTTTGGTATCTTTTAGCTGGATACCTAAAGACTGTAGTCCGATGCGTATCTTATCTGATGTTGCATAATCGTGATTTGCTTTTGCTTCTGTGCGTAATTGAATGATCCAGTCTACTACTTTGCCCATGTCGTTTGCTTGGTGTTCTTCTTCTTTCAAGCCCAAAACATCAAAAATAAAATCCTGAATGAGTTTTTTGATCACCACTAGATCTGCTTCAGTGGCGTGCATTTTGCTATCGTAAACGCTGTTGATGATGCGCACGATTTCAAATAGTTCGGCAATCAGTATTGGACTGTTAAAGTCATCGTTCATGGCTGCATAGCAGCGTGCTCGAATGGAGTGAATATCAAGATCAGATTTTGTGGATGGTTTTAATTTATCGATTAAACCTATTGCATTCATTAGGCGTTTATATCCCTTATCAGATGCATCTAAGGCCTCATTTGAAAAATCCAATGTACTGCGGTAATGTGCTTGAAGCATAAAAAAGCGCACGGTCATGGGGGAGTATCCTTTTTTGAGCAATGGATGATCCCCTGTAAAGAGCTCCATTGGCAAAAAACCATTTCCTGCCGACTTAGACATTCTCGTTCCGTTCACTGTGAGCATATTGGTGTGCATCCAATATTTTGCTGGTTGCTTGTGATTACATGCTTCAGATTGTGCGATTTCATTGGTATGATGAGTGGCTGCTAAATCCATTCCTCCACCGTGTATATCAAAGCTATCGCCCAAATATTTACTACTCATCGCTGAGCACTCGATATGCCAACCCGGGAATCCAACACTCCATGGCGACGGCCAGCGCATGATATGGTCTGTTTTAGCTTTAATCCATAAAGCAAAATCTAAGCGTCCTTTTTTTTCGTCTTGCCCACTAAGTTCGCGGGTGTTTACCAGTAAATCGTCTAATTGCCGGTTGGTAAGGATGGTATAATTAGAGGTCTTGCTATATTTTTCAACATCAAAATAGACGGATCCATTTATTTCGTAAGCAAAGCCATAATTCATAATCTGTTTGATCATTTCGATCTGTTCAGAAATATGCCCAGTAGCAGTGGGTTCAATGCTTGGCGGAATGGTGTTAAATAAACGCATCACATCATGGAAGCCTACGGTGTATTTCTGTACAATTTCCATAGGTTCTAGCTTTTCTAGTTTGGCCTTTTTTGCAAATTTATCATCGCCCTCATCACGATCGCCTTCTAAATGGCCAGCATCGGTAATATTGCGTACATAACGTACTTGATAACCCAGATGTAATAAGTACCGATAAACAAGATCAAAAGAAATAAAAGTACGGCAATTACCTAAGTGAACATCGCTGTAAACCGTTGGCCCACAAACGTACATGCCCACTAAAGGTGGATGCTGAGGCTTAAAGGATTCTTTTTTTCGGGTAAGGGTATTATATATAATTAGGTTAGTTTCCATGTTACAAACGTATAAAATATGCGATAGTTTTCTTAGTCTGGGGGATCTGTCTTTACCGCTCCATCTCCTCTGGAGAGGGTCGGGGTGAGGCTATTGCAACTCCAAATCGCTTCTAAGGGCATAATGGTCAGACACTTTTTTTTGTATGATACGGTAATTTTTAACAGAAAAAGAGGGGCTCACCAGAATATAGTCGATTTGGAAATTTGGAAAATCACCATTATAGGTGATACCTAAGCCACTTCCTTTCTCGCGAAAGCTATTGATTAAACCTCCCGAAAGCATGTTGTTTACAGCGTAGGATATGGGCGTATCATTGAAATCCCCAGCAACTAAATAGGGGTTTTTGCATGTTTTGGCGTGCTTTTTTAATATTTCTACCTGACTGCCCCGTTTTATAAATGCTTGCTTTAGACGGGCTCCAATCCGACGGGAGGATTTCACATCCGTAACCATTTGATTTTTGAACTCGTCGATATATTTATAATCTTCTGGCTTGAATAGGATCGATTGAAAATGTACATTATAAACCCTAAAGACTCTATTATTCGCTTTGATATCAGTAAATATAGATTCGTTATTATTGTGCTTTTCAAACTGGATGACTCCACTATTGATGATCGGAAATTTTGAAAATATAGCCAATCCGATTGTCTCGTAGTTGTTGCCTTTGGTCGGATTGTAATAATAATGCGAGGTATTCAGCACTTCGCTAATTGCTTTTTTAAAATTATACTCATTTTGGTGACGTGTGAAAAACTCTTGAAAACAGATGACGTCAGGTTGTTCTTTTTGGATGATATCTAGAAAAATGGCTTTAGTGCGTTTATCATTTTTATCCCCAAATTGTTTAAACTCATGTACATTATAAGTCATTACCCGAATAAAATGTTGGGATGATTTCGGTACTCCAATGGCTGTCGATTCACGGAAGCCGATATGGCTCGCCAAAAACTTCCAGCCGATAATAATGGTAAAAAAAGATAGGAGTGCAAATTTGGGGAAGCGACTACATAGCCAATAGCCAATAAAAATAATATTGATTAATAGTAGCACAGGGTAGGCCAATCCTAAAAAAGAAATAGGCCAAAATAGACGAGGGTCTATGATTGATGCGAGGTAACTCAGTATTAAAGTAAGTGCAAATAAACTATTGAAGAATAGAATGATTTTATTGAAAAAATGTAGCCCTTGCACTGATTTTTTCTTTCGAATCATTTGTTGTTGCTGGCTTTAAAAAGTTGTTTTTTTTCTGACGAGCTTAGACTGTCGTAGCCTGATTTTGATATTTTATCTAAAATGGAGTCGATGATTGCTTGGTCTATCATAGAGCTACCCGATACTGGTTGGTTTTGTTTTTGAACCACCTTTAGTTGACTGCGTTTCTTGAATATTTTGCTCCAATCGTTGCCATTTTGCAGTTGTTTAATATAAATAAAGCCCAGTATGGCACCTCCAACATGAGCAATATTGCCACTTGGATTTTCGCTGGCAATTCCAATAACATCCATTGCAAAGTAAGCCAATGCCAGATATTTTAATCGAACATCACCAAAAAACAATAACCGAATGGAATAGTTGGGTACTAAAGTGGCGACAGCGACAACAATAGCCATCACACTAGCAGAAGCACCTAGCATACTCGCTGAGATAGTTGAAGTGGTTAATGCGGGTAGGGTATGGTATGCCAAAATAAAAAGAAAAGCACCAGCTAGCCCCCCTGCTAAATAAGTAAAGGTAAACTGTCGTTTGTTTAAAAAATCTAGAAATATCCGCCCCATCCAATACAACCAAAGCATATTAAACAGGAGATGAAATAAAGCTCGGTGTGTAAACATGTATGTAAAGATGGTCCAAAATTTATAGGGCAATGCTGGTAAATGTGCTGGTAAGGATAGCTGTGTCTTCAACCAGTCTGTAATAAGAGTGGTGTGTGTAAATAAGAATTCAAATACGGTAACTAGATTGATCAATAAAAAGATCAATACATTGATGCCAATAAACAAATTCAATCGATCGCCTGATTGAAACACGTTGTCATACAATTCGCGAATAACAGATTTATTCATAAAAATTACGTAGTCGTCGTAGATGCCAAAACTTTATCAATATAAAACCAAATAATGCGCCACCCAAATGTGCAAAATGTGCAATGGAATCCCCGGAGAATTGAGCTACGCCTAATATGAGTTCAAGTACCACGTAGGCGGGTATGATGTATTTCGCTTTTACGGGGACGGGAATAAACAAAATAAGGAGTTCTGAATCGGGATAAAGGATGCCGAATGCAATTAATAGCCCAAAAATTGCACCCGAAGCACCTACCATAGGGCTCAAATATATTTCACTTAATGTGCGAATATGTTCGTGGTTAGATGAAGTAAAGCTTGTTATATTGATCGTAAAGTTTCCTGCAATCTGATGTACTTCGATGGCTTGTACGAGCATTTGTAGGGCGAGAGCACCTAGTCCCGTGATGAGATAAAAATTTAAAAATCGTTTGGAGCCCATGGTGTATTCCAACGTGGATCCAAACGTAAATAAAGCAAACATATTAAATGCAATATGTGCAAAGCCTCCGTGCATAAACATGTACGTAATGACCTGCCAAATATGAAAATTAGGCGAATCAAAATAATAAACGCCCAAAAGTTTGACTAAGTATATCCCCTTACTTTCAAACACAAGTGTGGCGATGAAAAAAAGAATGTTAATGATCAGTAGATTTTTAACTACCGTGGGTATGTTTGAGAAGGGAGAGTTGTTGTTGTATGTGTTCATCGTATGCTTCGGTGGAGCCTACCTGGGTTCAAATTTTTGAATAAGCTCATTTAGGGTAAAAGTAATAATTATCGGTTTTGCATTTAAGGATGTGTTAGGAAGTTCGCAGGCAAAAAGTTCGTCCACAATACGATTCATTTCTTCTACAGACAGCATGATACCTTGTTTGATCGCTGTGTTTTTTGCCATCGCATGAGCCAAGTTCTCCTGTTTGTTTAATCTCAATTCAGATTTATTATTCTTAAAGCCCTCAATGAGTTGTTCCAGTAGGTCTTTCTCACTGATATTGGATCCTATATTCGTCGGGATACCTTCTATCACAACTGTGTTTTTTCCAAATTCACGTATCAAAAATCCCAGAGACTGAATGTCTGGTAATAATTCTTTTACTAATTCAAAATCTCCTACACTGAGATCAACTGTTTGTGGAAAAAGGCTTTGTTGACTTCCGCCTGGATGCTGATCTAATTGTTTTAGAAAGCGTTCATACAAAATACGCTCGTGTGCCGCTTGTTGATCGATTAGGATAAACCCTGATTTTATTTGCGAAATAATGAAGCGATTGTGTAACTGAAAAATTTGTTGTCTGCTCTGCTTTTCCAACCCTTGCCCAGCAAGATCTATCTGGGTGGCATGTTCTTCAATAGCCAATTCGCTTTGAGTTGAAATAGGTGCTTCTGCAATTTCATACAAAGACGACCAGTTTTGAGGGATCCCTTTTTCCGCTGCCCCCAGATGTTGTGAAAAGGAGGGTTCTCGCTGCGACTTCTGCCCTTCCCCAAAAGGATTAAAGTCGGGGTTAAAGCTGATTTGTGGAGGAGTAATATCCTCTGGTGCTTTGTGCGTAATCATTTGACTAAAACCAGTTTCTTGGTTAAAGTCCAACGTCGGACTGATATTATACCTACCCAGCGAGCGTTTCACCGCCGAGCGGATGATGGCATAAATGGATGTCTCATCCTGGTACTTAATTTCTGTTTTGGTTGGATGCACGTTGATATCGATTTTAGCAGGGTCAATATCGATAAATAAAACATACAGGGGATAGCTATCCGTCGGCAATACTTCTTTAAATGCGGCGAGTATCGCGTGATTTAAATAAGAATCTTTCACGAAACGGTTATTTACAAAGAAGAACTGTTCTCCTCTCGTTTTTTTTGCGAATTCTGGTTTTCCAACATAGCCTTTCAAGGTAATAATACTCGTTTCTTCTTCTACTGGAACTAATCTCTGGTTATATGAATTGCCAAACAAATGGACTATGCGTTGTTTTAAGTTGCTTTTTGGTAGATGAAAAACCTCATTCCCATCGTTGTGCAGTGTGAAAAATATTTCTGGATTAGCCAAAGCTATGCGTTGAAATTCATCAATAATATGACGCATCTCGACTGAGTTCCCTTTTAGGAAATTCCGACGGGCAGGTGTATTGTAAAATAAATTTTTCACACAAATACTAGTCCCTGGTGCAGAAGAAGTGGGTTCTTGACGTATTATTTCCGACCCTTCGATCTCAACACTGGTCCCCAATTCATCTTCGTGTCGGCGACTTTTTAACTCAACTTGGGCAATTGCTGCGATGGAAGCCATGGCTTCTCCTCGAAAGCCCATTGTTCGAATTGCAAACAAATCCTCCGCTTTTCGAATTTTTGAAGTTGCGTGACGTTCGAAGCACATGCGCGCATCGGTTATGCTCATTCCACAACCATTATCTATTACTTGGATAAGTGATTTTCCCGCATCTTTTATAATGAGTTGGATTTTATCCGAACCAGAGTCGATTGCATTCTCAATAAGTTCCTTCACTGCCGAGGAGGGTCGTTGTACTACTTCTCCAGCCGCAATCTGATTGGCGACCGAGTCAGGTAAAAGTTGTATAATATCAGACATAATTGTCGCTAAAATAGCCATTTTTGCGTATATAATCTGTTTTTTTTGACCATGAACCTATCACTGCAAAATATTCATATACTTGCACGTTGTTGTGTGATTATTCTAGATGAGGTCATCTGGTGGGTGATTAAATAGGCATGAATTGAATGAAGTGATGCTGCCTAATTGTCAAAATGAAGAAATAAATTAGGCTTACACTAAGAGCCTGTTTAAAAATGAGAGAGGAATAATGCTATAGGCCTGAGAAACCGATTGGAACGAGTTTTTTTGTTGTGACAAAACTTCAAAAAATGTATCCAACCGATCTATCAGAAACCCAGTGGCAATTTATTAAAAAGACGTTACAACTAGACGAAAGAAAACGAAAACATAGTTTGCGAAGCATCTGGAACGGGATTAACTACTTGGTAAAAACAGGTTGCCAGTGGCGAATGTTACCGAAAAGCTACGCCAAATGGCAATTAGTCTACTACTATTACAAAAAATGGGGAGACAATGAGCAGTTTGACCTTTTATTAGCGAAGCTTAGAGAGCGTATACGAATTAAAAAGGGTCAAAATAGAGAAGCAAGCCTAGGTATCATTGATTCTCAAAGTGTGCGTTGGGGGAATAATCGATCACTGAATGGTTATGATGGTAATAAAAAAATAAAAGGGATAAAGCGCCATGTCGTTGTTGATAAAAATGGTTTTTTGATAGCTGTTATGGTGAGCGTTGCCAACATCCACGATAGTAAGGCTGTACTATTGTTCATGCGAGTGCTAAAATCTTTTTTAAGTAACATCAAAGTTATTATTGCAGATGGAGGCTACAGAGGAGAGATTATTGAGCAAGTGAAAAATAAGTTTGGCTATATCGTTCAAGTAATTATGCGTTCTGATAGAAAAAATGCAGCTTTTGAACCTATTAATAAGAGATGGATCGTTGAAAGAACTTTTGCTTGGTTTGATAATGATAGAAGACTCTGCAGAAACTATGAGCTTTTGATCGATTCTGCAGAATATATGACCAAATTATCCGCTATAAAATTATTGTTG
>Ga0114967_10005124_pt1 | contig 10434 bp, 10 predicted proteins | sample M_130628_MF_Meta_FD_92639 | JGI IMG/M metagenome (GOLD analysis project Ga0114967, IMG submission 92639) | Freshwater microbial communities from Lake Montjoie, Canada to study carbon cycling - M_130628_MF_MetaG | ecosystem: Environmental > Aquatic > Freshwater > Lake | place: Lake Montjoie... | reverse complement strand
CCATCCTAGCGCGCAACCCAGCGGCCATCCTAGCGCGCAACCAAGCGGCCATCCCAGCGCGCAACCCAGCGGCCATCCTAGCGCGCAACCAAGCGGCCAACCAAGTGCAGAACCTACAAAACGTCCTACACCTAGACCTACAAGACATCCTACACCTAGACCGACACGCAGACCATCGCGTTGGCCTACTTCTTTCCCATCTGGAATGCCCACTCTAGAACCAACAAGCATTCCAAGCGCACAACCTTCTGTCATTCCATCAAGCCAACCTTCAAAACGTCCTACACCTAGACCTACAAGACATCCAACTCCTAGACCTACACGTAGCCCATCACGTCAACCTACTTCTTTCCCATCTGGAATGCCTACTCTAGAACCAACAAGCATTCCAAGCGCACAACCTTCTGTCATTCCATCAAGTCGTCCTTCAAAACGTCCTACACCTAGACCTACAAGATATCCTACACCTAGACCTACACGTAGGCCATCACGTTGGCCAACTTCTTTTCCATCTGGAATGCCTACTCTAGAACCAACAAGTATTCCAAGTACACAACCTTCTTACCAAGACCAAACATATCATATAATAAGAAATCCTACACAAATTCCTAATCCTATATTAATTCCTACTCCTAGTCCTATGTTAATACCTACAACTGTTCCTACATCATATCCTATAGCTAATCCTACAGCTAATCCTATAGCTAATCCTACACGAGAACCTACGCCTGTTCCCACTCATAATCCTACAGCTAATCCTACACCATATCCTACAAGAGAACCTACAGCTAATCCTACACCATATCCTACAAGAGAACCTACAGCTAATCCTACACCATATCCTACGGCAGAACCTACCGCTAATCCTACAAGAGAACCTACAGCTAACCCTACAAGAGAACCTACCGCTAATCCTACAAGAGAACCTACCGCTAACCCTACAGCTAATCCTACAAGAGAGCCTACACCAATACCTACTCAAGAACCAACGGTTGAACCTACACAAGACCCCACACACGACCCGACAATTGAACCTACATTTCAACCTACGCGTAGACCAACCGCAAAACCGACTTCTAAACCAACCGCAAGACCAATAAGCAAACCAACATCTAAACCAACACTAATAAAAAATATGCTTACAATTGAATGAATCGTAATTATAACGGCAATGGGATTGGGATTTATATTGGTTCTCGCGATTATTTATTATCTAATTCTTTATATTTGTCAAATATACTACTTATATCAGCTTCTTCAATGACTACGACAGGAGGACTCGGCCATTCAGAGAAAGCCATGGCTTTCGTGGTCGGTCTTTCCATCGCCAAAATCGCATAAAGTGCTTTAGCCCTACGTTCCAAAGGCGATTTTATCCCTAGAAACTTTCGAGATACCTGTTTCCACCGCCATTCAAATTGTAAAGCAGCCTGCCAATTAGGAAATCCTTCTATATGACAAACGCGTCTCCATACGTTACCATTCGTAATACCCTTTTTCAATTTAGCGGTCGTAGCATGCGCACCTCCCTTGATTTCCCCATTATGTTGCCTTAAACGATGGTCTAAATTAACAGTGGCACCCACATATGTCGCACCATCAATACATTCTAATAAATAAACATAACTACTCATTCTATGTCATATAGAAATATTTCTATATGACTTCGCATCCTACCACTTCGACTTCTTCACCATAACCGTATTCGCCTTCTTCTTACCCTTATTCGGGTCATATTGGTCATCTTCGTCTTCATCCGTCATCGATTTCGACATCTCCCAGAATTCGTTGGATCCCAATCTAAAATCGGGGCGGTCTTGGGCTTTATACCAAAAAATCTGGTCGTTCAATTTATTCGATTTCGCATTATTATTAATCACTAAACATTCGTAGTTCTCCGTCGTTTGGTCCATCACAGAGCAGAAACTCTCCAATGTAGGAAACATAGAGGCATAATTCTCCCAGATACGCTTACGATTCGTCAAATAGGGTTCTCGTAGAATGAATACATAATCTATATTTGTACGCATAGAGGGCGGAATACCCAAGGGGTATTGCATGGTTATCACAAGCATAACTTTCCAATGTCGCCCGTTCATAAAAAGCGTGCGCATAAGAGCGCATTTCGTCCACGACTGGTCATATAGACAATCATCCAAGATGACAAATGTACGGGGGTCTATCGTGGACCTCCTATACGTTTCCACCTCTTTTTGCACCTGTTTCAACGCGACCTTTTGCCTTCGGAGAACGTTTTCTATGAGAACCTTATTATATTCATGATGAATGAAGAGCTTGGGGACGTGTTTGGCGTAAAAACCATTACCGGCTTCTGTGCCGGAAATAACAGTACCTATAGGAATATCTTGATGGTGCCATAATAAATCGCGGACCAGATAGGTTTTACCTGTATCACGACGCCCAATCATAACAATAACGGGCCCTTTATTTTCATCGGGTTTAAACGTAATTGTTTTCATATCGAATTTTTTTAATTCTAGTGTCATATAAAAAGTTATATTTATAAGACATAATAAAGAATACCGATAAACGTATCCCCACTACGTTCTATCTTATAAAATATTGTTTTATATGATATTATATCTAAATCTAATGGAAAATAATAAATTTATGATTGATTATTTCAAAAACAAAACGCCTGATATTGGCTATTTAGAAGATATTACCGAGACTATGGATGAAGGATATTCGCCATATAATATAAAAAATTTACAGAACTATCACCCCCTTTATAGCGAATTTTTCGAATTGAATTCGACCAATGCGAAAACGATTGCATTGAACCATCTCTATCATATAGTGGATTTAGATACCGTCAAAAATCGCAAAACGGGGGATTTATCCAAGGTGCCTATTTTCACCAAATTCGCGCCTTTGCTGGACCCGATTCATTATATGATTGGTAAATATTCTGCATTCGAGGGTAAAACGGTCGTTCTCCCCCAGAATACGTCTGATATGAATGAATGTATTCCTAAAATGAGTTCTATTTATAATGCGTCATATATAGATAATTTCTTCTACTATTTGACATCACAAATACTACATACACATGGATTTATACACGGAATGGATTATTACGGGTCTTTTCTTGGAATTCAGGAAAAATATCGCATAGATGTGGTTGATGATATCGAGTATTTAAACGATTCGTCTTTTTTTAAAAAGAATAGAGGAATTCTATTTGATGTTGAGAACCATTTTAACCCTTTTTCGAATTTTGGTTCTCGAAATAATAAAAATAAACTCGAAATAGGGGAGGAAGATTGTCTTATAGAAATAGATTCGTTTTCTTTAGATGGCGAAGCCATAGAAGAAAACGTAATTCTATGTGACAATATAGAAGAAATTTATGAAAAGGCGTCTTCTGTATGTTCGGGTTCGTCGTCTTCATCATCATCATCATCATCATCATCGTCATCGTCTTCCGATAGTTCAAATAGTTCAGTAAATGATAGTAGTGAAAGCGAGGGCGAGAGCGACAGCGAGGGTGAAGAATGGTCTAGTGTAGACGAAGATAGTATAAGTGAGGACCCAATTGTATATGCATATATTAAAAATTTCCCCGTACAAATGATTTGTTTAGAGAAATGCGATGATACATTCGATTCCCTTTTAATACGAGGAGAACTTGGAGAACAAGAATACGCGGCCATACTATTTCAAGTAATCATGATATTGGCTACATACCAAAAATGTTTTGCATTCACACATAACGACCTTCATACGAATAATATTATGTTCTCGAAAACATCGGCCAAATATATTGATTATTTGTACGCAGGTAAGTCATATAGGGTTCCTACTTATGGTCGGATATTCAAAATCATCGATTTTGGCCGTGCGATTTATACTTTCGGAGGAAAAGTATTTGGTAGCGATAGTTTTATTGCTGGCGGGGATGCCCATACGCAATATAATTGCGAACCTTTCTACGACGAGAAGAAAAAGCGTATCGACCCAAATCCCAGTTTCGACCTATGCCGCCTAGGCTGTTCTATCTACGATTTCATTTTAGACGAAGATACGGATTTGAAAAAAATCGACGAATTCCAACGGACTATTTTACGCTGGTGCATGGATGACCGAGGAAAGAATATTCTCTATAAGAAAAGCGGCGAAGACCGTTATCCCGATTTCAAATTATATAAAATGATTGCGAGAACCGTGCATGCGCATACACCGGAGGCGCAATTGACCTATCCATTTTTTAGTCAGTTTTCGACAAAAGAACACATAGAGATAGAAAAGGGGGAATCGGTCATGATAAATATTGACGAATTGCCCGTTTATATATAATTAGTATTTTATCATATAATTCTATATGACAAAATATACCACTAGACGCGCGAGAACTAGACATCGTATGACGAAAAAGAAATATATCGACCATTTGAAGAATTTATATCCATCATGTAAATTCGACCAAAAACGCGACGATTATCATCTATATGAAAAGCATAAAATCACGTATGGCGAAATGGAATATGAAGGTATGCAACAGCTATATTCTTATGTGAAAAAGGTAAATAGTCATATAGATACATTTATAGATGTGGGGTCAGGACGCGGGAAATTATGTATGTTTATGGCTGCGCAACCCGAAGTAAAACATGTTCTCGGTGTAGAATTAGTGACCCAGCGTCATAATGACGCGTTGGCATTGAAGGACGAACTCATTGTATATCAAGAAACGGGGAAAACCACGTCGAAGAGGGTACAAAAACATAATTGTTATGGGGGCGCAGCAGTGGTGGATTATGCGAATAAAGTGACATTTTTGAATCAGAATGTTTTAGAGATAGATTTGAATGGGTATATAGGAGGGGACGCGGTATTTGTTTGGTTCTCGAATTTATGTTTTGACCAATCGACGACGAATGATATTTTCGAGAAATTAAATCGGGAATTACCCAAAGGGTCGATAGTCTGTTGTTCAAAAGAACCGTTGGGTTCAAAGGAACCGTTGGGTTCAAAAGAACCGTTGGGTTCAAAGGAACCGGTTGGTTCAAAAGAACCGGTTGGTTCAAAAGAACCGGTTGGTTCAAAAGAACCGTTGGGTTCAAAAGAACCGTTGGGTTCAAAAGAACCGTTGTCAACAATAGGCGAATCACTAGGTCAAGCAATTATACCAATGTCATGGTCGCGAAATAGTACAGTATTTATGTATAAGACCATCTAGAACTCTGGAACACCCGTGAATATTTGCGTCGTCTCTGCCTTTAACACTTTACTCTCCGTGACTACATTGAAGAAATCCGTAATCGAACTATTCATATAGATGAAAATATAGGCAGATACTAATGTACATCCGAAAACAATAATCGAATCGCGCACCAAGAATTTCAGGGGTTTAGACTCTTGATTCAAATATTTTATTTCCACGATTTTGGCTAAACAAAAAAGTGCGACAGTTAAAATAGCAATGACAAAAACTTTTTCCATATACTTTTTTCTTTACTTTTTTATATTTATTCTTACGAATGGTCATATAGAAATATTTCTATATGACTAACCAGCGATTCTAATCGAAACGCCCACTGCTTCAGAACAATTCTTCTACATCATTCAGTAAAATATCCTCTTCCTTTACTGGTTTACCGTCCATATCAAATACTCCCAAATCGTTCAAATCGACCGCATCCGTATGGATACGTATTCTATCCTCCATCTCTTCTTCCTCCTCTTCTAATTTTCTCTGTAATGCGCGTTCGGTAGATATTTCTTCTAAACGTTCTATCGTCTTTGGTGCGCTGATTTTCTCTACTTTGTCCTCGCCATTAAGAACGGAATCAATATCATTAAAAGTGAGTCTAGTAACCACTGGCTCCTCGTCCAAGTTCTCGATAGCAGGAACCACAGAGGGGGGTTTATCGTCTTCTTCGTCGTCATCTGCCGTTTTATCAAATAGAATATTTTCTTTGGGGGCTTCGCCCCCCTTCGACTCCTCCCCCTCGGAGTTTGCAATGACGGGTTCGTCGATGTTCTCAATAATAACTTCCTCCTCTTGTTCGACGCTTTCGTCCATATATGCGCGGATAATAGCCTCGGTGGGAATGCTCTCGCGAATAGCCAACATAATACACTCCTGTACAATGTTCTCGAGTTCTCGGTGGTTCTTCTGTGTCTGAAGGGGTGTCACGTTCTTTTCAAATAGATAAATATTCATATAGACCTTACGTGCGACGTGGATATAGACTTTATGGATGAAACCGTCTAATTTAGGTATGGAGATATCGATTTTCTTCTGTTTATTTCCCACACGAATACAAGTGAGGACTTTCAATTGGATAATATGTACGCAGGTAATCAAATCCTCTAAATAATTACACCCGCTACGCTCTACAATACGTGCGCGCTCTTCCTCTACAATAATCGAATTCCATTTAGGGATACGCGAAAGCAGGTTCTGGAAAGTCATCAAATATTTATTGATTTCGTCCGTCTCCTGACAGAGTTTCCACGATTCGTTGAAAATCGACCGTATACCTTCGATGACTAATGGCGTAAAAATCGAGACCAAACGACTACACCATTCGTTACGGGCTTCATGTAGATTGGAAATGACAAAATCGTCCATTATATGCATCTAACGAAAATATTCTATATGACCCTACGCGAATATTTCACCTAAATTTATTATATGAATAATAATAGAATGTCGCGGAGATATATTATCCATTGAAGGCTGGATTGCCCTATAGATTCGAATCCATATCAAATATAGGATTTATAAATATTTTATCCAAAAGGAAAAACATCAAGAGTTTTTCGCATCGATATTCTCCTTTTATTTTATGAAAAAACAGAATAATTTCTGTTTTGGAATTCGATTCTCGAAGCCAATGAATAATATCTAATGCCGAATATCCCATTTCATATAATTGTACGGAAAGATTTGCCAGATATTTATGGTCTTGGTTCGATATGTCATATAGAATATTTGATAAACATTCTTTTTTCTCTTTTCGTTTTTCTTCGCTATTCGAAAATCCTTTTTCCAAGTGATATTGATGGAGATTTATTATATGACCTTCTTTATCTGTATATTCTGGAATATATATTTCGCAGAATCTGGATAATATAGGATTTAATAATTTATGTTTATTTTCTACTATAATGAAAAATCTGGTATTGTTGCTGAATAATTCGATACATCTTCGAAGTGCACTTTGTGCATCAATCGTTAAATTATCTGCGTTTAATAATACGATTATTTTGAAAAGGACGCCTTGATTATGCTGGATATTGGACTTGGCGAAAAATTTGAGTTCTTCTCTTATGAATTTGATGCCTTTGCCGTGGGCGCAATTCACGAACATAATATTGGATTTCATTTTGATTTTATCATTATTATAGATTCGATTTATAAAATCTTGTACGATGGTGCGTTTACCGGTGCCGGAGGCACCGTGGAAGATAATATGCGGTATCTTTTTAGAGAAAAAAAAATTGTCCAATTTAGATTGGACCGTGGGATGGACCGGTATTTTTTCCGGTTCCACGAGATTTTTATGGACCGGTATTTTTTCCGGTTCCACGAGATTTTTATGGACCGGTATTTTTTCTTTTTTATCTGTCATATAGAATTATTTATCAATGGTTTTTATCTCATTTATACGCATTTTTCTTTTTTTCTGTTTCTAATCTCTCTTTTCTTTATCTTCCTGTTTTTCTGCATTGCACTTTACCTTTGACTCATCTTGTTTCTTCTGTTTCTGTTCTTCCTCCTCTTGGGCCAATTGTTCCATGCGTCTCCTTGTTTCGAGAATAGAACAATCCTCAACTGTATGGTCCCAATCGTTACAATACGTACAACATGATGATTGATATTCATATCCCATATCCCTCGCATCACATCTTGAATTCTTATAGCTCATGTTGGAAAATTTATCTATTATATTACAATAAAAAAGTAAATCAATTTTATCATTTGATACACCCTCGAATAAATAATTTATGGCACATAATTGATTTCAACAGTGGTATAAAGTATAAAAAAATTATATAAAAATATTTATATAATTTTATACATACATAATGGGCAATGCAAATACTTCTGAAAAATATTATAATAGTCATTATACAACATTAGACGAGAACCAAATAAACCATATAAGAGAAAATTATAAAGTCATCGATATAAATTGGTTAGATGCGATTGAAGTAAATTCGAAAATGTTTAATGACGATTTTTTCATAAAATCACCGATAAAAAAACAAGTTGTAAATAATATGTTAGACTTTTATTTGAATGATAAATATACAAATGTTTATAAAAGGACTGAATATCTATGTAATAAAAAAGAGAAAATATGCATATGTAATACTCATGCTGAATATTTTCGAAAAGTATATAGTCGAAAGAATTATACACAAAATGATAAATATATTAGTTGGTGTGAAAAAATAGACGATGATTTTTGAAAGAATTTACACTGGCATAAAATGTTTTCAGATAGAATTATCCGTTTTTATAATAGAAAATGAATTTATAATCGGCATATTCTGTATGACATGCGAATCGCCATTTTCATCTATTTGAAATAATAACCCCCCCGTAGATGGTTTTGTTAATTTCTTTTTCGGCGCTCTATGCTCGAATCCCTCCACTTTTTCTTTCTGTATAATATTCCACGTATCTTGGATTTTCGGAATAGCCGCTTGGAACCAATGCTTATTGCGTTTTACGAGAACACACGAATATTCGTCCAAATACCAGAAAAGCATCGTCATCATACTCGCATTTTCGGGTAAATAACTCTCTATCAAATTCGTCCACCGAGTCATATCCGTGTTATCTGGTATAAAATGTCCTATAGGAAGATATTTATAAATAGGACAACCGTCCATAGTAAATGCCAGAATGACCCCTTTTTCGCCGGTATTTGCATCACGGGTATCATCCGCATAGAAATCTTCTGGTGTCGCATATTCTTTGAATCGCGTCTCTACGAAATCGCATTCATCTAGGTCGCAGCACTCCATTTGCATTTGCATTTGCACCCAATACATTAAACTCGGTATTCCGTCAATTTCCCTATTCACTATATTTTTGATTTCAACCATACGTCCAAATAGGGGGGACCTCGAATCAACATTGATTCCATCGGGGGATGCCGCTAAAAATTCGTAGGTAGGATGTCGGACACAGCCGAATTCGCCCACCGTGGTTTTATTGCGGTATTCATATAGCATCGATGTCAATGGTTCATATTTGACCCCCCAATGTAGCGACGATTCGGTATTGACATAGCCCCCGCATTGAGGCGGCATATCCAAATTCTTGCATTTTTCATATATGAAACTATTGAGCTGGGCGTCCGTTGAGAATATTTTACCTATATTGCTTGCAGTAATTACACTCTGTCTAAAAGCATACCATTCGGGTGTACGCTGGGTAGGTTGCGGTTGATTTTTCAATGTCATAATTTTATCAAGGGATGGCGGAGATTCAACTATAGGAGAGTATTCGCTAACATATGGCGGAATCATATCTATATGAATCGTGAGGTAGTCTTTCACCATATCATATAGGTCATCATAATCATCATTCTCGCAAATATCGTTTTCGTATAATTGTTGGAAAATGAGATGAGTAATATCTGCGTAAAAGTCGTCGAAAAATGTATGCGAAACCATTTTTATACTTTCTTCGGCGAGATATTCTTCGGCTAATTCCATAATAGTCATATAAATATCTTCTTCTTCTTTTTCCGAAAGAGTATCAATGAAAATCGTGGTTTTTTCTTCTGTGTCCATTTTTAATTATTATAAATTAAAATGTTTTATATCAATTTTATGTTGATATAAAATATATTCGTTCGGACCGAATGAGGAGAAACACGAGTTTTACGAAAGGTGATATCCATGATTCTCTACATATGGGTTTATACAAGAGAATTATATCAAACGTGATACGCTTATCGCCAATTATCAAATAGGGTCAATCAATCGTAAATCAAGGAAGAAACGCAGTGGGCGGGGGGAATTTACAAAGCGGAGGGGACGGCGTTGATTTCCTCTGATTTTATCACTCGTTTAGGAGTCAAAGATTTGAGGGTAGATACGCGTTTCGCATCCATAATACGGAGTGTATATGACCGGTTCAATGTATTGAAAAAAAGGGATGGAATACCTGTAATGACCTGTTTTTCTTTATCATATAGGACTTCTTTCGTTTTTTGTAATTTATTTTTAGAGAGAGAATCGCTGAAAAATTGTTTGAGAGATTTAATATCTTTAACTGGGAGGGTATTTTCACGGCCGTATTTCTCGGCGTAATCGTGTAATTTGGCTGTTTTCACCGTTTTATCGAGACGGTTCCATGCATCCGCTTTATTATGCTGTTTTTCGGTTTCTAGGATATTATCGATTGTAGTTTGATTCGTTGCATCATCGAAATGATTTATT
>Ga0114967_10005119_pt1 | contig 10438 bp, 8 predicted proteins | sample M_130628_MF_Meta_FD_92639 | JGI IMG/M metagenome (GOLD analysis project Ga0114967, IMG submission 92639) | Freshwater microbial communities from Lake Montjoie, Canada to study carbon cycling - M_130628_MF_MetaG | ecosystem: Environmental > Aquatic > Freshwater > Lake | place: Lake Montjoie... | reverse complement strand
GGGTGCGCAACATAGTTCTGCATTCGAGAATTGGTATGCTAATATTCCTGGTTTGAAAGTAATAAGCGTTAGTAATCCGTATGATGCAAAAGGCCTATTGAAAAGTGCCATTAGAGATAATGATCCGGTGGTGTTTATGGAAAGTGAAGTAATGTATGGTGACCTTGGCGAAGTGCCTACAGAAGAATATTTAATTCCGATTGGAAAAGCAAATGTGGTGCGTCAGGGTATAGATGTAACAATCGTATCTTACAATAAAATGATGAAAACTGCAATTAGTGCAGCTGACGAGTTGGCTAAAGAAGGCATCAGTGCAGAAGTGATAGACTTGCGTACCATCAGACCATTAGATTGGGAATGCATTATAAATAGCGTAAAGAAAACAAATCGTTTGGTGATAGTAGAAGAGCAATGGCCTTTTGGTAGTGTTGGTTCGGAGATTGCTTATCGCGTGCAAAAAGATGCATTTGATTATTTGGATGCGCCTGTTACGAGACTAGCAAGTGCAGATACTAGCATGCACTATGCACCTAATTTGGTGGCGGCTTATTTACCAAGTGTAGAAAAAACTGTCAAAGCCGTGAAGCAAGTGATGTATGCTAAAAAATAATAATTAATATAATAAAATTTAATTTTTTAATAGCGGAAAATATTTTTCTTCTATTACTTTCCAATGCCAGCGCTGATGACCTGCAATTAAAAATCCTATTGCAAGTACAGAATTCTCACCTGTAAATCCTTTGCCTGATTTTAAAAGCATGGTATCGCTAAATGATTTATACATCGCTATAAAAGATTCTCTTACTAAAATTAATTCCTTGATAATGACTTCTATTTCTCTTGTATTTGCGTTGGCTTCAGTAGCATAAGCTTCTTCGTCAAACGACAACATTTTCATTTTTTCGCCACGACTAAAAGCAAGCGCTCTGTATGCAAAAATTCTTTCTGTGTCTAAAATGTGCTGGAATATATCTTTTATCGTCCATTTGTTAGGTGCATATACTTGATTGCCTAAAGCATGTAGTTTTTCAATAGGTAAATTTTTTAACTCATCTAAGCTAATACTTAATACTTGGAATAAAGTAGTGTCGTCTGCCAATGCAATGTACCTATCAAAATATTTTGGCATTGGGTTGATTTGATTTTTTCTCATTTTGTTTTTTTAATTATTTACATGGTAAATTTCTTTGTTAAACTTTATTTCTGTCAATACACAAACAAAGGTATAGTTCTACATTTATTATTATACATTCAAATAAATTCTCATTTTTTCTTTGCTAATTGCAACTACTTGGAGATAAAAGGGAATTACATCTAAATTTAATATTGGCGTTTGCTAATGTATTAGCAAAAGTTTTTTTGCTTCTTATATGATGACATTTAATAGTACTAATACCATTGCATCTAGCATTCGATTGCTTATATAGGCAATCTAATAAGGAATTATTTTTTCAGTAACCTACCTTTTATCTTTTTCTTATTTTGCAATTGATGAATAGTTTTATTTTCTATTTCGCCACAAATAACACTAATATTTCCATCAGACTCGAGCATTGCTATTTTTACATGTTGAATATCTTGCGTGCCGTGCTCTCTAATTGCCGATTCCAATTCTTCTAAAGTAATTTCAGCTTCTGCTAAATTGTGTTTTTGTATTTTTCCTTCATAAATTAAAAGTATTGGTTTGCCTTGGATGATTTCACTAATTTTTGGATGACGATAAATAATTTTTTTGAAAATAAAATTAACTATAAATAAGGCAAGTGCAGCTATAATGCCGCCTTGTAAACTGCTGTCACTGCCAACCATAGCATTTTGTACACTATTACTAATTAATAAAATAAATACTAAATCTATTACGGATAATTGTGCTAATTCTTTTTTGCCAAACAAGCGAATAGCAAATAAAATAAATAAATAAACAAGCGTAGAACGCAAGCCAATTTCAAAATAATTTTGCCAGTTTATCATGTGGTAAAAGTAAAACAAAATTAGTTTAATTTAGTTTTAACAATTTACAATATACTTTTTAGAGGCTTATAGATACATTTGCACAAATTAATACAGAGAATAATTCATTTAAATGCGCATTTTATTTTTAATATTATTTTCGGTGTTACAGTTGTTTGCCACTATGCCTATTCAGGGCCTATCAGCAAATATTAAAACTAACCACCATTTAGCATTTAAAAAAGCTAGCGCCCCTAGTTATAATTACCTTGTTTCATCTACAATAGATGAAGATAATGATACAGAAGATGAAGATGAGGATTGCGGCAATGATAACAATTGTTATATCTGGAGTCATTGCAATAAAAGCAATACTAAAAAATATTATACCTTATTTGCTATCCTTTCTGCACCTAATTATTCAGCAGTGCAGAATTTCTGTTTTTGCAAAATACCAATATACTTGTTTGTAGAAAATTTCAGAATTTGATTTTATGGAAATTATTTTAACCAATACTAAATTTAGTTTGGTAAGCAATGCTATGCGATGGCTTTACTGTGCATAGTAAATTTATTTGTAATCCATTCTAGGATTTACATATTTCCATTTTATCACATTCAATATATTTATCAATGATTAAAAATATTAATAGCATGCCAAAAGATGGTATAGCTGGTTTAAAAGAAAATTTTACAAGCGATGCCATGTCTGGTTTTGTCGTTTTTTTATTAGCTCTACCACTAAGTTTAGGTATTGCAAAAGCATCCGATTTTCCACCATTAATGGGTTTGATTTCTGCAATTATTGGTGGATTAGTAGTAAGTTTAATAGCTGGCTCAAAACTAACTATCAAAGGTCCAGCAGCCGGATTAATTGTAATAATAGTAGGTGCAGTTGCCGATTTTGGCGGAGGAGAAACAGGTTGGCATCTAGCTTTAGGAGCAATTGTAATAGCCGGATTTATTCAGATTTTATTTGGCGTATTAAAGCTGGGAAAGCTTGTAGATTTCTTTCCATTATCTGCAGTGCATGGTATGTTGGCCGCAATAGGAATGATTATTATTTTAAAGCAATTGCCAGTATTGTTAGATATAGATCCTGCAATAGCTAAAGGGAAAGGGCCATTTGCATTAATTGCAAGTATCCCAACTTTTTTTGTGCATTTAGATCCAAAGGCAACTATTATTGGTGTTGTTAGTTTTGCAATTATGATGGGATGGAACAAGATTAAAATACCTTTGTTTAGAAAAATTCCTGCACCATTAGTGGTTTTAATAATTGCAATTCCTGCAGAATTACTCATGGATTTTCAAACCACAGAACCTACTTATGCGCTTGTGCATTTAGGTAATTTGTTGGATAATATTAAAGTAAATGTAGATTTTTCAGGAGTTCATTATACTGCAATTTTTATTAAGTATGTAATCATGTTTGCATTAGTTGGGACATTAGAAAGTTTATTGACCGTAAAGGCAATAGATATGATGGATGCATACAAAAGAAAATCAAATGCCAATAAAGATTTAATTGCAGTAGGTATAGGAAATATGATAGCTGGTATACTTGGCGGCTTGCCAATGATATCGGAAGTAGCAAGAAGTAGTGCAAATGTAGCAAATGGTGGAAAAACTAGATGGGCAAATTTCTTTCATGGGTTTTTTATCTTGGTTTTTGTATTGTTGGCCTCTCACCTAATAGAATTAATTCCAAATACAGCATTAGCTGCAATGCTAATATCTGTAGGTATAAAATTTGCGCATCCAAAAGAGTTTATGCATATATTTAATATTGGTAAAGAGCAATTAGCTATATTTTTAGTTACAATATTTTTTACTTTGTATGAAGATTTATTAGTAGGTATTGCTGCTGGCATGTTGTTGAAAATTATTTTTCATATAGTAAATGGGATGCCAATTAGTTCTTTATTCAAAGCACCAGTTTCTGTTAGTTTTAATGATAATGAATATTTAGTAACTGTGAATAGGGCAGCGGTTTTTACAAATTATTTAGGTATCAAAGCTAAGCTAGAAGCAATTCCACAAGGCATGCATATTGTATTGGATTTGAGTGATACACACTTGGTGGATCATTCTGTAATGGAAAATATTTATCATTTTGAGCATGATTATATTGCTGCTGGTGGTACTTTTTCATTACATGGATTAGAAAATCATACACCATTTTCACAACATAAATTGGCTGCAAGAAAATATACATTAGGTAGATAATTCTAAAATATATAAATTTAAAGAAATGAAAAAAATAATTTTAATAATAGTATTAATTAGTACAATAAAAATAGCGCAAGCACAGTCTGCGCCAAATTATAATATTCAACTCAATAGCAATGCTTGGTTGATGTATTTTGGGGATCATAAATTTAGCGATAAGTGGGGAGTGCATTTAGAAGCACAGCTGCGCAGAAATGACTTTTTAAGCAAGCCTCAGCAATTATTATTGCGTACTGGAATCAATTATCATGTAAATGCAAATTTGTTTTTTACAGCAGGTTATTGCTTTGTGCAAACTTATCCTTATGGCGTATTTCCAGTAAAAATTGCATATCCAGAACATCGCTTATGGGAGCAAGTGCAAATAAAAAATCAAGTGGATAGATTTGAATGGACTCATCGTTTTAGATTGGAGCATAGATTTTCTAGCCTACCTACTTTTGATAGCATTACCGCAGCTTATATGGTTGGCGATGCAGTATATACAAATAGAGCTAGAATTTTAAATAGAGTATCTGTACCATTTAAGGGTAAAGCCATTGTAGATAAATCATTTTACATTACTGCTTACGATGAATTATTTACCAACTTTGGAAAGAATATAGGTAAAAATATTTTTGACCAAAACAGAGCATACATAGCACTTGGCTACAAATTGCCGAATGTTGGCAGACTAGAAGCAGGCTTTATGCAACAAGCAATTTTAAAATCGGATGGTGTAAAAATTGAAAACAATAGAACTTTTCAATTGGGCTTAACATCTAATATTAATTTTTACAAACCAAAGAAAAAATAAAATGGAAAAGCAGCATGCATTTGATTTAGAGCATACGCTTCACGAAATCAAACATTATTTGCCTAGCCAAATGACTTTGAAAGACTTTGTACATCACAACACATTGCATCCTTTTCAAGATCTAAAATTTTATGAAGGAATCTTTAGAGCCTCAAAGATATTTGGTTATAAAGTTACCTTGCAATTAAATGATTATCGCCAATTGTTTAAGGTAAAGCGCATCAAAGAATCTGTCATAGAAAGAATAATTTTAGATAGAAAAGGAAGTGATCAATTAGAGCAATGGGTAAATAATGTTTTGATAAAAGAATACGACGAAAATATTCAACCACGTATTGGGCTATTGCGCAAAGATTGGAAAAGTGTTTATAAAATAGATTTGGACTCTTTGGTGCAGCCATTGCTATACAGAATATTTTGTGCTTATCTAGACCAAGGTATTTCTGTTTGGAATTTTCCTGTAGGGCAAAATGGTTTTTTAGCCACAATACGCGAAATGGAAAAAGAAAGCAATACAAGTTTTTTCAAAACAAGCAAAGTTAGAAATATGTTGCAAGATGAAGGTGTAACTATTCCGCAATTACTGCAACAAATAGTAGGTGATGAAAAATATTTTGAACAATATTTATTTGATTTATGTTTTGGACATAGAGGATGGAGCGGAATGATATCTGTGCTGGATGATAACCCGAATGCATTGCTTATCAAAAAATCTATTAGTTTAAAAGATGCAGTGCAATTTGAGTTGTTGATGGAATTGGATATGTTGAATTTAGAATTAGGTAATAGGTGGAAGCCACTAGCCACTACTGCTAAAGAAGCTCCACTTGCAATATTAGGAGAAACAAATTTAACAGAGCTAGATGAAGTATTTAAAATATGGCAAGATGCATTTGAATGGAGCTATTATGATGATGTAATAAGTGGGATAAACAGGAATATTAATAGTAAACACGAAGTGACTGAACAAAAAAAGTTTCAAGCTATTTTTTGTATAGATGAAAGAGAATGTTCTATTCGTAGGCATATTGAGTATGTAGCACCAACTTGCGAAACATTAGGCGCACCAGGATTTTTTGGAGTAGAATTCTATTACCAACAATTTGGGGCTAAATTTATTGATAAGCTTTGTCCTGCTCCTGTAACTCCTAAATATTTAATTAAGGAATATGATGTGCAACCACATCGTCATGCAGATGTAATTTTTTCAGAAAATACACATAAGCTTGCAAAGGGCTTTGTTTCTACATTTGCACTTGGTGCATTGTCTTTAGGTAAAATGTTTCAAACTACATTTAGGCCTAAAATGAGCGCTTTAATTTCAGATGCATTTTCGCATATGGATAAGCATAGCAAACTAACTGTAGAAAATAAAAGTTTGTTAGATAAAGAGGATGAATTGCAAATAGGATTTACTATCGAAGAAATGACAATTAGAGTGGAGAATTTTTTAAGAGGCATTGGCTTAATAAAAAATTTTTCAGAAATTGTTTATGTAGTATCGCATGGTAGTAGTAGTGCCAATAATCCGCATCATGGTGCACATGATTGTGGTGCTTGCAGTGGTAGGCCTGGTTGTGTAAATGCAAGAGTATTTGCAATCATGGCTAATCATCCAAAAGTAAGAGCAGCATTGCTAGCAAATGGAATTGCAATTCCAGAATCTACAATTTTTATTGGTGCTATGCATGATACTGCAAGCGACTTAATTGGCTATTACGATGATGAAAACTTAAATATTTCTCAGCAAAAATTACATGTAGAAGTTCAGCAAGATTTTGAAAATGCTTTAGACCTTAATGCAAAAGAAAGATCAAGAAGGTTTGCTTCTATCAATACCAATCAGCCAATCAAAAAAATTAGAAAAGCTATAGAGGATCGCTCTGTGTCTTTGTTTGAACCAAGACCAGAACTAGGGCATGGTACAAATACATTGGCTATCATTGGTAGAAGAGATGTAACGCGTGGCTTGTATTTGGATAGGAGAGCATTTTTAAATTCTTACAATTACAAAACAGATTTGGATGGAAAATATTTAGCAAATGTAATGGCGCCAATTGGTTTAGTTTGCGGTGGTATTAATCTGGAATATTATTTTAGTAGAGTAGATAATTTAAAACTAGGCTGCGGTACCAAATTGCCACATAATGTAATGGGCTTAGTGGGTGTAGCTAATAGTAGTGATGGCGATTTAAGGCCAGGTTTACCTTGGCAGATGATAGAGCCTCATGACCCTGTAAGGCTGCTGGTAATTGTAGAGCATTTTCCAGAAATAGTATTAAAAGTTATAAAATCAAATGACGCAATGTATGAATGGTACAAAAATGAATGGGTGCATATTGTAGCACTGCATCCAGAAACGCAAGAGTTTTATTATTTTAAAAATGAACATTTCTTGCATTATCATACAGAGCCTTTACAAATAAAAGCTGTAGATAATGTGCATCAAATTTTTGAAGAAGCACCAGAAATGATTACAAATCATATTATACATGCCACTTTTGAAAACCTTCCTATTTATCAAATCGAAAATAATATAAAATGCAATTAATACTTATCGCTTTTTTCATCATTCCGCTTCTCGCATTTTTATTCAGTTTATTTTTTAAAAATTTTCAAGAAAAAAATATTTCTGCAATTGCAATTGGCGCACCAGGTTTACATATTTTTCTTACAGTTGGATTTTTTATTTATTGGCTAATACAAGGGCATCAGCCGGTTGCATTTACCATTCTTAAAATTTTTCAATCCGAAGAGTTTAATTTTGGGATAGATTTATACTACGATAAACTAACTGCAGTTTATTCCATAGTTACCTCTATACTTATTTTTATTGTAGCCATTTTTAGTAAAACATATATGCACAGAGAAAGTGGTTTTAAAAGATTTTACAATCATTTTTTATTATTTTATATTGGTATCAATCTACTAATTATTGCAGGCAATTTCGAAACATTTTTCTTAGGTTGGGAGATTGTAGGTATCACATCATTCCTATTAATTTCATTTTATAGAGATAGATATTTACCAGTGCGCAACTCTATGAAAGTATTGTCTTTTTATCGTTTAGGAGATGTAGCATTAATTGGTGCGGTTTGGTTTTGCCATCATTTGTTTCACACCAATATTCAGTTTATTCATTTAGGTGACACACCTTTGCTTTTCGATGCTACTCATCATCATCCTATCCAAGGTATATTAATTTCATTATTATTAATTCAGGCAGCAGCTGTAAAATCTGCGCAGTTGCCATTCTCTAGCTGGTTGCCTCGTGCGATGGAAGGGCCAACAGTTTCTAGCGCTATATTTTATGGTTCCTTGTCAGTACATATTGGTATATTTCTGTTAATTCGCACATATCCAATTTGGGGCAATTTATTAGTAGCTAAAATTGTAATTATTGCAATTGGTGCTTTAACCGCAATCATTGCATCATTTATTGGAAGTGTGCAGCCTACAGCTAAAACGCAAATTGCTTATTCATCTATCACACAAATAGGATTGATGTTTGTAGAAATTGGAATGGGATGGCATGTTTTAGCTTTAGTGCATTTTGCAGCTAATGCGTTTTTAAGAACTTACCAATTATTAGTATCTCCATCTATCATGAGTTATTTAATACATGAGCAATTTTTTAAATACGACCCTAACAAAAAGCAAATGTTTAGCTTCTTGCCAAAGAAAATGTATAACACATTATATATGTTGTCTATCAAAGAATTTAATTTGGATTTTGTTTGGTACAATTATATATGGACCCCATTTAAAAAAGTAGGAAAGGCTTTACATTTTTTAAGAAGCAAAATTGCAGAAGCTCTTTTTGTAATTGCAATGCTTTTTGGCGTAATAGTATATATTATTTTTCCATTAGAAGGCATTCATCAATACAAAACAGTTTCCTGGTTGTATGCAATTATTGCATTGGTGCTCATTTTAATAGCTTGGACAGAAAGGCGCACAGCTATTCGCTCTTGGGTATATATTGCTACAAGCCAAGTGTTTTTTATGCTTAGTATTGTGCAACAGCATAGCTTTACATTAGTAGAAATTCTATTGTACTTAAGTGGTACACTTGGATCATTTGTAGTTGGATGGTGGTGTTTGTATAAAGTAAAATCTATAGAAAACAATTTAGATTTAAACGAGTTTCATGGGCATATATATGAGCATCCAAAATATGGTTTGTTGTTTTTATTAGCAGCACTTACTATGATTGGTTTTCCAATTTCTCCTACATTTATTGGGTTAGATATATTATTTTCCGAAATAGAAATGCACCACAGATTATTATTAATACTAAGCTCGCTAACATTTGTAGTTTTAGAGTTGGCGGTGTTAAGGATTTATGCTAGAATATTTTTAGGCCAGCACGATAAAACCTATCACGAAGTAGCATTTAGAAGTTCTTAGTTGAAAAATTTTAGATATAAAAAAAGCGTTGTGCAATGCATTGCACAACGCTTTTTTTATAGGATGATTAATTTTTATAAAATTTAGTTGTAGTAATTACTCCGTTTTCTACAGCAGATAAAATGAATAAACCTGTAGATAAATTTTCAACATGTAAAACTGCATTTGTTCCTTGCATTGCAACTGGAATATTACAATTTTGTCCATTCAAATTTAATACTTGAATATTTTTTAAAGAACTTACATATGTAATTGTTAATTGGTTTGTAAAAGGATTTGGTGTGATTTGAATTTTGTTGTTGATGGTGTTGGTTAATGAAGCAGGAAAATTTTGTTTTATGCAAAAAAAGTTAAAAGTTATTATTTAATTGATATCTATTAAAATCTTAATCTAAATTAGTTATTGCTGCAAGTATCTAATCTACTTTTGTAAATATGAAAAAAGTAATTCATCCTGCAAATGAAAGAGGAAATGCCAATCATGGTTGGTTGCAAGCAAATCATAGTTTTAGTTTTGCCAGTTATTACAATCCTGCTAAAATGAACTTTGGTGTATTGCGTGTATTAAATGATGATACTGTAGCTCCTGGCATGGGCTTTGGCACTCATCCGCATGAAAATATGGAAATCATCACTATACCTACAGAAGGTGCTTTGGCGCATAAAGATAGTATGGATAATGAAGAAGTAATTTATAGTGGTGATATTCAAGTAATGAGTGCTGGAACAGGCATACAACATAGCGAGTATAATGCAAGCAAAGTAGCTGTTGTAAAATTATTTCAGATTTGGATTATTCCAAGTCAGCAAAATGTAACACCACGTTATCAGCAAATAACCCTTAATCCAGCAGATAGTTTAAATCAATGGCAACAAATTGTTTCTCCCAATCAGCAAGATGCTGGAGTTTGGATTCATCAAAATGCATGGATGCATATTGCAAATTTTACAGAAGATAAAAGTGTAAATTATGCTGTAAAAAACAAAGGTAATGGTGCTTATGTATTAATAATAAATGGAGAAGCTTCCATAGATACTACTATATTAAAT
>Ga0114967_10005118_pt1 | contig 10440 bp, 9 predicted proteins | sample M_130628_MF_Meta_FD_92639 | JGI IMG/M metagenome (GOLD analysis project Ga0114967, IMG submission 92639) | Freshwater microbial communities from Lake Montjoie, Canada to study carbon cycling - M_130628_MF_MetaG | ecosystem: Environmental > Aquatic > Freshwater > Lake | place: Lake Montjoie... | reverse complement strand
GGCCGGGCCCCACAAGTCGCCCAGCAGATTGAGCATGACACTGGCGCTGTGCTGGCGCGGCGCCACCAAAGGCAGGCCCGCCAGGGTGCGCACCTGCAAGTCAAACTGCGACTGGTCGCAGGCATCCAGGCTGTAGTGGCCGCTGTTGTGCGGGCGCGGGGCAATCTCGTTGACCACCAAAGTACCGTCTTGCAGCACAAAAAACTCCACGCACAAGACGCCCACATAGTCCAGGCCCTGCGTTACCGCTTGCGCCGCAGCCACCGCCTGCTCGGCCAGCGCGGGCGGCACATTGCCCGCATACACCTCGGTGACGGCCAAGATGCCGTCGCGGTGCAGATTGCGCTGCACCGGGAAATGCACCATCTGCCCGTCAGCGCCCCGGGCCAGCAGCACCGAGCATTCCAGCGCCAGCGGCAGCAGTTTTTCCAGCACGCAGGGCTGGTGCTGCAACTGCGCCCAGGCGGCGGCCAGTTGGGCGCGCTCGGCCACGCGCACCTGGCCTTTGCCGTCGTAGCCCATGCGCGCGGTTTTGAGGATGCCGGGCAGCACCTCGGCGGGCACCGCTTGCAGATCAGCCGCACTGGCGATGCCGACAAAAGGCGCACAGGGCACGCCGCAACGCACAAAGTGGGCTTTTTCGGCCATCCGGTCTTGGGCAATCGCCACAGCGGCTGCGCCGGGCGCCACGCGGCACTGCGCTGCCAGGCTGGACAGAGCCGCTGCCGGCACGTTTTCAAACTCGGTGGTGACGGCGCCACACAGCGCCGCCAGTTGCTCCAGGCCCTGCGGGTCCTGGTAGTCGCTGCAAATATGGTGGTGGCTGACGCGCCCGGCCGGGCTGTCGGCGTCAGGGTCCAGTACGGCGGTGTCATAGCCCATGGCCTGGGCTGCGTGCACAAACATGCGCCCGAGCTGGCCGCCGCCCAAAACACCCAAAGTCAGCGGGGCGCCGCCCTGGCGCGCGCCGGGCAGCAGCGGCGCGGCGGCGCTCATAAGCCGCCCAAGCCCTTGCCCAGGGCAGCAAGCGGCAGGCTTTGGGCCCGCGCCGCCTCGGTCTGCGCAGCGCGAAAGGCCTGCAGCTGGGCCAGCAATGCGCCATCGTGGGCGGCCAGCATGGCCACGGCAAATAAAGCGGCATTGGCCGCACCCGCCGTACCTATAGCAAAAGTAGCCACCGGCACGCCCTTGGGCATTTGCACAATGCTGTGCAGCGAATCCACGCCCTGCAAATGTTTGCTCGCCACCGGCACACCGAGCACCGGCACGGTGGTCATGGCCGCCAGCATGCCCGGTAAATGCGCCGCGCCCCCGGCGCCTGCAATGATGGCGCGCAAGCCACGGCTCTGGGCGCTTTGGGCAAAGGCAAACATATCGTCGGGCATGCGGTGCGCCGAAAGAACGCGCGCCTCCAAGGGCACAGCAAACTGTTGGAGAATCTGTACTGCGTGCTCCATGGTGTCCCAGTCGGAACTGGAACCCATGACGACCGCGATTTGAGTGGTGCTCATAGTGTTGGAAAGTCAGTGCTGGGCACCTGCGCCCCAGGACCCGGCGGCAATGCTGCCGCAGGGCGAGAAGCGCCAATTTTACGTTTTCACCCCGAGTACCTTTTTCATGATCACTGTGACCCTTGAGAATTTTGAAGCCGAAGTCGTCCAGGCCTCGCACGATGTGCCGGTCTTGCTGGACTTTTGGGCGCCCTGGTGCGGCCCTTGCAAGGTGATCGGGCCGCTGCTGGAAAAACTCGAGACGGACTACGCCGGGCGCTTTAAGCTGGTCAAAATCGACTCGGACCAGGAGCCCGAGCTCTCCAAAGCCTTTGGCATCCGCAGCATCCCCACCTGCGTGCTGATGATCGGCGGCAAGCCGGTCGACGGCTTTATGGGCGCCATCCCCGAGGGCCAGATGAAGACATTTTTAGACAAGCACCTGCCGCCCGAAGGCGCCGCGCTGACCGACGCCGAGGATGCGCAGGCCCTGCTGGCCGCCGGCGACGTGCAGGCCGCGCTGCACAAGCTGCAAGAAACCCTGGCCGCTGACCCGGCGAACGACGATGCGCGCTATGAGCTGGTCAAGCTACTGATTCACCACAACGCGCTAGAAGAAGCCAAGGCGGCCTTGGCGCCCGCGCTGGCAGCGATTCCGCGCCAAATCCGATTTGATGCGCTGCTGCACTTCATGAACGCCATCGAGTTTGTCCATACCGACGAGCGCGGCAACTGGGAGCTGGCGCAGTTTGACGCGCTCATTGCCGCCAACAAGCGCGACTTTGACAGCCGCCTGGCCAAGGCCCGCGTGCTGATGGTCGAAGGCCAGTGGACGGCAGCCATGGACGAGTTGTTGGAAATCATCATGCGCGACAAAGCCTGGGGCGAGGCGGTGCCACGCAAGACTTTTGTGGCCATTTTGGAACTGCTCACCCCGCCCAAAACCAAAGGCGCGACCCAAGACACGGGCAAAACCGCCAGCGGCATCGAAATCGCCGGCAAAGTGGTGGCCGAAACCGACCCGCAGGCGCAAATGGTGGCCAGCTACCGGCGCAAGCTGAGCATGGCGCTGAACTGAGGTACAGCGTCAGGCGATTTGCACCTTAACCCACGAGCCGCTGCAGCGCCTCTTGGTATTTAGCGGCGGTTTGGGCGATGACCGCGTCCGGCACGCGGGGGGCGGGCGGGCTTTTGTCCCAGGGTTTGCCGTCGACCTGGGCGGCCTCGAGCCAATCGCGCACAAACTGTTTGTCGTAGCTGGGCGGGTTGCTGCCTTGGGCATAGCTCTCCAGCGGCCAGTAGCGCGAGGAGTCGGGCGTGAGGACCTCGTCCATCAAGGTGAGCGTGCCAGCCGCGTCCAGACCGAACTCAAATTTGGTGTCCGCAATGATGATGCCTTTGGTCAGCGCAAAGGCCGCTGCCGCTTCATACAGCGCGATGCTGATCTCGCGCATGCGCGTGGCCAGGTCCAGGCCAACCATCTCAACGGTTTGCGCAAACGTGATGTTCTCGTCATGCTCGCCAACGGCCGCTTTGGCCGCCGGCGTGTAAATGGGCGCAGGCAGGCGCGAGGCATTGCGCAAACCCGGCGGCAAGGGGACGCCGCAGACGGCGCCGCCGGCCTGGTATTCCTTCCAACCGCTGCCAGCAAGGTAGCCGCGCACCACCGCCTCCACGGGCAAGGGCGTGAGGCGCTTGACCAGCATGCTGCGTCCCTGCACCTGCGCGACTTCGTCAGGCGCGACCACGCTTTCAGGCGCCTCCCCGGTCAGGTGAATTGGGCAGATATTGAGGCCCTGGGGGCCGAGCTTGTCGAACCAAAACAAAGCCATTTGCGTGAGCAGCGCGCCTTTGCCGGGAATGGGCTCGCCCATGATGACGTCAAACGCGCTGAGCCGGTCGCTGGCCAGCATGAGGATGCGGTCGCTGCCGACCGCGTAGTTGTCGCGGACTTTGCCGCGTGCCAGCAGGGGCAGGGAATGCAGGGTCGAGGTGTGTAGTGAAGAGGCCATGGCCGCCACTTTAGCGCAGCGGCCAGGCGCCCCGTCAATGCACGACTTGCGCCAATTCGCCCTTGCTGTATTTGGCCGCCACCACCGTCAGCGCGTCGCCTTTGATTTTGGCGCCCTGGCCTTCGCAGCCGAACTCGATGTAGCGCGCTTTGCACAGCTGCTTGGCAGCTTCGCGGGCCGGCTTGAGCCAGTCGCGGGCGTCAAATTTGTCGGGGTTCTCGGCCATGAATTTGCGTACTGCGGCGGTCATGGCCAGGCGGATATCGGTGTCAATATTGATTTTTCGCACACCGAACTGGATGGCTTTTTGAATCTCGGCCACCGGCACGCCGTAGGTTTCTTTCATGCTGCCGCCATACGCGTTGATAGTAGCCAGCATCTCTTGGGGCACGCTGCTCGAGCCGTGCATCACCAAATGCGTGTTGGGCAGGCGGCGGTTGATTTCTTTGATGCGGTCAATGGCCAAAATATCACCCGTAGGCTGGCGCGTAAATTTGTAGGCGCCATGGCTGGTGCCAATCGCAATAGCTAATGCGTCGAGCTGGGTGCGCTTGACGAAATCAGCCGCCTGCTCGGGGTCGGTGAGCAATTGCTCGCGCGTCATGGTGGCGTCGGTGCCGTGGCCGTCTTCCTTGTCGCCCTTCATGGTCTCGAGCGAGCCCAGGCAACCGAGCTCGCCCTCCACCGTCACGCCCAGCTGATGGGCCATATCCACCACCTGGCGCGTGACCTGGACGTTGTATTCATAGCTGGCGATGGTTTTGCCGTCGGCCTCCAAACTGCCGTCCATCATGACCGAGCTAAAGCCTAAATTGATGGCGCCTTGGCACACCGCCGGGCTTTGGCCGTGGTCTTGGTGCATGACCACAGGGATATGGGGATAGCTTTCGATAGCGGCTTGGATCAGGTGCTTGAGAAAAGATTCGCCCGCATATTTGCGGGCTCCAGCGCTCGCTTGCATGATCACGGGGGCGCCCACCTCGTTGGCCGCCTCCATGATGGCCTGCACCTGCTCGAGGTTGTTGACGTTAAAAGCTGGAATACCGTAGCCATGGGTGGCCGCGTGGTCCAGCAATTCGCGCATTGAAACGAGTGCCATGGGAGTTCTCCGGGAATTTGGTAACCGCGTGGTAACTGGTACCGATGGGCGATTCTAGCGGCCACTCTGGCCGTCAAAAATGCGGCTGCAAAGGCGCGTTTGGCTCAGGCCACGCGACAGACTTTGAGCATATTGGTGCCGCCGGGCGCGCCCATGGGCTCGCCGCAGGTGATCGCGTACACATCGCCAGAGGCCAAAATGCCCGAGGCCTTGAGTTGCTCTTCAGCATCCTGCAAGGCGGTATCGCGGTCATTGACGCTGCGCATCAGCAGTGGGCGCACGTTGCGGTACAGCGTCATGCGCCGCTGGCTGGCCACGCGCGGCGTCACCGCATAAATGGGCACCTGGATCAGGTGGCGGCTCATCCACAGGGCGGTCGAGCCGCTGTCGGTCATGGCCACAATCGCTTTAGCGCCCAGATGATGGGCGGTAAAGAGCGCACCCATCGCGATGGACTGGTCAATGTGCTCAAAACGTTTGCCGATAAAGTCAGCTTCCAGCTTGGCGTGCTCGCCGGCCTCGGCGGCCAGGCAAATTTGCGCCATCTCGCGCACGGTCTCCAGCGGGTATTTGCCGGCGGCGGTTTCGGCCGAGAGCATGACCGCGTCGGTGCCGTCAAGTACGGCGTTGGCCACGTCGCTCACCTCGGCGCGCGTGGGCACCGGGTTGCCGATCATGGACTCCATCATTTGGGTGGCAGTAATCACCACTTTGTCAAACTCGCGGGCCAGCTTGATCATGCGCTTTTGCAGCGCGGGAACCGCCGCGTTACCGACCTCCACCGCCAAATCGCCGCGCGCGACCATGATGCCGTCGCTGGCGCGCAAAATTTCTTCGAGCTTAGGGATGGCCTCGGCGCGCTCGATTTTGGCAATCAGGCCAGGCTTGTGGTTAAAAGGGGCGGCGGCCACATTGCACAACTGGCGCGCCATTTCCATATCGGTTGCATTTTTGGGAAAGCTCACGGCCACGTAATCGGCCTGGAAAGCCATGGCGGAGCGGATGTCCTCCATGTCTTTGGCAGTCAGCGCCGGGGCGGTCAGGCCACCGCCTTGTTTGTTGATGCCCTTGTTATTGGACAACTCGCCGCCCTGGCGCACCGTGGTGTGTACCTCTTGGCCTTGCACGCGCTCGACGACCATCACGATCAGTCCGTCATTGAGCAAGAGCACATCGCCCGCTTTGACTTCCTGAGGCAAAGATTTGTAGTCCAGACCGACACCGTCTTTGTCGCCCAACGTGGTGCGTGCCGCGTCCAGCACAAAGGCCTGGCCGTGCTCCAAAAACACTTTGTTGTCGGCAAATTTACCCACGCGGATTTTGGGGCCTTGCAGGTCGGCCATGATGGCCACTTCGCGACCGGCGCGCTTGGCCGCCTCGCGCACCAAGGTAGCGCGGTTGATATGGTCTTGCGCCGTGCCGTGGCTGAAATTGAGGCGCACCACATCCACACCGCCGCGGATCAGGGCTTCGAGCATGTCAGGCTCGCTCGAGGCGGGGCCCAGGGTGGCTACGATTTTGGTGGCGCGACGGGTCATGGGAGCAGCTTTCTCAAAGTCATCATTCAGGCAAGGTGCATTGTCCCACGCGGGGGGAGTGCGCAGTTACATCGCTGAGTCAAGCGCGCTCACGCTGGCAATGACGCCGCCGCCCAGGCACACTTCACCGTCATACAGTACCGCCGATTGGCCCGGCGTAACCGCCCATTGCGCGGCAGCAAAGTCCAAGGCGAATTCGGCGCCGGCGGTCGACGCGATGGCGCAGGCGCTGTCGCTTTGACGGTAGCGGGTTTTGGCAGCCAAGGCGGCGGTCGATTGCGGCGCCTGGCCAGCTACCCAGCTGGCATCCATGGCGCTTAAGTGTTTGGATAAAAGCCAGGGATGGTCATGGCCTTGCACCACCCACAAGGTATTGGCCTGCATGTCTTTGCGCGCCACAAACCAGGGCGCATGTTCGCCGCCACCTTTTTGCGCGCCACGCGCCTTGAGCCCGCCAATGCCCAGCCCCTGGCGCTGGCCCAGTGTGTAAAACGACAGGCCCACATGCTGCCCGATGGTGTGGCCCTTTGGGTTTTTGATAGGTCCGGGCGCCATGGCGATGTAGCGGTTCAAAAACTCGCGGAACGGGCGCTCGCCGATAAAGCAAATACCGGTCGAATCTTTTTTGCGGGCATTGGGCAGCCCGATCTCATCGGCAATGCGGCGCACCTCGCTCTTGTGCAGCTCGCCCACTGGAAACAAGGTTTTGGAGAGCTGCGCCTGGTTGAGCCGGTGCAAAAAATAGCTTTGGTCTTTGCTGGGATCCAAGCCCTTGAGCAGCTCGTAACGGGCGCTGTGCGGGTTGTGGCGCACGCGGGCGTAATGACCGGTAGCGATGGCGTCCGCGCCCAGGCGCATGGCGTGGTCCAAAAAGGCTTTGAACTTGATTTCGGCGTTGCACAAGATATCCGGGTTGGGCGTGCGCCCGGCCTGGTATTCACGCAAAAACTCGGCAAATACGCGGTCTTTGTAGTCAGCGGCAAAATTGACGTGCTCGATCTCGATACCCAGGACGTCGGCCACGGCGGCGGCGTCTACAAAATCTTCGTTGGAGGTGCAGTAGCCCGGTGTGCTGGGGTCGCCGTCGGCCCCGGCGGGCTGGTCGTCGTCTTCCCAGTTTTTCATGAAAATACCAACGACTTCATGGCCTTGCTGGAGCAGCAAATAGGCTGTCACAGCCGAGTCCACGCCACCGCTTAAACCCACCACGATGCGTTGTTTGGTGGGGCTGGCGGCAGGGGCGGTCATGGCCCGATTTTAGGCCGACCCGCCTGGCAATGCATGCACACCTTCCCCGGTGTACAAAAGGTCCAAGGGGAAGCGCTGGCCCCGCAAATAGTCCTGCACACATAGCCACACCAGCGCGCTGCGGTGTTGGGCGCGGCTGGACTGCAACTCTTGGGCGCTCAGCCACAGGGTGCGCACAATGCCCTTGTCCAGATTGCGCGAGGGCTCCAAAGCCCCTAGTTGACCGCAAAAGGCAAAGCGCAAGTAGCTCACATCGTCACCGCCAGGGCGCAGGGGGCCGTCGGGCAGTTGCACACGCGCCAAGTAGACACCGACCAGTGCGCTGGGCGTGAAATGGTGGGCGGTTTCTTCTAGGGTCTCGCGCGCGCAGGCCTGCACCAAGGATTCGCCCGGGTCCAGGTGGCCGGCGGGGTTGTTCAGGCGAAGGCCTTCGGGCGTATCTTCTTCGACCAGTAAAAAGCGCCCGTCACGCTCAATGATGGCAGCCACCGTAGTCGACGGTTTCCAGCGCTCGCTGCTCATGGAGCGGGCGCAGGCGGCGGGCCTTCGGCAGCACGCTCGGCATATTTATTGAAGCGCCAGGCCTTGTTGTCCAAAGTAATACGCCGCCAGGTGGCGCGCTTATGGGCTGGGCTCATTTGGGGCCAGTGCTGCACCTCGTCAAAACTGCGACCGCAGCCTTTGCAGGTTTCGTCGCCCTGGCTGGTCGAGCAAATGGCGATGCAAGGGGTGTCCGGCGTGGATGCGTACCACTGCAACCAAGCCGCGTGGGCCGCACGCGGCATGGTGTCTTCATCCGCTTCTTGCTCGCCGTAGTACACCATCAGGGCATAAATTTCGGCCAGTGCGCGCGTGGGTGTGGGCAGGGCCACGCCATCGGGCGACGGACTGTGCGCGCGCCAATAGTTGATGGCCGACTCGATGTCGGTGATATGAATGCCTGCCATGGGGGGTGCTTAGAGAAGAGGCGCGATCATAGCGCCCCACTGCAGTGGGGATCGGCAGCAGCCATAAGCCCCACAAACGCAAGGGGCGCGAAGGAATTTCTTAGACTTTGGGGATGGAACTCTTTTCAAACGCTTGGTGGTCGGCGCTTTTAGCCATTATTCTTATTGATTTGGTACTGGCGGGCGACAACGCCATCGTCATCGCCTTGGCGGCGCGCAACCTGCCAGACCATTTGCGCAAAAAAACGATTTGGTGGGGAACGATGGGCGCGGTGGTCGTGCGTGCTTCCATGACCCTGGGTGTGGTCTGGCTTTTGCGAATCCCGGGTTTGATGCTGGTCGGTGGGCTGGGATTGTTGTGGGTGGCTTACCGTTTGCTGGCCGACCAAGGTGAAGAGGGGCACCAAGACCCTCAGGTGAGTACGTTTTGGGCCGCCATGAAAACCATCATCGTGGCCGATGCGCTGATGGGCATCGACAACGTGCTGGGCGTGGCCGGTGCGGCCCACGGCTCTATGGACTTGGTGGTAATTGGCCTGTTGATCAGCCTGCCCATTGTGGTGCTGGGCAGCACCGTGGTGCTGCGCCTGGTGGAGCGCTTTCCGTCCATCATTGCTTTGGGTAGCGCCGTGCTGGCCCTGACCGCCGCGCAAATGGTGTGCAACGAGCCCTGGCTGGCGCCCTGGCTGGGCCTTGCCGATGGCGCAGCCGATAACAGCACGCGCCTGGCACGCTATGGCGTCTACGCGCTGGCAGTCATTGGGGTATTGCTGGCCGGGCGCATGCGCCAGGGCAAAGCGGCCCCAAGCGAAACGCCTACCGCCTAAAGCCGCAAGCCCTTAGCGCTGTAGCGCTTGTTCGCGCAGCCGCTGCACGATTTCGCGGGCGCGCGTGTCCACGATGGCGGCCTCGATGAAATCCGGCCCTGCTGCGCCCCACTGGCTGGTGCGCACCAAATCTTGGGCAGCGCGCAGGCGCGCAAGCGCCGCATTCCAGTCTTGCTCGATCGCGTCGGCATGCGCTTGGGCGCGGATGGCGGCGACCGCGCGGCCCTGGGCCTCGTAAACCGCGCCCAAGGTGCGCCAGGCGCTGGCGTCCTTCGGGTGGTTTTGCGCCCACACGTGCATGTTTTGGCTGGCCTGCGCCAGGCCCTGGGGCAAGGCTTGACGGGTTTGCGCCTGCGCCATCAGAATGAGCTGCGCCCGGTCGAGCCAGGCGCCACTGCCGGCAAGCGGCGCGGGCACCAGGCGCTGCACCGCATCCGGGGCGTCACCACGCGCCATGCTGGCCTCGGCGCCGAGCAATTGCGCCAAGCGCAAGGCGACTGGACGGCCGCGCACCTGGGCCTGCAACCGGCTAAGCAAAGGCTGGACACGGTCGAATTCACGCAATTTGACGGCGGCCAATGTGGCGCCGTACAAGGTGGCAGCTTGTTGCGCCGGGCTGCGGGTTTGCAGTGCGTCGGGCTGGACATCGGCCTCCCAGGCGCGCAGCGCGTCCACACCCGGGTTAGACAAGAGGCGGGCGCGGGCGGCCACCATCAAGGGCTCCCATTGTGAGGGCGGCGCTGGTGCCGAAGGCGTGGTCAGGCTGATGCGGTTTTGCATGTCGGCAATGCGCTCGGTGGTCAGCGGATGGCTGCGCAGGTAGGGGAAATTGCCGCTGTCATTGAGCCGGTTGGCCATTTGCAGCTTTTCAAACATGCCGACAAAACCTTCGGGCGCAAAGCCAGCGGCCGTGCTCACGCCAAAGCCGACGCGGTCGGCCTCGCGCTCCATGTCGCGCGAGAAGTTGAGCTGGCTCTGGATGGCTGCCGCCTGACCGCCGATGATCATCGCGTTCGCCGCGTCGGGGCTGTTGCTTTTGGCGGCCGCCAGCATGCCCAAAATCATGGCGCCAATCATCCAGGGCTGCTGCGCGCTTTGCTTGTTGATATTGCGCGCAATATGGCGCTGCGTGACGTGGCTGAGCTCGTGTCCAAGCACCGAGGCCAGTTCATCGCGGGTGGTAACAATGGCCACCAGCCCCAGGTGCAGCCCAAAATAGCCGCCCGGCAGCGCGAAGGCGTTTACCGAGCGGTCGCGCGCCAGGAGGATGTCCCAGGCG
>Ga0114967_10005114_pt1 | contig 10444 bp, 13 predicted proteins | sample M_130628_MF_Meta_FD_92639 | JGI IMG/M metagenome (GOLD analysis project Ga0114967, IMG submission 92639) | Freshwater microbial communities from Lake Montjoie, Canada to study carbon cycling - M_130628_MF_MetaG | ecosystem: Environmental > Aquatic > Freshwater > Lake | place: Lake Montjoie... | reverse complement strand
TGGTTACAGGGCAGGCCATATACCCCATGCCTGCGGACACAATCAACCTGTTAGACACCGTTATCCGTCAAAACAACAGTACAACAAACCAGACCGATATCAATATCAGTAGCATCTCTGAGTCTACCTACATGAGCCTACCTAACAAGTTGGCACAAGGTCGTCCTATTCAGTATTGGTTTAACCGCCAATCCGCGCAAGAAAACTTGTCAACAATAACGTTGAACGGAAATATTACCAGCACAGCTACAACCATTACTGTATCTTCAGTGGCTAATTTGGCTACGGCTGGTTTTATTAAGATTGATAACGAAACAATTAGCTACCCCAACATTGTTGGTAATCAACTGGTTAATTGCGCTCGGGGGCAGAACAATACGACTGCCGCAAGTCATACATCAGGTGCAGTGTTAACAATTCAGAATATACCTGCTGTTAACATTTGGCCAACACCTAGTGCGCCTGGCGATCAATATACATTTGTCTATTACAGAATGCGCCGCATTCAAGATGCCGGTACAGGTACGTCTGTACAAGATATTCCTTTTCGCTTTATTCCCTGCATGGTGGCCGGTCTAGCGCTTCAATTGAGTATGAAGCTACCTGATGTAGACCCACAAAGAATTATGGCTTTAAAGACCGATTATGAGCAGCAATGGGACATGGCGGCGGCAGAAGACCGTGATACATCACCATTGAGATTTGTGCCTAGGAATTTGTTCTATGCCTAATCGGTTTGCGTCTGGTAAATTTGCGATTGCGGAATGTGATCGCTGTTCAGGGCGTTATAAGCTCAAGGAATTGCGTACTCAGACGGTTAAGACCAAGCCTTTTAAAATTAAGGTTTGCCACGAATGTTGGGATCCGGATCATCCGCAGTTGCAATTGGGTATGTACCCAGTTAATGATCCTCAGGCGGTACGTGAGCCAAGACCAGATGTCAGCTATTTAGTATCTGGTCAAAGCGGGCTTCAGATTGATGATACCAATGGCACAAGTGTGGATCAGTTTGGTTACCCTGAAGCTGGTAGTCGAGTGTTTCAGTGGGGATGGAATCCAGTAGGTGGGTCTAGGAATTTTGATGCGGTATTAACACCAAATAACTTGGTTTTAACGATAGAACTTGGTACAGTTACGGTTACAACGACATAAGGAGTCGAACATGGCATACAAAAAAGCAGCAGACGGTATTACTTCTAAGGGAAAAACCAAAGGTAAAAACCTTGGTAATAGCGGCCCTATAGTGGCTACTGTAAAAAGCGGCAAACAAAGTCTTGGCGTGACAGGTCAAGCTATGCGCGCTGTTGGCCGCAATATGGCCCGCGCAAACAACCAGAAAAAGGGTTAATCATGGCTACATTTAGCAAAAAAATGATGGGCAAAGAAGTTGGTGATGGTGCTGTTTATGCGCCACCCCACACCATGACTGGTAAGGCAATGGCTATTTCTACTAACCCTGGTGTAGAACCAAACCATAGCAAATTAGATACACTTGATCTTAGTGTTGGTAATCGCAGTAAAGATGGTGGCGAGAAGCCAGCTAAAACATCCGGCATTAAGATGCGTGGTGCAGGTTGTGCTATCAAAGGCATTATGTCTAGAGGCCCGATGGCATGAATTACAGCGAACTCAGCACTGCTATACAGGCGTATACAGAGAACACGGAGACAAACTTCGTGGCGGAGATTCCTGTCTTTGTTAAACAAGCTGAGCAGCGTATTTATAATACAGTTCAATTCCCATCTATTCGCAAAAACATGACAGGTGTGGTATCTACCACTAGTACATATTTATCGGCACCGGATGATTACTTAGCTACGTATTCGTTGGCTGTTATTGATGCTTCTGGTAACTATGAATATTTACTTAACAAAGACGTTAACTATATTCGCCAAGCTTATCCAAATCCTAGTGACACAGGTCTACCAAAGTACTACGCTTTATTTGGGCCAACAGTTAGTGGTAGCACAATTACAACCGAATTAACATTTATTCTTGGCCCTAAACCAGATGCTAATTACAACGTTGAGTTGCACTATTACTACTACCCACAATCAATTGTGACTGCTAGTACAACGTGGCTTGGTGACAACTTTGATTCTGTGCTTTTATACGGTTCATTGGTTGAGGCTTATACCTACATGAAGGGTGAGGCTGACATGATGGCGCTGTACAACACAAAGTATCAAGAAGCTCTTGGCCTTGCAAAACGTTTAGGCGATGGCATGGAGCGTCAGGATGCTTATCGTTCTGGCCAGTACCGTCAGAAGGTAACCTAATGGCTTTTACCGGTAACTACTCTTGCAATACGCTTCGTGTGGCCATGACCACGGGCGCAATTAACTTTGCAACAGATTCTTTTAAGCTTGCGCTGTATACCAATTCAGCCACGTTAGATGAGACTACGTTAACGTATACCTCAGTGGGTGAAACCTCAGGTGGTAATTATGTTGCTACTGGACAGTCTGTTACTGCCACAGTAAATTACTCAACAACCGTAACTGGCAGCATTGCCTATGTAACGTTTTCATCTCCCGCATGGACGGGTGCAATTACTGCTCGTGGGGCGTTAATCTATAAAGTTGGAGGCACGGCCCCAGCTATTTGCGTTCTTGATTTTGGTAATGATAAAACTTCTAAAAGCACATTCACTGTAACAATGCCCACGGATACTAGTACATCCGCGCTTATCAGACTTTCTTAAGGAACCCTATGGCACTTGTAAACACAACCAAAGGCGAGATGGACGATTCCCTGCTTGAAAAAAGAGAAGGCGACGTCGATAATGATAACGAGTACACCACGTGGGTGGAGTATTGGTTGGATGGCGAACTTGTCCACCGTTCGGTGCACGTTCAATTAAAAAAATCGGTGGGACTTACCGCCACAACAGCATCTTTCGAGTAAAGGAAATATCATGGCAAATACCCAAGCGATGTGCACCTCTTTCATGGGCGAACTCATGACGGCTACGCACAACTTCACCACAGGTACAGGTAACACGTTTAAAGCGGCTTTGTTTTTGGCTTCGGCTACATACAACGCAAGCACTACGGCTTACTCAACTACAGGTGAAGTTACAGGCACTAATTACACGGCTGGTGGTGTAACGATTACCAATGGTACTTCTCCAACGGCAACAAACTCGTCTACTACGGCGGGCGTGGCTTATTGGACACCTACGGCAAGCTTTACATACACAAACGTAACTTTGACTACGGCTTTTGACGCTGTGTTAATTTACAACTCATCTGCTTCTAACAAGGCTGTTAGCGTTCATACCTTCGGTTCACAGACTGTGACTGCCGGTACGTTCACTCTGACAATGCCTTCTAACACAACAACTACTGCGCTGATCCGTTTGGCAACAACCTGATCTAGCCTGATTTAAGGGCAGGTCATGACAACTGCATGGGGCGCAGGGGCGTGGGGTGATTTCACGTGGGGTGGTCAGCAATCTGCCATCTCAGGTAATTCCGCGTCTGGCTCTGTAGGCTCTGCGGGTGTTAGTGTTACTGTAGCCTTAACGGGGGTTTCTGCCTCTGGTGCAGTTGGTACTACAACTGTAGCCGAGCGATCTTTTGCGTTGACAGGGGTGCAAGCCTCTGGTGCTGTTGGTACGGTTGGTGTTGAGTTTGTTTATGAAGTACCTATAACGGGTGTAGCTGGTTCTGGTGCAGTTGGGTCAGTTGCAGTTGGTACGGTTTCTGTTGCATTAAGCGGTGTGTCTGCTACGGGTGCTGTTGGTACTACTGCGGTATCAACTACAGATGATGAGACAGGTGTTCTGGGTATTGGCGCAGTTGGCACGGTTGGGCCTAGCCTCTCACTTGCTTTAACAGGGGTATCGGGTACAGGTTCTGTCGGCAGTGTTTCAGTTGGCACTATATCGGTAGCGTTGACGGGCGTTCAGGCTACAGGCGCGGTTGGCACACAGACTCCGGGTATTGCTCTGGCTCTATCTGGTAACGCGGCAAGTGGTGCTGTTGGTTCTGTGGCAGTGGGCACTGTCTCAGTTGCGTTAACTGGCGTATCTGCTACCGGTGCGGTTGGGACTGTTACACGCAAGTTTGTGCTTGATGGCGTTGAAGCCTCTGGTGCAGTGGGTACTACGGGTGCTGGTGTTACAGTCGCCTTGACAGGCGTAGCGGCTTCGGGCTTGGTTGGTGATGATGTTCCAGTTAAATCAATTGCGTTGACTGGATTGTCTGCATTGGGTTCAGTTGGCACAATGTCAGTTGGCGCAAGGTTAAAAGCCATCACCGGTAATCAGGCGATGGGTGAGCTTGGAAGTTTTGGTGTGTTTTACTGGTCATTAATTGATGACAGCGAGAACGCAAACTGGCAAAATATCGATAACGTCGAGTCTGCGGGCTGGACAATAATTTCTACTTAGGGGTCACTAAATGGCTACAGCATATTCAACGCTTCTTGGTCTGGCACTTCCAGTACAGGGCGAACTCTCTGGTACATGGGGAGACACGGTTGATAACGGCATTACAAGGTATGTAGATATTGCTGTTGCAGGCACTGTAACTTTGACCAATGACGGCGCAGTAACCCTGTCGCTGACCAACGGTGATGCAAGTGCAACAAACATTGTTTCTTCTTTGACAGGTGCAGGTACTGTATCAGCGCAGTTTGCCATCATCAAAGTAACTGGAACACTAACTACCGCCAAGATTCTTACACCCCCATCATCAAGCCGCACATACGTGGTGGTCAACGCCGCTACGGGTAGCACAGTAACAGTTAAAGCATCCGGTCAGACTGGTGTGTCCATCGCTGTAGGCGAGACAGCCTTTGTGTATTTCAACGGCACGGACTATGTAAAAGTAGCGGGCACAGTCAATACGGGCGTTACATCTTTCACCGCTGGCACAACAGGCTTTACACCTTCAACTGCCACAACAGGCGCAGTCACATTGGCTGGCACATTGGGCACGGCTAACGGCGGTACAAACCTAACATCATTCACTGCTAATGGCGTGATGTACGCATCAAGTTCTAGTGTATTGGCTACTGGCTCTGATTTTACTTGGAATGGAACTAATTTGGGTGTTGGTATTACTAGCCCAACATTTATTTCTGGTGGTGGCGTTGAAATTTACAATGCGAGCAATACTCGGCTTAAATTAACAAACAGCACCACTGGAACTACTAATTTAGATGGAATGGAACTTCAGATTGGTGCAACCGACGCAAACATCATTGTTAGAGAAAACTTCCCGCTACTGATCTATACAAACAACGCAGAAAGAATGCGTATTTTGTCAGGTGGTAACGTGGGTATTGGTACAAGTACACCCGCTTATAAATTGGAAGTTGTCAGCGCCGCAAGCACGCCAGCATCAGCATCATTTCGCACGTCTGGATTTGCAGACGACAATGTTTCAACTGTTTATCTTCAAGATGATACGGCTAATGCAATTGGAGTAGGCGGTCGTATTGCATTCAGAGGGCTTAATGATGTAGGCGCATACACATCTTTCGCCACTATTCAAGGTGCAAAGGAAAATGGAACGACTGGCAATAATGCTGGTGCAATGATATTTAAGACGCAACCCAATGGTGGGACTCTTACAGAGTATATGCGTCTTACCTCAACAGGCAATCTAGGCTTGGGAGTTACTCCGAGTGCTTGGGTTAGTACGCGAAGAGCGTTCCAAACTCAGGGTGGCTCAGTATTTACAGGAACTGATACTACAACCATCGGGTTAGTCCAAAATGGTTTTAACGATGGCACTGCTAACAAGTACGTCAATAACGGGTTTGCGTCTCGTTACTATCAAAACAGCAGTCAACACATTTGGGATATCGCCGCATCAGGCACAGCAGGGAACGCTATCTCCTTTACTCAGGCGATGACTCTGGATGCAAGTGGGAATTTGAGTGTTGGTTCAACAGGCGCTGGCAACAAGTTGACACTTAGCAATGCTGGCGCTAACGGTGTTGAAGTTGACGTAACAATTGCTTCGGGAACCGAATCAAAATTAATGAGTTACAACAGGTCTACAAATGCCTACACTCCATTAAGGTACGATACCTCGTCACATAAATTTTTAATAAGCGGCGGGGAGCAGATGCGCCTCGACTCAACAGGGTTGGGTATTGGTACAAGTTCGCCTGCTACACCTCTTGATGTAACAAAAGCAGGTGGCGCAAATTTTGTTGCAACTTTCCAAAATACTACAGCGGCTACTCCTTATTGCGTGTTCATTAAAGATGCCGCTTCATCTACCGCTGGATACCCGCTTCTTGCAGTAACCAATAGCGCAGGTACATCAACTTATTTGAGAGTTGATAGTTCAACTGGCAATGTAGGTATTGGTACAAGTTCGCCGTCTACAAAGTTAGATGTTCGCTCAACCTCATTTACGCCAACTTCAACCGCAGGTAATGTGTTAATTGAAGATAAAACAACTTGGTCGCAAGGGTTACAGTTTTATTTAAACAACGCTGGAACTTATGCTAGTAGTAGGCCTACTGGTGCAATTGGCGCGGCTAACTCTTTTCAGTTGTGGCAAACTGGCGGCGCAATAATCGTAGATGATCCAACTGGCGCTAACGGCTTGCTTGCAACAAATACTTCCGCATCGATGTATAGAGTAGGCAATGCGGTTCACTCTTGGTATACAAACACAAGCTTGACTGCGGGGTCAGCTTTTACTGCAACACTACGCGCTCAAATCTCAGCCGCAGGTGGTTTCTCCGTGGGCACAGCATCAGACCCCGGAGCAGGTGCAATTTACGCAACAGGCAACATCACTGCGTACTACTCTGACGCACGACTAAAAACTGTCAGTGGCAAGATTGAAAATGCTTTGGACAAAGTGGGCAAGTTGTCTGGTGTGTATTACACAAACAACGACACAGCCAAATCATTTGGTTACGACAGCGATGAAGTTCAAGTTGGTGTGATTGCTCAAGAAGTTGAAGCAGTGTTGCCACAGATCGTTAAAGCCGCACCATTTGACTTGGATGAAAACAACAACAGCAAGTCAGGCGAGAACTACAAAACAGTTCAGTACGATAAGTTGGTTCCCCTGTTGATCGAAGCCATTAATGAACTGCAAGCCAAAGTAAAAGCATTGGAAGCAAAATGACACTACCAGCATCAGGCCCCCTGACCTTCTCCGACATCCAAACCGAGTTTGGTGGCTCTAATCCCATCGCCATGAATGAGTACTACGCTGGTGGTACTTACGTTGCCGCTGGAACATCTGGCACTTACGGTGCTGTGCCAAGTAGCGGTCAGATCAGCGTGCAGAACTTCTACGGCACGTCTGCCATTATCCCCATTTACATTGAAGAAGTGTTCAACACGTATTTATATACAGGAACAGGCGCATCTTTAACAATAACTAATGGTATTGATTTGTCTACTAAGGGTGGGCTGGTATGGCAAAAAGATAGACCTAGTGGCGGTACAGGACATTATCTTCAAGACACTGTGCGTGGTGTTCAAAAATACTTGCTGTCCAATACAACAGATGCTGAAGTAACAAACGCAAATACTATTACGGCGTTTAATAGCACTGGGTATACCGTTGGTGGTAATGGAAATATTAACGGTAGCGGCGAAGCCATTGTCTCATGGACATTCCGAGAGCAACCAAAGTTTTTCGATGTTGTAACTTATACGGGGAATGGTTCAACTCAAAACATTGCACACAACCTTGGTTCAGAACCAGGTTGCATTATTGTTAAAAAAACAAGTAGTACAGGTAGTTGGTATGTTTATCACAGAAGTTTAGGTGATACGGCATACATCAATCTTAATTTAACAGATGCGGCGGCTACAGGCCAATATTCATATTTTTATGGTGGCCCATCATCAACAACATTTACAGTAAACGCGGCCTCTGGCGTTAATGAGTCTGGTCAAACATTTGTTGCCTACCTATTCGCCCACAACGCAGGAGGCTTTGGTCTGACTGGTACAGACAATGTGATTTCGTGTGGGTCGTTTACTATGGCTTCGGGTTACTCACCCACAACAGTTACTCTCGGATATGAGCCTCAATGGGTAATGATGAAATCTTCAACAAGTACTTCTGCCGGATTTAATGGTGGGTGGTCAATCATGGATAACATGAGAGGGTTAACTAACTCATACAACATGAGTACAATTCCTGATCCAATTTTGCAAGCAAACACATCTGCGGCAGAAAATAATGGTTATGGTTACATTGATCCAACTGCAACAGGATTTATCACAAGCCCCGCAGGGTCATCTGATTTTAATCAAACATTTATCTACATAGCCATTCGCAGAGGCCCGATGAAAGTGCCTACTGATGCGACTAAAGTGTTTATTCCAATTGCGGCAACCAATGCAAGTGGCACAATAAACACCACTAACTTCCCAGTTGATATGCAAATCCTTACGTCACCTTTAGGGGATAACAGGAGTGTTGTAGACCGACTGCGTAGTGTTTCTACAAATTCAACAGCCGTGGCATATTCTTTAAAGACAGAAGACTCTGTTTCAGAGAATACAGTTAATTTAAGGTCATTGGCGTGGAGTAGCGCAAGCTTTCAAACAATTGCTTACTACAACAACTATTCAGCGTTATATTTTAATTTTCGCCGCGCCCCCAGTTTCTTTGATGAGGTTTGCTATACAGGAGTAGGGGGAACCGCATCATTTAGTCATAACCTTGGTGTGGCTCCTGAGTTAATGTTTGTTAAATGTAGAAGTGTTGGGAATGGCGGTCTTGTTTACAATAAAACAATTACGGCCTCAAAGTACCTTCAATTATTTTTTGATGGTGAAGGCAATAAACCGGCCTCCAATGATACAGGCGGGTTTGCTGGCGTAGAGCCAACAAGTTCTGTTTTTACAGTAGGCTTTTATAGCAACGTTAATACCAGTGGCGCAACCTATGTTGCCTACCTATTTGCCACTTGTGCAGGGGTTTCCAAAGTGGGTTCATACACAGGGAACGGCTCAACCCAAACTATTGATTGCGGCTTAACCGCAGGCGCAAGATTTGTACTAATTAAACGTACAGATGCGACTGGTGGCTGGTATACATACGACACAGCCCGTGGTATGACTACCTTGACAGACCCGTATTTGCTTTTAAATACTCAAGGCGCTCAAGTTGCTACGCTTGGTTCTGTCACAACAGTCGCAACAGGTTTTGCGTTAAATGCGGCAGTCTTGGCGGACATCAACGTCAGTGCTGGCTCATACATCTTCTTGGCAATCGCATAAGGAAAAATCATGGAAATACGAATCAGACAATCAGGCGCGGTAATGTTTTGGAATGAGTTCCGTGACCTACTACTTGCCCAAAACCCTTCAGAGTTAATCACAGTCGCACCCCAAACTGAGGAGTGGTTGAACGCCCACGGCGCAGATGTTGTGCTTGAAGGCCCACAGGCTACAGGCGGTACGGTATATCAGTACAGCCAACGCTCTGGCGTGGAGCAGTTAGACGGCAAGTGGTACACGAAGTACGTGCTTGGCCCAATCTTTACAGATGGCGAGACAACTGCCGCTGAACAAGAGACTGCATACAAGGCCATGAAGGACGCAGAGCAAGCCACAAGTGTACGCAGATCACGTACTGAAATGCTCAAAGATTGTGACTGGACACAGATTGCCGACAGCACCGCAGATAAGACTACATGGGCTACATACCGTCAAGCCCTGCGTGATATAACTACGCAAACAGGATTCCCTTGGACAATCACTTGGCCCACACAACCTTAAAGGATTAACATGACTACGATTACTTGGACAGTTACCGCGATGGACTGCTACCCACAAGAGGGCGGCAACACTGACGTTGTTTTTACAGTGCACTGGACTTGCGCCGGTGTAGACGGAACATACAACGCTTCTATCTACTCAACCTGCTCTGTGCCTACACCCGAAGGCACATTCACACCCTACGCTCAACTGACTCAATCTCAGGTGCTGGGTTGGATTTGGGCTAACGGTGTTGACCAGACTGCTACTGAAGCGGCGGTTGAACAGCAAATCCAAAACCAAATTAACCCACCCGTGGTTACACCAGCCTTGCCTTGGAGCGCCTGATGGAAATTAACTTGAAGCTTTCTCTGGAAGAAGTATCTGCCATATTGCAAGTGCTCGGCGACCTGCCAACTAAGAGCAACGCATACCCCCTCTTGATGAACATCAAGGGTCAGGCAGAAGCACAGATTCCAAAAGAGCCTGCACCAGAGTAACCACGATGTATGCGCTGGCTCCTCCTGCTGTTGTTGCTGTCGGGGCTAGTCGGAGCCGTTGCCAAGAATGGCTGTCATGTCAGGGAATTCTACGGAATAGCCTACACAGTCCACGACCCGACCCTACGGCACAGAGAGATGATGGCGTGGCTCGACAAGAATGCGCCCTACTGCAAGTCAACCGAATACATGGTGATCTGGAACAACCTAGCAGAGTGGGCAGGTACAGCCGACTCCACAT
>Ga0114967_10005113_pt1 | contig 10444 bp, 6 predicted proteins | sample M_130628_MF_Meta_FD_92639 | JGI IMG/M metagenome (GOLD analysis project Ga0114967, IMG submission 92639) | Freshwater microbial communities from Lake Montjoie, Canada to study carbon cycling - M_130628_MF_MetaG | ecosystem: Environmental > Aquatic > Freshwater > Lake | place: Lake Montjoie... | reverse complement strand
CAGAAACAACAATATCGGCATCTGCAATAGTTACTTTTCCAGTAGTTTTTTCTACCGCTTCTACTTTGCTATTAAAATCACCGTCATTTAATTGCGGCGCAAATGGTTCTTCCGTTGCAGTACTATCACTTTCCACTATACCAAATGAATTTTTGGCAATACTTAATACTTTTACATCAGTTGCGATCTCAGTGATGTTAAAAGCTTTGTTTGAAAAAGCATTTCTTTTAACTTGAAAAGGTGCTGTGCTTAATGGTAGTCCTACTACGTTTGAAGCAAAACCTGCGTTTAAACCAACTGCTAATGCAGGTGCTAGATATAAACTATCGGTGCTGGAAGACAAAACAATTACTTTCGCGCCTTCTTTTTGGGCGGCTTGTTTTATTACATCGGCATAGGCTTTGGCATTGAAATTTACCAATTTATCATCAGTAATTTTTAAGATTTTAGTCACTCCATATTTGGATAAATCAGCAACATTAGTTGTGTTAATAGCCACAGCTGTCACGGTTGTTCCTAATGAGTCAGCAATTTTTTTTGCATAAGAAGCTACTTCAAAAGCAACTTTTTTTAATTTTCCTTCTGTTGATTCAGCGTATATTAATAGAGACATAATAAGTGTTTTAAAATTAGATAACTTTTGCTTCGTTGTGAAGTAAATTGATTAATTCATCCAGATTGTCAGCCGAAACTAATTTGACTGCGGATTTAGGAGCTGGTTTTTCAAATCTAATCGCTGTAGTATTTGTTTCAGCTGCGATTGGTTCAACAATAGTTAGCACTTTCGTTCTCGCTGTCATGATTCCTCGCATATTTGGGATGCGTAAATCTTTTTCTTCTACTAGCCCTTTTTGTCCACCTATAACCAGAGGTAAATTAGTTGCGATTATTTCTTTACCTCCATCAATTTCTCGTGAAGCTTTAGCATTATTGCCTTCAATGATTAAATCAGTGCAGGAATTAACAAAGTTATAATTTAAAAGGGAAGCTAACATCCCAGGCACCATACCTCCATTGTAGTCAAGTGATTCTTTTCCACAAATGATTAAGTCATAATTACCGTTTTTTGCTATTTCTGCTAATTGTTTAGCCACATAAAATCCATCATTTGGATTGGCATTAACCCTGATTGCTTCATTGGCTCCAATGGCTAGTGCTTTTCTCAAGGTTGCTTCAGCATCTGTACCTCCAACATTTACCACCGTAACATTGGCACCTTGCTGTTCTTGAAACCAAATAGCTCTTGTTAATCCAAATTCATCATTTGGATTGATAACAAATTGTACGCCATTGGTGTCAAATTCAGTATCGCCATTCACGAAATTGATTTTGGAAGTAGTATCAGGCACGTGACTGATGCAGACTAATATTTTCATAGTATTTATTTGTTTGATGTGAATTTAGAGTCACAAAATTAGCATATTATTTTGAATAATGTACTATGCATGCATAATATATTTCGCTATTATATCGATTTCGTTGCGCACAATTATTGAAATTCTAATTTGATTAAAATTCTCGGCTAATGGTGCAAGATGATTTCTAGCGTAAATGTGTTTTTTAATCATATTAATTTTTATTTTTGCCATTCAAAATTTAATGGAACAATAGAAATTCTATGAGAACAATACAATTTAGAGAAGCGATTGCTGAGGCGATGAGTGAAGAAATGCGTCGTGACGAATCAGTTTATTTGATGGGGGAGGAAGTGGCAGAGTATAATGGTGCATACAAAGCGTCAAAAGGGATGTTGGATGAATTTGGTCCTAAAAGAGTAATTGACACTCCTATTGCGGAATTAGGTTTTGCAGGAATTGCGGTTGGTTCAGCAATGAATGGTTGTAGACCAATCGTCGAATATATGACTTTCAACTTTTCTTTGGTAGGGATAGACCAAATTATAAATAATGCGGCGAAAATGCGTCAAATGTCTGCAGGTCAGTTTCCTATGCCGATGGTTTTTAGAGGTCCAACAGCATCTGCTGGACAATTAGGTGCAACGCATTCGCAGGCTTTTGAAAATTGGTTTGCAAATACACCAGGATTAAAAGTGGTAGTTCCTTCAACGGTATACGATGCAAAAGGATTGCTAAAAGCGGCCATTAGAGATAATGACCCGGTAATTTTTATGGAGTCAGAGCAAATGTATGGAGACAAAGGAGAAGTGCCTGAAGGCGATTACACTATACCATTAGGTGTTGCCGAGATCAAAAGAGAGGGAACTGATGTAACTATAGTTTCATTTGGAAAAATCATTAAAGAAGCTCATATTGCTGCGGATGAATTAGCCAAAGAAGGAATTTCATGTGAGATTGTTGATTTAAGAACGGTCCGTCCAATGGATTATGATACGATTATTACTTCAGTAAAAAAAACAAACAGGTTGGTTGTTTTAGAGGAAGCCTGGCCATTTGCTAGTGTGGCATCGGAGATTACCTATATGGTTCAAGAGCGAGCATTTGATTACTTAGATGCTCCAATCCAGAGAATCACTACAGCGGACACGCCAGCTCCTTATTCACCTACATTATTAAAAGAGTGGTTGCCAAATGCTGACGATGTAATAAAAGCGGTTAAAAAAGTAGCCTACAAATAGTATAATATTACCTATATTTGAAACTTCATCAAAAATTACTTGATGAAGTTTTTTTTTGAATATGAAGAATATTTTTTGTTGTTTATTGTTAGTATTACTGTTTTCTGCTGTTTCTGCACAAACAAAAGTTAGTGGCGTTGTCTTGGACAATTCTAAACAACCTGTTCCTTATGCTAATATTGTTTTTAAAGGTTCTAGAACTGGTGTGGTTTCGAATGAAGATGGACGTTTTTATATAGAGTCTCCTGAAAATTATTCTGCTTTGATTGTTTCTTTTGTTGGCTTTCCCGATAAGGAAGTGAAATTGCCAAAACAAGTTAATTATGATTTTAAGATTGTTTTGACTGAAGGTAACACATTGAAAGAGGTTAAGATCTATGCTGGCAAGACATCTAAGAAAAACAATCCCGCATTAGATATTCTCCGAAAAATCTGGGAACGACGAAGAAAGAATGGTTTAAAAATGTTTAAACAGTACCAGTATGATAAATACGAAAAGGTAGAATTTGACATGAATACCATTGACAGCGCATTTATGAAAAGTAAAATTTTCAAAGGAATGGAGTTCGTTTTTAAAAATGTCGACACTTCAAAAGTTACGGGTAAAACCTATTTACCTATTTTCATTAATGAAACACTTTCAGAGTTTTATGGAGATAATGAGAATAAGAAAACTAAAGAAATTTTAAAAGCAAACAAGAACTCTGGCTTAGGGAATGGAGATGGCGTAAATATGTTCATCAAAGATCTGTACAGTGATTTTGACATTTATGACAATTATTTGAACTTTTTTGATAAAAGTTTTACCAGTCCGTTGTCGCGAACCGGTATAGATGTCTATAATTATGTTTTAGCAGATACGGCCGTTATCGATCATAAGTTGTGTTACAATATAGTCTTTTATCCTCGTCGTAAGAACGAACTTACCTTCAAAGGAGATTTTTGGGTTAACGATACAACTTTTGCTATCAAAACAATTAATATGGCCGTTACTAAAAGCGCCAATATTAATTGGGTTAAAGATATTTATATCGAACAAGAATTTGAAGTATTAAATGATTCTGTTTTTTTGCCAACTCGCGATTATATGATGTCTGATTTTGCTTTAAGAAAAAAAGAAGAATCGAAAGGAGTTTATGGTAAGCGTACAACGCTATACAAGAATTTTAAGTTCAATGAAAAGAAACCTGATAAGTTTTATAAAGATGAAGTTAATTATATAGATAATGCGGTCTATGCCAAGTCAGATGAATTTTGGCAAGAAAATCGATTTGAAAAGTTGAATAAAGATGAGGTCAAAATCTATAAGATGATCGACACACTAAAAACAGTAAAACGGTTTAAGCAAATATATAGTTTGGTTTCTATTTTAGGAAGTGGTTATGTGCAGTATGGTCATTTTGATTATGGTCCAATTTTTTCTACAATAGGATACAATCAAGTAGAGGGAGTGAGGTTAAGAGCTGGGGGGAGAACTTATTTTGGTCCCAATGATCTATGGCGTTTACAAGGTTATACTGCTTATGGATTTGATGATAATAAATTCAAGTATGGCGCATCTGCGAAATGGATGATTGATAAAAAGAACCGTATTATTATTTCAGGAGGAAATCGCAGAGATGTTGAACAAATTGGGGCAAGTTTAACTACGACAAATGACGTATTAGGAAGAAGTTATGCCTCCTCAGGATTATTTACAACGGGATCTAATGGGAAGCTTACGAATATTAATCTAACTTCACTACAAGGTGAAATTGAACCAATTAAGAACCTTACGTTTCAACTTGGATTTACCTACCGGACCTTAGAATCTGCTTCTTCAACTTTTAAATTGGATTATTATGCTGATGATACACATACCACTACGAAAAGTGAAGTGAAGCAATCAGAGTTGAATTTGCAAGTAGAATATACCCCTAAAAAGAAAACAATAGGATACGGCGTAGAACGTCGAGACATCGATAGTCCCTACAGTCGTTTTTTTGTGAATTACAGTCAAGGTTTTAAAGGATTTATCGCAAGTGATTTTGATTATCAAAAAATACAGTTGTATTATAAGCAGCCTATTATAATTGGAGCGCTAGGGCGTTCTAATTTCATTATGGAATGGGGTAAAACTTATGGAAAAATACCTTTAGGTTTAATGAGTGTGGTACCTGGTAATCAAACTTATTTTATTATTGAAAACACATTCAGTAATCTGAATTTCTACGAGTTTGTTGCTGATCAATATGCTACTTTTCAGTGGGAACACAATTTTAATGGTAAGATTTTTGCAAGAATTCCAGGCTTGCGGAAACTAAATTTGCGGGAAATTGTAGGGATTAAAGGTGTTTATGGTACAGTATCGGAAGAGAATAAAGCTATTAACGCTTCGGGCTTACTATACAGGGCTCCTGAGAAGCCCTATTGGGAATATAATGCAGGAATCGGTAATATTTTTAAAGTATTTCGTTTAGATTTTGCATGGCGAGGTAACTACAGAAACTTGCCCGACACCCATAACTTTAGTATTAAAGGTTCGTTTGGATTCTATTTTTAAAATGCAGGAATCGATTCGGTTTTTGTCCGAAAAGGACAAGAATTTTCAATTTATTATAGAAAACTATGGATATCCGGTTATTCAAAAGCGGGAAGAAGGTTTTGCGTCGCTGTGTCATATAATATTAGAGCAGCAGGTTTCAATTATTTCGGCGCAAGCTTGTTACCTTAATTTGCAGAATTATTTTGGTGAACTTACCCCAACGGCACTCTACCTCGCTGCTGACGAAGAACTTCGTGCATTAGGAGTGTCTCGTCAAAAGACGGTTTATTTAAAGCATTTGGCAGAAAAGGTACTAAAAAAAGAGCTTGTCTTTGAAAGTTTTGCATCCAAATCAGAAGAAACTATCAGGGAAGAGTTGCTTCAACTAAAAGGAGTAGGTCGTTGGACGATTGAAGTGTATTTGATGTTTTGTATGCAATCTGCTGATATTATTCCGCTAGGGGACATTGCAATCAAAAAAACCATAAAAGAGTTGTATGGTGTGGAGTCAATAGAAGAAATGGAAGTTTTGACTCTTACTTGGAAACCGCATCGCACTATGGCCTCTTATATATTGTGGCATTATTATCTAAAAAAGCGAAATAAAATAGTGTCAGCTATAGGAAATTAGCAGTTTTGTTTTTTATAAAAGGTCACAACTTGTATAAGTTCTTAAAATTTTGTTATTTTTGCCCCCGATAAAATTTATAACCAAAATTATATTTATGGAATCAATGATGATTTATGTGCCGATTGTAATGGCATTAATTGGATTAGCTTTTATGGCAATAAAAAGATCTTGGGTTTTAAAACAAGATGCTGGCGATGGTAAGATGAAAGAAATTTCAGATTACATCTACGAAGGAGCCTTAGCTTTCCTAAAAGCAGAATACAGATTGTTAGCGGTGTTTGTTATTATTGCAAGTGCTGTATTAGCAGGTATTACTTTTTTGCCAGGAGTTAAAACAGATGTCTTAATTGTAATTGCTTTTGTATTCGGTGCTTTCTTTTCAGCTTTAGCTGGAAACATGGGTATGAAAATAGCAACTAAAACCAATGTTAGAACAACACAAGCAGCTCGTACTAGTTTACCTCAGGCGTTAAAAGTTTCTTTTGGAGGTGGCACCGTTATGGGATTAGGTGTTGCTGGTTTAGCAGTTCTTGGATTGACAGGTTTCTTTATCGTTTTCTTCCATATTTTCATGGACGGCGTTTGGGGAATTGATGGAACTGAAAAAATGACGGTCGTTTTAGAGACATTAGCAGGTTTCTCACTTGGTGCAGAGTCTATTGCATTGTTTGCTCGTGTGGGTGGTGGAATTTATACTAAAGCGGCCGATGTTGGTGCTGACTTAGTAGGTAAAGTAGAAGCAGGTATTCCAGAAGATGATCCTCGTAACCCTGCTACTATTGCAGACAACGTAGGTGATAACGTAGGTGATGTTGCCGGTATGGGTGCCGATTTATTCGGGTCATATGTGGCGACGGTGTTGGCTGCTATGGTATTAGGAAACTATGTAATAAAAGATATGGGTGGTAAAATCGAAGACGCTTTCGGTGGAATTGGTCCAATCTTATTGCCAATGGCGATTGCAGGTTTCGGAATATTGTTTTCCATCATTGGTACTATGTTAGTTAAAATTTCTAGTGATGACGCTAAAGAAGCTCAAGTTCAAAAAGCCTTAAATATTGGAAACTGGGTTTCTATTGTATTAACAGCTGTCGCTTGTTTCTTCTTAGTTCGTTTGATGTTACCAACCGAAATGAAGATGACTTTCTTCGGTGAAGGATTACAAAATATTTCTGCAATGCGTGTATTCTACGCAACATTAATTGGATTATTTGTAGGTGGAGCTATTTCATCTGTAACAGAATATTATACTGGGTTAGGTACGAAACCAGTTTTAGCAATCGTACAAAAATCATCTACGGGTGCTGGAACTAATGTAATTGCTGGTCTAGCAACAGGTATGATTTCTACCTTTCCTACCGTATTATTATTTGCAGGTGCTATCTGGTCAACATATGCCTTAGCTGGTTTCTACGGTGTAGCATTGGCTGCTTCTGCTATGATGGCTACTACAGCTATGCAATTAGCAATCGACGCTTTCGGTCCTATCTCTGATAACGCAGGTGGTATTGCTGAAATGAGTGAATTGCCGAAAGAAGTTCGTACTCGTACAGACATCTTAGATTCAGTAGGTAATACTACTGCCGCAACAGGTAAAGGTTTTGCTATCGCTTCTGCCGCATTAACATCTTTAGCTTTATTTGCTGCCTATGTAACGTTTACAGGTATTGATGGTATTAATATCTTTAAAGCTCCAGTATTAGCAATGTTATTCGTAGGAGGTATGATTCCTGTGGTGTTCTCAGCTTTAGCAATGAACTCAGTAGGTAAAGCCGCTATGGATATGGTGTACGAAGTACGTCGTCAGTTCAAAGAAATTCCTGGAATTATGGAAGGAACAGGACGTCCAGAATACGGTAAATGTGTAGAAATTTCTACGAAAGCTGCATTACGTGAAATGATGTTGCCAGGAGTATTAACTATCGGTTTCCCAATAGCTATTGTATTGTTAGGTAAATTAGTTTATGGAGATAACAATCAATTAATCGCTGAAATGTTAGGAGGATATATGGCAGGTGTAACCGTATCAGGTGTACTTTGGGCTGTGTTCCAAAACAACGCAGGTGGTGCTTGGGATAATGCTAAGAAATCATTCGAAGCTGGTGTGGAAATCAACGGAGAAATGACATTTAAAGGTTCAGACGCTCACAAAGCTGCCGTTACGGGAGATACAGTGGGTGATCCATTCAAAGATACATCAGGTCCTTCAATGAACATCTTAATTAAATTAACATGTTTGATTGGTTTAGTAATCGCTCCTATCTTAGGAAGTGGTGTTGCTAAAGAAGGTAAAGAAATGAAATGTACAGTAGATGTTAAAATGGAATGCAAAGGAGATATGATAGGTAAATGTGACATGTCTAAATGTGCTACAATGACCAAAGAACAATGTGCAGCAATGTGTGATTCTTTGAAATGTACTCCAGAGCAAAAAGAAGCTTGTTTGTCACACTACGATGCGAATGGTAAATTTGTAGCTCCAAAAGAGTGCAAAGAAGAAGCAGGTAAATCATGTTGTGCAAAAGGGTCTTCTATGGAAGAGTTAGAAAAAGGTACAAACCATGTATCAGCTACAATTACTAAAACTGTAGATGGTAAAAAAGTTACGGAAACGATTGAAGGTACTTACAATGAAGTAAAAGCCAAAATGGATGCAATGAAATAATAATTCATAATCCTTTATATAAAAAAATGCCTCACGCTTGTGGGGCTTTTTTTTTATACTTTTTTATGTAAATTTAGCCAATGACAAACCATTCGTTTATGACTAAGTATTGCATCCTTCTTTTTACACTCTACAGTAGTGTGGCATTTTCACAATCGGTTCTGCCTCTTATTCCACAACCGGCTTCGGTGCAACAATCAGAAGGGCACTTTGAACTGACCCCCAAAACCATCATCCAAGGGGATGAAAAGCTCTTTGAAACGCTATACCTCCAAAAAGCCATCCAATTAGCCACAGGCTGGGAATTGAAAGTGCTGCCTGTCGCAGGAAATGTACCCAAAATAAGCCTAAGTCATTCGCTCAGAGCCATCGCGTCCAAAGAGGGATATGCCTTGTCAATCACTCCCGAAACTATTGCTATTCAAGCCGAAGAAAATGCCGGATTTTTCTATGGAATCCAAACCTTTCTCCAACTTCTGCCAGCTTCACACAGTGCTAAAAACACCATAGCTTGTGTTCAAATTATTGACCAACCCAAATACGCTTGGCGAGGTATGCACCTTGACTGCGCCCGTCATTTCTTTCCCATAGATTTCATCAAAAAATACATCGATGAATTGGCACTCTACAAAATGAATACCTTTCATTGGCACCTAACCGATGATCAGGGATGGCGCATTCAAATCAAACAATATCCAAAACTTACCGAAGTAGGTTCTTGGCGCAACGGATCTACGGTAGGCCACTATAGAGAACATGTATTTGATAGCATTCGTTATGGAGGGTTCTATACCCAAGAGGAAATCAAAAATGTAATAGCCTATGCGACCGAAAGGCATATTACTATTATCCCTGAAATCGAAATGCCTGGACATGCAGTAGCAGCTCTAGCAGCCTACCCTCAGTATTCCTGCACAGGTGGTCCTTTTGAAGTTGCTAAACAATGGGGTGTCTTAGACGATGTTTTTTGCCCCAAAGCAGAAACCATAACCTTTCTTGAAAACATACTCGATGAGGTTATTGCATTGTTTCCATCCCCTTATATCCATATTGGAGGTGATGAATGTCCAAAAACCCGTTGGAAAAAATGTTCGCGATGTCAGGCGCTAATTAAAGAAAAAGGGCTTAAAGACGAACACGAACTCCAAAGCTATTTTGTGCAAACCATCGAGAAATACGTCAACAGTAAAGGACGTAAAATCATAGGCTGGGACGAAATCCTTGAAGGAGGATTAGCCCCAAACGCCGCTGTAATGAGTTGGCGAGGTACCGAAGGCGGAATTGCAGCAGCCCAACAACATCATTACGTAGTTATGTCTCCAGGCTCTCATTGCTATTTTGACCATTACCAAGGGGACCCAAAAAATGAACCCTTAGCTATTGGGGGATATACGCCCGTAGAAAAAGTATATTCGTTTAATCCAACTCCAGCCAAGTTGACGCCTGAGGAAGCAACCTATATCTTGGGAGGACAAGCCAATGTATGGACCGAATACATCAATACCCCGGCGCAGGTAGAATATATGGTCTTCCCACGCATAATGGCGCTTTCTGAAGCACTATGGGGAACAGCCAATCCCGCCAACTATGCCGATTTCCAAAGTCGATTACTCCAACAATTGCCTTCCCTGGACCAAAAAGCCATCAACTATAGTAAAGCCATTTTTGAAATAACGAGTTCCGTAGAACCCAATCCTAATGGAAAAGGGCTCTTAGTTGCACTAAAATCAGCACAAGACCAACAAGGAATTCGCTATACCCTTGACGGGTCGCTACCTACTTGGAAGTCGTCATCTTATATGGGTCCCATTGCCATTTCTGAAAGCCTGACCCTTAAAGCAGCTTATTTTGAAAAGGAGGTTCAAAAAGGAAACCTTATTGAACTCCCACTAGGCCTCAACAAAGCAACGGCCAAAAAAATAGTGCTACTGAATAACCCACACGACAATTACAAATCAGGAGGTTCTTTTGCTTTGATAAACGGGATTAAAGGAAGCCAACAAAAATTTGGGCGCGATTGGCTCGGCT
>Ga0114967_10005111_pt1 | contig 10445 bp, 8 predicted proteins | sample M_130628_MF_Meta_FD_92639 | JGI IMG/M metagenome (GOLD analysis project Ga0114967, IMG submission 92639) | Freshwater microbial communities from Lake Montjoie, Canada to study carbon cycling - M_130628_MF_MetaG | ecosystem: Environmental > Aquatic > Freshwater > Lake | place: Lake Montjoie... | reverse complement strand
CGGTCAAAGGCTTCCTTGTTCGTGGGGGAGGGCGCTAAGTCAGGAACGCAGTTGTAGGCCCCGGTCAGATCGTGTTCAAGGACATAAAGCAGGGCGTCCGCGACGTCTTCAACGTGCACGCGGTGCAAGCGTCCGTCGCCGGCAAAGGACACCGAGCCGCCCATGTGTTCGTGGGCCATCTTTACGCGAGCGGTGAAGTCAATGTCACGCGGGTGACCGTAGATATCGGCCAGGCGAAGGACGGTGCCACCCGGGCTGGACAAGACGGCGTCCTCGGCCAAGGAGTAATAGATCGTCGAGGGTTCATCTGATGTTGCGCGGGGAGTGTTTTCGTCGATGAGGTCGCCATCGCCCTGCAAGCCGTCGGCATAAACCGAAATAGAAGACATAAACACCACTCGAGGGCACGCCTGAACCGAACTCTTGCACGACTCAACGAGAACATCGCGATAGGACTGTTCGCGCTCTTCGATGGTGCGCGATTGCATGATGGGAGGGGAGACCGAGACCAAAATTGCGTCACAGTCTGCCGCTGCAGCCTTAACAGCTTCCAGGTCTGCGCCACGAACGACTAGTCCCTTATCTGCGACCTGTTCAATTTCGGCGATACGTGATTCGCGGGTTGTGGTGGCGACTACTTCCCAGCCCAGAGCCTTCGCGCGGGTTGCCACTTCGAGCCCGGCATTGCCACAGCCAAGAATGAGCAGTTTCATTCGCGTTCCCATCTCAGGTGTGACGGATGTGACTGGTGTGACGTAGGCCATAGGTTCTATGCCTAATCTGCACCCTAGTGGGGACAGTGTCGCAAAGATCACGCCTACCAGGTTGGCTTTTCGTCAAGGGCATAAGGCACGCTAGAGGTCTACCGCAAGGTAGTAGCCAAGCGAAAGCGAGTAGATCTCCATGACCGTTCCAGGTTTTGAAAATGCTCCAACCAAGAACAAGAAGCTTCTTGAGTGGGTTGAGCAAACCGCGGCACTGACCCAACCAGATCGCATTGAGTGGTCTGACGGTTCGCAAGAAGAGTGGGATCGCTTGACCGCTCTCTTGGTCGAACAGGGCACCTTCATCAAGTTGAACGAGGCCAAGCGCCCGAACTCGTTCTTGGCTCGCTCTAACCCCAAGGATGTTGCTCGCGTTGAAGACCGCACGTTCATTTGCTCACTGGATGAAGCTGATGCAGGTCCGACGAACAACTGGCGCGACCCGGTTGAGATGAAGACGGAATTGAAGACGTTGTTTGCCGGCTCTATGAAGGGCCGCACCATGTACGTGGTGCCCTTCTCGATGGGTCCGCTTGGCTCGCGCATTTCTCAGCTCGGCGTGGAAATCACCGACAGTCCTTACGTAGTGGTCAACATGCGCATCATGACGCGCATGGGTCGTGCCGCACTTGACTTGATCGGCGAAGACGGCGACTTTGTTCCGGCCTTGCACACAGTGGGCTCACCGTTGGCAGAAGGTCAAGCCGATGTTGCCTGGCCCTGCAGCGACACCAAGTACATCGTTCACTTCCCTGAAACCCGCGAGATTTGGTCCTACGGTTCCGGCTACGGCGGAAATGCCCTGCTGGGCAAGAAGTGCTTCGCCTTGCGTATCGCTTCAGTCATGGCTCGCGACGAGGGCTGGTTGGCCGAGCACATGCTCATCCTCAAGCTCACCTCGCCTGCGGGCAGTTCGCACCACATTGCTGCGGCTTTCCCCTCGGCCTGTGGCAAGACGAACCTCGCCATGCTCGAGCCCACCATTCCTGGTTGGAAGGTCGAGACGGTCGGAGACGACATCTGCTGGATGCGTTTTGGTGATGATGGCCGCTTGTATGCGATCAACCCAGAAGCGGGCTTCTTCGGAGTCGCTCCTGGCACCGGTGACAGCACCAACGCCAACGCCATTGCTGCGTTGCACGGCAACGTGATTTTCACCAACGTTGGATTGACAGACGATGGTGACATCTGGTGGGAGGGTATGACCGACGAACCGCCAGCACACTTGATTGACTGGAAGGGCAACGACTGGACTCCGGCTTCGCAAGATCCAGCCGCCCACCCCAATGCTCGCTTCACGGCTCCAGCCGACCAGTGCCCGATCATCGCCGACTCGTGGGAAGACCCCGCGGGCGTTCCGATCGACGCGATCTTGTTTGGTGGACGTCGTGCCACGAACGTTCCGTTGGTCAACGAGTCCTTTGACTGGGAGCACGGAGTCTTCATTGGCGCCACTGTTTCCTCCGAACAGACCGCTGCCGCCGAAGGAACCGTTGGCGCTTTGCGCCGCGACCCCTTCGCCATGCTTCCGTTCTGTGGCTACAACATGGCTGACTACTGGGGTCACTGGCTCAAGGTCGGCAAGTCAACTCAGGCTCACAAGTTGCCCAAGATCTATCAGGTCAACTGGTTCCGCAAGAACGCCGAAGGCAAGTTCATCTGGCCAGGCTTTGGCGATAACAGCCGCGTCTTGGCGTGGATCATCGGTCGTTTAGACGGCGAGGTCGATGCCATCGAAACTCCCATTGGTCGTTTGCCCAAGATCGAAGACCTCAACCTTGACGGCTTGGATATCTCGGACGAGACGATCACCGAGTTGTTCAAGGTGGATTCAGCGTCATGGACGGCTGAAGCTGACTTGACCCAGGAATACTTTGAGCAGTTTGGTGAGCACACTCCCAATGAGCTGTACGCGCAGCTAGATGGCTTGAAGCAGCGCTTGTCCTAGACAAGTTTCCTTCCCCCCTGCTGAGCCCGTCGAGATTCTCGGCGGGCTCAGTTATTTATTTGCTTAAAGAGTGGGGGGAGCTCTTACAGAGCAGGCGGATTCAGGGTGGCGACCATCATCGCTTTGATGGTGTGCATTCGATTCTCGGACTGATCAAAAATCACGTGCGCATTGGCTTCAAAAACCTCGTGACTGACTTCGACTCCGTCGAGTCCAAAGGATGCATGAATCTGCTCACCGATTTCGGTGCGGCGGTCGTGATAGGCCGGAAGACAATGCATCAGCTTGACCGCGGAATTACCGGTGCGTTCAAGTTGGTGGGCGTCTACGCGGTAGGGCTTGAGGTCGGCGATGCGCTGAGCCCACACTTCCTTGGGTTCACCCATCGACACCCAGACATCGGTGGAGACAAAATCAGCACCAGACAATCCTTCGTCAAGGTCGTCAGTGATGGTGATGCGGGCACCTGATTTTTCGGCCAATACCCGTGCGGTGGCCACGATGGATTCCTCAGGCTGGAGTGAGGCAGGGGCGCACAGGCGAACATCAAGCCCGAGTAGCGCACCGGTGATCAAGGTGGAGTTACCCATGTTGTTGCGCGCATCACCGATGTAGGTGTGGGCGATCTGGTCGAGCGGCTTTCCACTGTGTTCGCGCATGGTCAACACATCCGCCAACATCTGCGTGGGATGGAAGCGGTCGGTTAAGCCATTCCAGACCGGCACCCCCGCGTAGCGGGCTAGCTCCTCAACAGATTCCTGCGACGAGCCACGAAATTCAATTCCGTCATACATCCGTCCGAGCACCCGGGCTGTATCCGCGATTGATTCCTTGTGTCCAATTTGTGAGCCGTCGGGAGAAAGGTAAGTCACGCTAGCGCCTTGATGGGCAGCGGCCACCTCGAAGGCAGCGCGTGTGCGGGTCGAGGTCTTTTCAAAGATTAAGGCGATACAGCGGCCTACTAAGCGTTGCTCTTCCACGCCGGCGGCTCGGTCTGCTTTGAGGGCAGCGGCATACGCCACCAAGGCAATGAACTCATCGCTGGTGTGGTCTTGCTCTTTGACTAAAGAACGACCTTGCCAGGTGGACAGCACGTCGGTTCCTCTCGCTTCGTATGGTGAAGGGCTAATGGTGTCACGGTCTCGTGCAAATGGGACGCCTTGCCGGCCCAAACAACCCGAGAATCACAGCGCGCGTGCCAACTCCTCGCCGTGGAGCCGCACAGTGGTCAAGAACAGGCAGGCAAGGTCTCGAAGCGGTAACCGCGAGCCTTGAGTGTGCGTAGAACGCTCTTCAGCGCGGTGACCGTTTGGCTTCGGTTTCCACCGCCATCGTGCATCAACACGATGGTCCCGTTGCTCGTCCCACGCACGACGCGTCGGGCAATAGCACTAGCTCCGGGGCGTCGCCAGTCGTTGGTATCGAGACTCCAAAGCATCGTCCGCATACCCAACGTTTGGCTTACGCGACGAACGCGGTTGTTGAATGCGCCATAAGGAGGTCGCTCACACACTGGTTGGCGAATGCCTTGGCGGCGGATCGCGCGATTGGTGCGAGTGAACTGCGATGAGATCTCAGTAGCGCTGAGTCGCTTGAGATTGGGATGGCGCCAGGTGTGGTCTTGGACCGAGTGGCCTTCGCGCGCAATGCGGCGCGTGGTGGCCTCACGTGTCCGAATCTGGCTTCCAATCAGAAAGAAGGTCGCCTTCGCGTCGTAGCTCTTCAGGATGTTAAGAACAGCGGGCGTGTAGCGCGAGGGCCCGTCATCAAAGGTCAGATAAACGACTTTGCCGCTGGTCGCTTTGGGTCCGCGATAGATCGCTGGCTTGAGGACAGCCGAGGCCTGCACCGTCTGCGTCGCGGGTGGACCAGCTGGAAGTGGTTCACTGCCGTTCGCTGCTTGACCAGCCCCAGCGATCAAGGTCACCCCAGCACAGATTGCCAGGGTTGCACTGAGCCAGCGGGTGGGGGAAGCCATTCACCAAATCTAAGGCACGCCACCCGCCCGTGGGAATCCGGTTTCCGTGCGGAGTAATGGGTTCGTTATCTACGTCTGCCGGGTGCACTTGTGCGCTCTAGACTGTTTGCATGTCGATGTCTGATCCTTTTGCTCCTCCCGGTACTGACCCGCTGGCTCGCCCTGATGGTGGCTCAACCGCAGTTTTGGAAAACCCCATTCTTGAAGAAGTAGAGGCCGGGGATCATGAGCGCTTCGCCCATTATGTGGCCAAGGAAAAGATCGTTGAAAGCGCCGTGACCGGGACGCCGGTGATTGCCCTGTGCGGCAAAGTGTGGATACCTAATCGCGATCCTGGCAAGTTTCCGGTATGCCCGGAGTGCAAAGAGATTTTCGAGAGCCTTCCTCCTGGCGGATCTGGTGAGGACACCTCCTGAGGGCAGTGTTTTCCGGTTCCTTGCTGCGACCAACAGTGGGCATCACCGGAGTCGTCACAGCCGCCGCGTTTGAAACCATCGCGGTGTCAACTGCCATGCCAGAAGCGGTGAAGGCTGTTAATGGACTGGGCGCCTATGCCTGGGCTTTCAATGGTGTGGTGATCGCCACGTTAGTCGCCACTGTCGCGGGTGGTGATTACAGCGATCGCAAGGGACCCAAACTCCCGCTCATCGGTGGTCTCATAGTTTTCGCTATCGGCTTGTTGGTGTGTGCGACAGCGCAAGTAATGCCGATCTTTGTCATTGGCCGGGTTCTGCAGGGTTTAGGCGGCGGGGCAGCCATCGTCGCGGTCTACGTCGTGGTGGCCCGTGGGTATGAAGCCAAGATTCGACCGCAGGTGTTCTCTGCCCTGGCAGCAGCGTGGATCGTGCCGTCGCTGGTAGGACCCTTTATTGCCGGTGCCATTGCAGAGTTTTGGACGTGGCGGGTGGTCTTCTTCGCAGTGGTGCCAATTGTCGTGATCGCCATGTTCTTGGTGTGGCCCTTGGTTAGTGCGGTCGAGGGACCGGGAGGCATTGGTCACGGACAAGACAAAGACCTGGCTGATGCCGGTGCGCAGACAGCGCAATCAAGTCGCAGTGGCCGCACGCGTTGGGCTGCCTCACTTGCGGCGGGTGCCGTTTTGGTGCAGGACGGTGGCCGTCGCCTTGGTTTGATCGGTGCTGGTGAAGCGCTCATTGGATTAGTCATCGTGGGATTTGCCCTCCAACGTCTACTCCCGAGAGGTTCCTTGCGATTGGCCCGAGGGCTTCCCAGCGCAATCGGAGCTCGTGGACTCTTAGCTGGGGCTTTCTTTGGCGCTCAAGCTTTTGTTCCCCTGATGCTCGTTGATCAACGAGGTTTAGGTCTCACACTCGCGGGATTGAGTTTGACCACTTCTTCGCTGGGTTGGTTTCTGGGCTCGTGGTGGCAGGGTCGTCCTGATCTGACGATTCACCGGGATCGGTTGATCTCTGTCGGTGCGCTGTGTGTGTTCGTTGGCATTGTCTTGATGACCCTGACGGTGACAGTTCCCGCTCCGGCGATCATTGCTGGCCTGGCGTGGGCGGTTGGTGGTTTTGGAATGGGTATCACCATTCCGGCGGTGAATGTGTGGGTGTTGGGGATGTCATCGGGGGAGGAGCAAGGAGCAAATTCGGCTGCTTTGCAACTCGGCGATGGAGCTGGAGTCTTGACCTGCACTGCATTAGCCGGTGTCATCTATGGGATCGGTACTGCGCCTGCGGGCCAGCAACAGGTGACGTTCTTGAGCATCTTTGTCACGATGACTGCGGTATGCGTTGTGGCTATCGTCGCAGCGAGTCGACTGAGCGTTGTTGCTCCATTAGTGACGCAGGTCTCAGCGACCGAGCCAGCGCGCGACGCGTAGTTGCAAACCAGTCGCAATAACGCAGTTGAACCGCGACCGAGATTTTTTGGCTGAAGTGATCGTGCTAGTTTTTGCAGGTGCCCAAGCCCCTCGTCCTCATCTCTCGACGGACCGTTGATTACGGTCGAATGTCGAGTTGCATGTGTTGCCCTGACGGAATGGATCGATGTTGTCGACGAGCGTGACGCATTGAGCCAGGCCGGAAGATCCCTTCCGGCCTTTTGCATGCCCCCCATTTTTATTCCCTCAGCACCGTCCACCTAAGCCCTACCTGATCGAGGAGAAAACAAAACCATGAACGACAGCTGGAGTTTTGAAACCAAGCAGATTCACGCCGGCCAAGTGGCTGACCCCACAACGGGTGCGCGTGCGTTGCCGATTTACTCGACCACCTCATATGTCTTCCGCGACACCGACCACGCGGCGGCCCTATTCGGCCTGGCCGAATTCGGCAACATCTATACCCGCATCATGAACCCCACCCAGGCGGTTGTGGAAGAGCGCATTGCCGCTCTCGAAGGCGGAGTTGCCGCCTTGTTGGTCAGCAGTGGTCAAGCTGCTGAGACGCTGGCTATCTTGAACTTGGCTGAAGTCGGAGACCATGTTGTCGCCAGCCCGAGCTTGTATGGCGGCACGTACAACTTGCTCCACTACACGTTGCCAAAGTTCGGCATCGAAGTCACCTTCGTTGATGACCCCGACAACCTTGAGCAGTGGAAGGCCGCCATTCGTCCGAACACGAAGGCTTTCTTTGGCGAAACGATTTCGAATCCAAAGAACGATGTGCTCGACATCGAGGGAATTTCCGGTGTTGCGCACGAATATGGCATCCCATTGATCGTGGACAACACGATTGCTACGCCGTACCTGATTCAGCCCTTGAAGTGGGGCGCTGACATCGTCGTTCACTCAGCGACCAAGTACCTCGGTGGACATGGCACGGCAGTGGCAGGCGCCATCGTTGATGGCGGAACCTTCAACTGGGCAGCCAACCCTGATCGTTTCCCAGGCTTTAACTTGCCAGACCCCAGTTACCACGGCTTGGTCTATGCAGAAGCCCTTGGCAACATTGCCTACATCATCAAGGCGCGCGTGCAGTTGCTACGCGACCTGGGCCCCGCAGTTGCTCCTTTCAATGCGTTTCTCATCGCACAGGGCATCGAAACGCTGTCCTTGCGCATGGAGCGCCACATCAGCAACGCACAGCATGTGGCTGAATGGCTTGAGAAGCGCGATGAAGTGGAGTCGGTCGCCTACGCAGGTCTGCCGTCGTCAGCTTGGTACGAGCGCGGTCGCAAGTACGCACCTGCCGGAACGGGCGCCGTTGTGGCGTTCGAAATCAAGGGTGGAATCGAAGCTGGCAAGAAGTTCGTGGATGCGCTGGAACTGCACAGCCATGTTGCCAACATCGGCGACGTCCGCTCGTTGGTGATTCACCCAGCTTCCACAACGCACTCACAGTTGAGCGATGAAGAGCGCGCAACTGCTGGTGTGACACCAGGCTTGGTGCGACTGGCTGTGGGTATTGAAGGAATTGAAGACATCTTGGCTGACCTCGATGCTGGATTCCGGGCAGCAAAGGGCGCCTAACTCCATGCATTCTCGCGACGACGAATTCCTTCCAGTCACCGGTGCGTGGCTGGAAGGAGACGTCGTGGGGCAGCGACAGTTTGTCTCGCTCGGCCCGATTGATCTTGAATTAGGTGGACACCTGCCAGAGGTGACTGTCGCCTTCGAAACGTGGGGCGCACTGGATCCTGATGGCTCCAATGGAGTCCTTGTTTTGCACGCCCTCACGGGTGATTCCCATGTCAATGGACCAGCCGGCGCGGGCCACAAAACAGCCGGTTGGCTCGACGGTCTCGTCGGGGTTAATGGTCCGATCGACCCGAACCAATGGTTTGCCGTTTCCTCCAACGTTCTCGGCGGCTGTCAAGGAACTACGGGTCCATCATCGATTGCTCCAGACGGCAAGCCGTGGGGATCGCGGTTTCCCCGCGTAACGGTGAACGACCAGGTGCGCATTGAAAAGCGACTTGCAGAGCACCTGGGTGTAAAGCACTGGGCCACGGTGATCGGTGGATCCATGGGCGCGATGCGCGCGCTTGAATGGGTCGTTGAATATCCCGAAGAAGTAGGAAGCGCTGTCATCGTTGCTGTTGGTGCAGCGGCAACAGCTGATCAAATTGGCACTCAGATCACGCAAATGCACGCCATCACTTCCGACCCTGCGTGGAATGGTGGCGATTACTACGACCAAGAGCGCGGTCCAGTTTCAGGAATGGGTGTGGCGCGCCGCATTGCACACCTGACGTACCGCAGCGAATCTGAACTTGCATTGCGTTTTTCTAATGAGCCTCAGGACAACGAAGAGCCGTTGGGGCAGGGTCGTTATGCGGTCCAGTCTTACCTTGACCACCAGGCCGACAAGTTGGCCGGCCGTTTTGACGCCGGAACGTACGTGTCTTTAACCGACGTGATGACCACGTGGGACCTAGGCCGTGGCCGAGGAGGGGTAAACCAGGTACTCGCGGGCATTAACACTCCCGTCATCATTGCTGGAATTGATACCGATCGCCTCTATCCGTTGTACCTACAGCAGCAACTTGCGGACGAGATTCCTTCAACGGTGGGGGGATTGCGCCTGATCTCCTCACCGTTTGGACACGATGCGTTTCTTATTGAGCGCGAGCAAGTGTTTGCGCTCGTCGCCGAAGCTTTGCAGTTGGGCGTTCAAGCCTCTCGCTAGCGTGTCTTGGCCTAATTGCTGTGTAAGTTGTGCGACATTTTGTACATGAGTAATGAAACAGCCACTACTGGCTCTGATTCCATCACCGCCTCAGTCACCGCAGTTGCAGGTTCCAAGGGACTTATCATCGGCAACGGACTGATCTCCATCATCATTGGTGTACTGCTTCTTTCGTACCCCAAGGGTGTGCTGGTTACCATCACGTTCTTCCTCGGTCTGTGGCTCTTGCTTGCAGGTCTTGCCCAACTCGTTGGTGGCTTCACAGCCAACCTTGATGGTGGCAGCCGCGCAGCCTTCTTCGTTTCAGGTGTGTGCTCATTGATCTTGGGCATCATTTTCTTGAAGAACATCATTAGTTCGCAGCCGGGTTCGGACGCAAAGGCCATCGCCCTTGTCGCCATCCTCATCGGTGTGAGCTGGCTCTTTAATGGCCTGGCTCGCCTGTTTGCCGGCTTGACAAGCCCGGGCAGCCCCGGCTGTGGTTGGGCCATCTTTTCCGGCATCTTGAGCATCATCGCCGCCATCATCGTTTTGGCCGCTCCGCTGTCCTCGCTGGTCATCCTGACCTGGTGGTTGGCCATCCTGCTCATCGTCCTCGGCGTCTTCGAGCTCATCGGTGGCTTGTTTATCAAGCGATCGTGAGGCTAGGGCTTTAGGGCCCGATCCCTTCGTTGGTACGGTTAAGGCATGAAATCGATCCAAGACGTAACCGTCATCAACGAGCCCGCACTCGATCCCGACCTTGACCTCGACGTCTTAGACGAGATCCAGCAGCGCATCTTGTGGTTGGCCATCCGCATGGTCGATTCAGCCAACCACGATCGCGACACTGGTGATGGGGTCAAGGTCGGAGGGCACCAAGCCTCCTCCGCCTCGCTCGTAACCGCACTTACCGCGTTGTACTTTGCTCACCTTGATGCTGCTGACCGCGTCGCCATCAAGCCGCACGCTTCGCCCGTGTTCCACTCCATCCAATACCTCTTGGGTCAATTGGATCGCTCGTACCTCACACGCCTTCGCGAATTGGGTGGATTGCAGTCCTACCCCTCTCGTACCAAGGACCCGGACCACGTTGATTTCTCCACAGGGTCCGTGGGCCTGGGCGCAGCTGCCCCGCTTTTTGCGGCGCTGACTCGCCGTTACGTTGATGACCACTTTGG
>Ga0114967_10005108_pt1 | contig 10448 bp, 10 predicted proteins | sample M_130628_MF_Meta_FD_92639 | JGI IMG/M metagenome (GOLD analysis project Ga0114967, IMG submission 92639) | Freshwater microbial communities from Lake Montjoie, Canada to study carbon cycling - M_130628_MF_MetaG | ecosystem: Environmental > Aquatic > Freshwater > Lake | place: Lake Montjoie... | reverse complement strand
AAGAGTTAGAAATTTAGGAACTTTGGCTTTTAATATTAATAATTAACAATTTTATTTTATAAATATCATGATAAATATAAATAAGTTTAAATCAGTTTTAGCGTTAACACTTTTAATAAGTGGCTCAGTATATGCTCAACCTGGGGTTCCGCCTCCAGTAGGTGTTGGTACGGATCCTGTAGTACAAGGTGGTACAGGAAGAATTGTAAATGATTCATGGAAGCCGTCTTTACGTAAAGACGGTGTAATTGACAAAGTAGAGCATAATAATTATGTAACTCCTTGGGCACCTATCAGAGAAGCAGATGTGTTATTTAAAAAACGTGTGTGGAGAGAAATAGATACTCGTCAAAAACAAAACTTTGCTTTCCGTTATCCTGGTGATGATGAAAGTGGCGGTGGAATGTATATTGAAATTTTGTTAGATGCTATTAAAAAAGGAGAAGTAACTGCTTTTAAAGATGATCGTTTTACAGAACCAATGACTGCAGAAGATGTAATGACTAAATTAGCTGGTAAAGCAGATACAAATTATGTAGAAGATCCTGTTACAGGAGAACTTAAAGCCATTGTAAATGTTAAAATGTTCAACCCAGATGAAATTACAAAATATCAATTAAAAGAAGATTGGATATTTGATAAAAATATTGGTAGAATGGTTGTAAGAATAATTGGTTTCGCTCCTTTCTATGATAAAAAGAATGCGGACGGTTCTTTTAGAATGTCTTTACCATTATTTTATGTATACTATCCAGATATAAGAGCAAACAATGCGAAGTACGAAGTATACAATCCTGAAAATGATGTTTACAGATACTCATGGGATGATTTCTTTGAAAAAAGAATGTTCTCAAGCTATGTTTTGAAAACTACAATGAACAATCCTTTCCAAGATGATATCATGAATCTTAAAACAGGAATCGATCGTTTAAATCAATCGGAAGAAATTAAAGAAAAATTATTTAATAAAGAACACGATTTGTGGGTTTATTAAAAAACTAATAATTATAAAAAAAGCACCGAAATTTTTCGGTGCTTTTTTTATTTGCTAAATTTATTTAATATAGTTTGCTTTTTACTAGTTTCCATTTGTGTAAACGATGTATTAAAGCAACTCGCAATACGCCCAAGCCATATTTCATACTCCTGCTGAAATTTATGCTGGAGGCTTCTTCAAAATATTTTGTAGGACAAGTTATTTCTGCTATTTCATACCCCTTCATAAATATTTGAGAGATCATTTCATTGTCGAAAATAAAATCATCATTGTTAATGTTGTAGTTAATGGACATTAGTACTTCTTTCGAAAAAGCTCTATATCCCGTATGATATTCACTTAGTTTTTGGTTCAATAAAATATTTTCAATTAAAGTCAAAAAACGATTGAAAATATATTTATACATAGGCATTCCTCCGTTTAATGCGCCCTTTCCTAAAATGCGTGAGCCCAATACGACAGGGTATAAATTACTCGCTATAATGTGAGACATGGAAGGAATTAATGAAGGGGTATACTGATAATCAGGATGTAGCATAATTACAATGTCAGCGCCTAATGCGAGTGCTTTATTGTAACAACTTTTTTGATTTCCTCCGTAACCTAAATTTTTATCATGCTTGATGATATGTTTAATTCCTATTCGATGACCAACCTCAATGGTATCATCTTTACTTGAATCATCCACAAGTACAACCTCGTCAACAATGTCAAAAGGAATTTCATTGAATGTTTTTTCAAGTGTTTTAGCTGCGTTATAAGCAGGTAATACAACAACTATTTTTTTATTATTCAACATGACACTGCAAATTACATTGAAAAAATAAAATTACAATGCCAATTGAAATGATGGTTTTTCAGTATTTAATAAATTTGATTTCGCATGCACAATAATATTTCTGTGCTCATCATATATGGTGCATTCTGTGTTCGCTATTTTTTTACCTTTCCGAATCACTTTTCCAAGTGCAAAAATGGTAGATCCTATAGGAGCACTCCATAAATAATCGATTGATAAATTAACCGTTGTGTAAAAGGTTTCAGACTGAGTGCTATAAAAAGCTAAGCCACATATTTCATCACAAATCATAGCGGCCATTCCACCATGTAGCATTTTTGAAGGATTTGTCATTTCTTCCCGAACGGATAATGAAACCTCTACCTCTCCATCTTGAACTCGAAGAATTTTATAATGAAGCCATTGGCCAGCTTTTGAGTGAGATTGAGTGAAATATTGGCCTTCTAATTGTTTTAATTGATATGCCATATTAAATTTTTTTTCCATTTACAATTGCAAAATTAATAGATTTTCAAAATTATAGATTAATTTTATATTTATTAATTATAGTAATAAGTTTTATTTATGACATTAACACAAATTGAATATATTGTAGCCGTAGAGAGAAACGGAAGTTTTGTGACTGCAGCGGAGAAATGTTTTGTTACTCAACCTACTTTGAGTATGCAAATTCAGAAATTAGAAGAAGAACTTGGGATAAAAATATTTGACAGAAACCATCATCCAATTGTGGCTACTGACATGGGGAAGAAAATTTTAGAGCAGGCAAAAAATGTAATTTTTGAAAGAGATAAAATAGACGAATTAATTATGATGCAAAAAGATGAATTAATAGGTTCATTAAACATTGCAATCATACCAACAGTAGCGCCTAGCATAGTGCCTAGCGCATTGAAATCGTTTGTGAAAAAATATCCTAAATTGGATATTACAATTACTGAAATGACTACTTCTCAAATCATTGCTAAGTTAAAAGAAGGTGAATTGGATTTTGGAATTTTAAGTACACCGCTATACGAAAAATCGTTAAAAGAAAATATTCTATATCACGAACCTTACGTCTTATATGCAACCAAGGGACATAAATTATTAAGTAAAAAAATAATTTCGCCTGAAGATTTAGATCCCAATGAAATTTGGTCTTTAGGAGATGAACATTGTATGCGTTTTCAAATAATTAATTTATGTGGCAAGCAAAAGTTTGTTGGTGCCAATAATCCATTTACATATAATTCAGGTTCTTTGTCATCTTTAACCAGAATGGTTGATATCAATGGAGGTTACACCATTATGCCCGAGTTAAGTTTAGCAGAATTGAGTGAAGACAAAATGAGTCAAGTTAGGTATTTTAAAGATCCTGTTCCAGTGAGAGAAATTAGTCTAGTAACTAACAAATATTTTACCAAAAACAAGTTAGCGATTGCTTTTACTGAAAGTATTGTATCTAGCATTCCAAAAGAAATGTCAGCTAAAAATAAAAAGAAAAATATATTAGATATTCGCTAATGGTTTTTGCAAATATAAAATTTGTTTAAGCCGTGATGAATAACATCTATGTTTTTGAATTGATGTTGCATTTTATCTTCAAGTAAAAGTGTGTCGGTTTTATTTTGAGAAATAAAGTTGAAAATTACAATCCCTTTTGGAGATAATCTTCCAACGCATAAATTGATAAAATATTCCGTTTGAAAATCATAAGGTACGCGAGTGCCTTTGAATACGTCCACACCAATTAAATTATATTTTTCAGAAGATTCTTGTAAAAAAAATAATGCATCTGCACAAATCCATTCAACATTATTTTTTACATCTAAATTCATCCATTCTTTACTTAATGCCAATACCTCTTCATCAATATCTACAAGGGTAGATTTGGGATAATGATGGTAGTCTTTGTGTAATATTTGCAAGGCACTACCTAAGCCGGTTCCTAGCAATAAAAAAGAATTTATCGATGACATTTCTTTTTTTATTTTTTTAAAAGGTAGTCTAAATGGTTCGTAACTTGTTCCTTGTGAATAGATAGCATCTGCACAGGATAGCATCACTTGATTTCTAAATAAATATACCCGTAATAAATTATTTTTTAGACTGCTTACTTCCTTAAGTTTATAAGGAAAAAAATACGAGATTGCTTTTTTATAGAAAGGAATTTTCATTGAGAATTTTAACGTTGACCGAACAATAAGCTGCCTATTCTTACCATGGTACTACCTTCCTCTATCGCAATTTTATAGTCGCTGCTCATACCCATGGATATTTCTGAAAAATCGTTTTTATTTATAAAATAGCCATTTTTTATGAATTGAAATATGCCTTTCAATTGTTTAAATTCATTTCTAATATGGTTTGTATTGCTAGTATTCGTTGCCATGCCCATTATACCAACGATATTTACATGTGCATAATTTGTAGGGTTGGCCAAATAATAATCCATTAATTCTACTAATTCTGTATGATCTAAGCCAAACTTAGTTTCTTCGTTTGCTACATGCATTTGAAGTAAAACAGGTATTACACGATTATTTTTCGCTGCCTGTTTTTCTACTTCATTTAAAAGTTTTAAACTATCAATTGAGTGTATCATGGAAACAAAAGGAGCAATGTATTTTACTTTATTTGTTTGCAAATGGCCGATTAAATGCCATTCAATATCTTTTGGCATTTGTGCATGTTTATCAACCATTTCCTGTACTTTATTTTCACCAAAAATGCGTTGACCTTTTAGGTAAACAGGCATTATCACTTCTACTGGCTTTGTTTTGGAAACAGCTATTAATTTTGTGGGGGTATTTTTTAATTCCACACAAATGGTCTCAAATGAATTCATGTTTATTCTTTACTAAATAGTTTACGAACAATTCCTTTATTGGTATTTAATTGCAATATATAATTTCCTTTAGCTAGCTTGTCTGTTAGAATATTGATTGCATAAGAATGATTATTCACGATTTGTTTACCAACAAGGTCAATAATAGAATAGCTGTAAATGATTGTATTACTAGGAGTTGAAATAGCTAAATGATTGTTTGATGGATTTGGAAATAAAGTAAATGAAGACTCCCAATCATTTTCTTTAACAGCTAAGGCGCTACAGTCGCTGCTACCCCATATACAATCTGCAAATTGAGGGTAATCAATAAATGGGTTTCTGTTTCCTTGCAATAAAAAAACAGCTTCATTTCTATCAATTTCCTTTTGACTCACTGGGTCGTTATTGTGCCAAAGTAATAATAAATTAACAGCCGCTGGAGTAAGTTCTGCACCATTGGCCATTTCCCAATTTTGCCAAGAAGCATCTTCACTTTCGTATCGGGTGCTCATATAAAAATAGGCCCTTGCAAAGTCTCCTTTATAGGCGTCAATTGGCTCGAATATTTTATTTGAGTATCCAGGATAGGTAGCACCTGTTCCTAATTTTGTGCCATTACTAGAAGTGTATGTAGTACTATTGACCATCCCAAAAGGGAAGGCAGCATGTTTATTATTTACCCAGCCATCTGTTGCAAAAAGGTGGTGTAAATCTGAATACATGGGGTATGAATTATCTCCACCAAAATATTCTTTAGGCCAAGAATGTTCTCTGTTAAAGCAATCTCCTTCACCACTGTAATTACCACATTGATTAGTGCCAAAGTTAAAAATAAAATTGGGTGTACCGTTTGGTATGTCAGTGTACATATCCCAAACTTTTCCATTTGATTTAGCATCGGTGTTTTCAAAAGCTGCCCACAAATCTTGATACAATAAAAAGTTGTGTCCTTTAATAATATTATGTAAAACCGTTTTTAAAATAGGACCATTTTTACCCAAAGCCGCTGCATAATATTGCGCATTTGCATTGATTGTAAAAATGAAAAATAGTAGGATAGTAGTGTAGATATTTTTTCTAAACATGTGAGTTTTTTAATGAGATGCTGTGTTTTTTTGATTAAATATTTCTTTAAAAATACCAACAAAAGAGATGTAATTTAATGGAAATTCTACCATAACATGCATAAAACTTAAAAGGAATAGCCATTTAAACCCTAATGAATAGTCGATGAGGTACAACGCAACCGAAACAATCCATAAAACAAGAATTAATATTGCCCTGCTTTTAGGAATATCATGCCAACCAATCACTTTTGTTTTAGAAAACCAATTCAAATAATGATAGGTATATGCAAAGGCTATAAAACGCATAACTGCAATGCCAGTCTGTGAATGAAAAACTAATTGAATCATGTCTTTTTCACTGGCACTATTTGCATCTAAAAAATGAATTAATGTATTGTTTAAACTAGCAAATTCTTTATATGAATTTAATCCATAAGGAGTTACAGCAAGGAGTACCTTATCTTGAAAAGCATAGAATAAAATAAAAGGAATAATGAAATGTAATCCTGCAGAAATATAACCAACTTTTGAACTATTTTTTAATGCGCCATACAACATAAATAACAAGGTGAAAACATATACGTGAATTAAAGTAGGCAAAAACATACTGAAAAAAAGCAGGTGCTTGTCTGAAATTGCAGACAATAAAATGACAACTACCACACCGATGATTTTGTATACATTATTTTTAATAAAAGCAAAAAACAAAGAACTCGCAAAAGCTATATAAATGGCTCTGTTTATCCATTTATAATCCATTTCTAAATCGCTTAATCCTATGTATTGTTTTAAATTGGTAACAGTTAGAAATAAAGATATGATTACTAACAAGATGACATCACGTTTGTCTGTGGTGTAATAATTTTTATCATGTAGCCAAGAGATTTCAGTTAAGTAATGTAAAGGCCCTAAAACGCCATATGCAAATAAAAATAATTCAAATGGCATGATAAATGCTAACATGCAAGAAAAAATCAACAAGCCAATGTTGATGTAGTCTAAGCGATTTACTTGAGTGATGGCAGACATAATATTTATAATTTTAAGCCATATTTTGTTGAATCGATTCAATGCTTTTATCTATCAACGAAATATATTTATCCAATTCTTTTTGTAGGTTTTTCTTTTCGGATTCTAATTTTGATTGAGTTTTATTGTTCAATAACTGCTCTTTCAAATGGACGATTTCATTTTTTTGCAAATCCAATTCTTTCAGATAATCAAAAACAGAATTTCGCAATTCTTCATTTTCTTTTTCTAGCCTATCGTTCCGCAATTTCAGTTTCGTAACCTTCGTCGAAATTTCACTTATTATAGAACTTGCATTCATTTGGTAAAAATACATAGCAAGAAAGCAAAATCCAAAAAATCGACAACTATTAAAATTCTTAATATTGTTTTCTTACACTATTTTATAGATATTTTTTACCAATCATTACAAACAACCGAAATATAAACATGAATCGAAATTATTTATTTAATCAAAATGTATAGAAACCTACATTTAAATAGTGGGTTTTAGGTGCATATGCCTAAAAAAATTAAAAACCACCTAGTTTAATATTGAATGCGATTTTAATAAATAAAAATAAACCTATTCCAAACATGCAAATTGCTGAAATACGATTAAGGTATACAATATTTCTTGGTGTTAAGGTAGTCCGAATGGATTGTGCTAAAAATACTTTGAGGAAGTCGAATCCTAAAATCAGACTCAAGCAAGCTCCAAAAAAAATAACTCTATAAGAATTCGTCATATTGGAGATGGCCGCAACAGAGGTAATCCAAGTTAAAATAACCCCTGGGTTGAAACTATTGAGTATAAAGCCACTTGAAAAAATTTTCCAATAATCACGATTCGAAACCACGGCCATGTCTTGTTTATTTCGGGTCACTTTAATTTTCTTAAAAAAGCCATACAATCCAATTAGAATAAAAACAGAAGACCCTAAAAATCCAATTAATTTTTCGTGAGAAAGTAAGTTAGAAAGCCAACCAGAAGCCTGATTTGCTAAAATGACAAAAATTATATCACTCAAAGAGACCCCAATTACGAAGCTCATGCCTGCTTTCCAGCCATAGCTGATGCTGTATTTCAAGATGGCAAAAATGGTAGGGCCTACAGAAATAGCCATAAACAAACCAAAAGCCAAACCTGCTATCAATGCTGAAGTCATATGCAATAATAATACAATTTAATCTTTTAAATACCCAAAAATTGAATAAATAAAATAACAATTGTATGAAAAATAAAAATATATATAGCCTCCCCAACCGGTTAAAAATAATTTTCGTCTTTCAGGTGGTCAAAATTTTATTAATTAAAATAAATAACCTATTTTTAACCCAAAATAGAGAGATTAAGATGAAAAAACTTTTCCAGTTTCTGATTGCAGCTTTAATGCTTACTTTTTTTGTAAATAAAGTTTCAGCAACGCACGTTGCTGCGGCTGATTTGTATTATGAATACCTTTCTCCGCTGAAATATAAAGTGCATTTGATTTTATACAGAGACTGTAAGCCTGGAAATTCAGGATTGTTTAATCCAGAAAATATCACTGTAAAATCTGCTTCATGTAATCAAAATGTCTCTGTAGATGTTGATACAACAGGAAATAATACAAACAAAATTTATGGTGACTTATGTCCTACGGTAAATAACTGGTGTGTTGATGCTAATAGTGTATTTCCTGGTTACGAAGAGTGGGAATATACTGCAGACGTTACTTTACCAATGGCTTGTACTGACTGGGTTTTTGAATATTCGCTTTGTTGTAGAAATAATGCAATTTCAAATATCTCAACAAACACAGCTACATTAAACCCTGGAGCGTTATCATTAACTATTTCAGCGGGACTAAATAATGTAGTTCGAGCAGTAAATAATTCACCAAGACTCACTATAAAACCCATTCCATATGTTTGTGTGAATCAACCTAAAACCTATTTAAACGGACCAGTTGATCCTGATTTAGATTCTTTGTATTTTATATCTCAAACACCTATAAATACCCCAGGCGTTCCTGTAGTTTGGTGGGGTACAAGTAGCCAAGCAAATCCATTTGGTGCTTCTGCTCCTGGTGGATATGTTGTAGATCCAGTTTCTGGAACCGCTACTTTCACACCCAATACCATTAATACCTATGTAATGGCGTTTAAATGTTTTGATATAGATCCAAATACTGGAGATACGGTTGGTTATGTAATGCGAGATGTACAAATCAATGTATTAAACTGTGCTGCGGCACCACCTTCTGATCCTAATTTGACTCAAAACTATCAATTGTTGAATTTGCAAGGTGCTTATTTAGCTAATCCGAATCCTATACAATTAACAGTTTGCCCTGGAACGCCAATGTCATTTGATGTAAAAGGTATAAGTAATTCGGGGAGCAATCAAATCTTAACATCTGCCAATAATGCTATTTCTTGCCCTGGTTCAACGTATACATCAAATCCAATTGCGGGTGGAAATCCTGTTACGGGTACTTTTAACTGGACTCCTACAGCAGCTCAAATTGGGAACCACACGTTGATAATTCAATTTATGGATTCAACGTGCACAGTTGCTCAGCCTATTGTGTTAAAATCGTATTGTGTAGTACAAATCAAAGTATTACCAGGAGTAGATGCTGGTCCAGATTTGAATTATTGTATCGGAGCTGATTCTGTGCAATTTCAAGTAACAGCTCCTTTTGGTATTAACCAATGGTCATGGACTGATATTAATGGAGGGACGACCAATTTAGGTTTATCTTCATTAAGTGTAATGAAGCCTTGGGCAGCACCGACAACAACTACAACTTATGTTGTAACAGCCTTAAATCCTCCTCCAGGACTGACTTGTAAAGTAAAAGATACGGTAACTATAGTTGTGCATCCTGGAACTTTATTAGTAAATGCTGGCCCTGATCAAATTATTTGTGCAAATGATTCTGTTGCTTTAGCTGCAACTGTTTCTACCCCTCAATTAAATCCAATTATTCGATGGAGACCAGCAACAAAATTATCGGATTCAACTGCACTAAATCCTTTTTCTTCTACCTTGAATACACAAGAATACTTTTTATTTTATAGAGATGACAATGGGTGTACTTATAGAGATTCAACCACAGTAATTGTCAGTGGGATTAGAGCTAAATTAAATGCATTATCATCAGATAATAATATTTGTCCAAACTATCCGTTTCAATTATTTACCAATGCATCAGCTATGCCTTGCGGATTGTCTGCTTTTCAATGTAATGGAACACCCGTATTAAAAACTATTGGAACAGGTAATATTCAGCAAGGTCAATATTCGCCTTATTACACCGATTTTGAATCTGCATATAAAATTCAATTTTTATATACTGCTGCTGAATTGCGTGCAGCAGGTATAAAATCAGGAAATTTAAAATCAATTGGTTGGAATGTTGCTTCTACAGGAAGTGATACATTAAGAAATATGAAAATTAGTATGGGATGTACAAGCGATACCGCTTTAAGTACTGTAACTGGTTTTTTAGGTGGTTTGAGTCAAGTTTATGCAAATCCAAAATACTATAATAATACACCAGGTTGGCGTTCACATGTATTTACTACCGCTGCAAATCCTAGTGTAATTCAAGGCGAAGGGTATTATTGGGATGGCTTAACTAATTTAGTAGTAGAAGTATGTTACAATGCGGATCCATTTAATTTCACTACTAATATATTAGTAAGTTCAAATACTCCTACTAATACCGTTATGCAACAAGCTCAATATTCGACCAATCCAAATGGTTGTAATTT
>Ga0114967_10005107_pt1 | contig 10448 bp, 6 predicted proteins | sample M_130628_MF_Meta_FD_92639 | JGI IMG/M metagenome (GOLD analysis project Ga0114967, IMG submission 92639) | Freshwater microbial communities from Lake Montjoie, Canada to study carbon cycling - M_130628_MF_MetaG | ecosystem: Environmental > Aquatic > Freshwater > Lake | place: Lake Montjoie... | reverse complement strand
TTCACCGCTTTTTCTCAATCCGAATTTCAGGTAAAGGGCAGATTGGTCGACACCTTGGGCAACCCAATTGTGAGGGCTACGTTAAAACTATATACTGTCGGACTTCAGGATACATTGAAAACGGTTTCCAACAACGTGGGATTTTTTCTCTTCAAAGATGTTCCGACAAGGAATTCAGTCCTAATTATTTCAAGTGTTGGTTATGCAACTACAACAAAAGCAATAACCATTCCAGTCGACAAAGAAATAGTATCTATTGATAGATTGGTATTAACTAATTCATATACATCATTGCAAGAAGTGTTTGTCTCTGTGCCTCCCATTATGGTGAAGGAGGATACGGTGGAATATAAAGCAGATTCATTTAGGCTGAAACCCAATGCTATGGTAGAAGACTTGTTGAAAAAAATGCCTGGAATAGATGTAGATAAGAATGGTAACATTACAGCTCAAGGAAAGACGGTTACAAAGGTGAGGGTAAACGGAAAGGACTTTTTTAGTGGTGATCCCAAAACCGCTACCCGTGAACTTTCTGCCGATATGATTGATAAAGTTCAAGTGATTGATGATTATGGGGACTTGGCAAATGCCTCTGGAATTAAAGATGGGGAGCCAGATAAGGTCATCAACCTTCAATTAAAAAAAGAGAAAAATCGTGGAATTTTCGGAAGAAGTACAACGGGGGTGGGTACGGATAATCGCTACCAGGGTACAGCGAACGTTAACATATTTGATAACAACAAACAGATCACTTTTTTTGGTGGGGCTAATAATACCAATACAAGTACATTTGGATTTGATGGTGGTGGAGGCGGCGGTGGCAGAGGGATTCAAGTAAATATTGGGGGAAATAATCAAGGTGGAATTGGCGGTACGGAAGGATTGAGTACGACGAAGTCATTCGGCACAAACTTTAGAAATGATTTTAAGGATAAGAAAGGATCGATTTATGGGAACTATAGTTTTTCAAATAGATCTACCGACATTAATAGAGATGTAGCCTCTCAAAACTTTTTTGAAAACAGTTCTTTTCTTAATCACCAAGCAGATACTTCATTGAATCAATCTAAAAATCATAGGGCTTCTATCAATATTGAATGGAATATAGATTCTTTCAATTATATCAAGTTTGTTCCAGAATTCAACACTCGTCAAGCGGATAATACATCGAATGCTATTTTTGATTATTTGCGAAACAGCATCGATACTACGAGTAGAGGCCGTAATTCAAATCTATCTCATTCAAATTCCCCCAACTTTTCAGGTAACCTGATTTTTAATCATAAGTTTCGTAAGAGAGGTCGAAACTTATCGGTTAATATCAATGGCGGATACAATAGCTCGGATGCTAAAAACAGCAAGTTTAACGTAACGAATAATTTGATACCGATTTTGGATATTGTACAACAAAATCAATACATCAATACGATGAATCAAACGGATAATATCAATATTCGGTTTAATTATTCAGAGCCCATCATGAAAGACCGGTACCTTGATTTGATTTATAGCTTTGGTCATTCATACACAAGTAATGATAGATCAACCTATTTGATTGACCCCCTTGATGTACGTCAATTTCTTCCTGAATTAAGTAATGCATTCGAGACAGATTTTTTAAATCAGCGCATAGGGGCAAATATTCGCACAGTCAAAAAGAAGTACAATTATTCTGTAGGGGTTAGTACTCAGCCTGTAAGTCAAAAAGGATATTCATTAACAAAGGATAGCGCATATATGCCTATCAGGACACAAAATGTTTTTCCTACAGCACGGTTTGCTTACAATTTCACTCGAACTAAGAACTTGAATTTTAATTATTTTGCTAATGCCGTTCAGCCAACGTTTGGACAGTTGCAACCCGTTAAGGATGTTTCAAATCCACAATACCAGACACAGGGAAATCCATTATTGAAGCCATCTCAAAATCATTTCTTCAGTTTATTTTTTAATAATTTAAATTTTACTTCTGGTAGAACATTTTTTGTGGGAGCCAATTATAACTTCATTCAAAATCAAATCATAAATAATACCATGCGTATTGGTAATGCTGGCACTCAGCTTACTTCATACGATAATGTGAATGGCTATTATAACGTCACTGGGTTTTATAACTATAGTAAACCATGGAACAATAGAACCTATGTGTTAACGATTAATGGTTCAATAAATCTTAATCATAATATTGCCCTAATTGATAGTCAACGTAATGTAGGCAAGAACCTTCTTTTCTCTCAAGGAGGTAAAATGGAATTCAATTGGAAAGAATGGCTAGAGTTTGATCTTGGCGCCCGTTATGGGTTGAATAGGGTTCGATATACATTGCCTGGACAGCAGAATGTAGATTATGGAAGTTGGACAATCAGTAATAATTCTCGTATTGATTTGCCTAAGGAGTGGATATTTAAACATGACCTTGAATATATCATTAACAGGGGATTGTCTTCTGGCGTCAATCAAAATATTATCTTAATCAATGCCTCTTTTGAAAAGACGCTCTTTAAGAAAAAAACTGGAATCTTAAGAGTGTCAGGGTTTGATGTATTCAAGCAGAATAAAAGCATTGCTCGTTCTGTCAATGGCAACAACATTACAGACACAAAGGTTAATAGATTAACTAGATACTTCATGTTGACTTTCATTTATCGTATCAACAAATTCTCAGGTGCACAAGCCGGGGATGTACGACAAATTAGAATGTAGCGCAGGGGGTAAAAATTCATTTTGATAGTTTTAGGATGATGCAATAAGCTTGACATTGTCTCTACTCTTTATTCTTTGTACTTTACTGTCTTATACGTATGGACTCTTTAACTCATATCGTTCTTGGTGCTTGCATAGGAGAAGTCTTGTTGGATAAGAATGCTGGTCGAAAAGCCATCCTATGGGGTGCCTTGGCGCAAAGTGTTCCCGATATAGATTTCATTGCAGGGTCTTGGATGCCAGTTTCTACAGAACTATTGGCACATAGGGGGATTACACACTCCTTTTTATTTGGGATAGCAATTAGTTTTTTTCTTGCCTTAATTGCTACGCGATGGCATAAAGCTGAACCTATTTCACTAAAAAAATGGTTCTATTTTTTCTTAATTGAAATAGCTTGCCATCTTTTTCTAGATGCATGCAATAATTATGGAATAGGCTGGTTTGAACCTTTTTCTTCAACAAGAATTTCATTCAATATTATTTATGTAGCCGATCCACTTTTTACGATAGAACCCACTATTTCTTTCGTATTGTTGATTTTTCTCAAAACGGATCATCGGCATAGGATCAAGTGGGCTCGGGCTGGAATTTTGGCCTCCTTCATTTATCTATCATTTGCATTAGTCAATAAATTTACTATTGATAAATCTGTTAGTCATTCAATCGCTAGGAGTGGACTAAGTAGCGACAACTATTTTACAACCCCTACTTTGCTCAATAACTTATTATGGTTTATTGTGATTGAAGATGAAGCTGGTTTTAAAATAGGGTATCGTTCTATTTTTGATACATCTGAATTATTGGAATTGTACCATGTTGATAGAAATGATTCCTTATTGGATTCCATAAATGATCATAAAGAAGTGATGGAGCTGAAACAATTCTCTCAGGGTTTTTATACGCTTGAAAAAGTTGGGGATACACTACTATTCAACGATTTACGATTTGGACAATCTTCTGGTATAAAAAATCCAGATAATAAGTTTGCCTTTCATTATTACTTAAGTCATCCGAACGACAACCACCTTGTAGTTCAGCGTGGTCGATTTGAAGGCTTTGATTCAGAAATGATGAGAGCGATCTGGAGAAAAATTAAAGTAGATTGAAAATGTTCATATATGTTCAAAAAAAATCCCCACTTGAATTAAGCGGGGATTTAAAATAGTATTGGCTAGTATTAGTTTGCCATCTTTTTCTTTAGATTATCATCAATAGCATCTAAGAATTCTTCTGTATACAGATAATGTTCGCCATGGTTCACTTTATTTCCGTGAATGCATACCGCAAGATCTTTAGTCATCTTACCTTCTTCCACTGTTTCTATACAAACTGCCTCTAGTGCATTAGCGAAGTTGATAAGCGCTTCGTTGCCATCTAATTTTCCTCTGAATGCTAATCCACGTGTCCATGCAAAGATGGATGCTATAGGGTTTGTACTTGTTGGTTTACCTTTTTGGTGCTCACGATAGTGACGGGTAACCGTTCCATGTGCTGCTTCCGACTCCATAGTTTTACCATCAGGCGTAATAAGAACAGAAGTCATTAGTCCTAGAGAACCGAAACCTTGTGCCACCGTATCGCTTTGTACATCACCGTCATAGTTCTTACAAGCCCATACAAATTTGCCATTCCATTTTAGTGCACTCGCAACCATATCATCAATTAGCCTGTGTTCGTAAGTTATGCCGGCTTGTTCATACGCTGCTTTAAATTCATTCTCAAAAATCTCCTGGAAAATATCTTTAAATCTTCCATCGTATTTTTTAAGAATAGTATTTTTCGTACTCATGTACAATGGCCATTTTTTTGAAAGAGCCATATTAAAGCAACTTCTTGCAAATCCTATAATACTCTCGTCCGTATTGTACATACTCAATGCAACACCAGCACCTTTGTACTGATACACTTCATGCTCTATGATTTGACCATCTTCGCCTTCAAACTTGATAGTAAGCTTTCCTTTTCCGGGCACAACGAAATCAGTTGCACGGTATTGATCACCAAAGGCATGACGTCCTACGATGATAGGGCTGTCCCAATTTGTAACCAGTCTAGGAATATTCTTTATCACAATGGGTTCCCTGAAAACAGTTCCATCTAGTATATTGCGGATGGTTCCGTTCGGACTCTTCCACATTTGCTTAAGCTTGAATTCCTTTACACGGTCTTCGTCTGGCGTAATGGTCGCACATTTGATTCCAACACCATATTGCTTAATAGCATTAGCTGAGTCGATTGTCACCTGATCATTTGTTTGGTCTCTATATTCAACACCCAAATCATAATATTTGATGTCTAATTCAAGGTAAGGTAGAATAAGCTTATCCTTGATGAACCTCCAAATGATTCTAGTCATTTCATCGCCATCTAATTCTACTACCGGATTGAGTACTTTAATCTTTGCTGCCATAGTTTTTATATTCGGGTGCAAAGGTACTAAGTAGCAATGAAATTAACAATCAACTCTTGTTCTTTTAGGCTTCAACAGCAACGCGTTCTTTGATAGGAGAGGTATGGCTTTCTGCAATTTGACGAAGTTTGTCAACCGCTATGTATTTGAAGTGTTTAGCCCTAAATCGAATCAACTCTTCTTGGTCGAAATCAGCTAAATTCCTTGAAACCTGCTCTTTTGTGGTGCCCGTTAAATCTGCCATTTCCTGGCGATCAACATGAACGTGGATTCCAACACCTGTCTGCTTGTATCTTAATTACGCCTTGTTGTATGAAATAGAGGCCGCAAATCATCCGATTTTGTTTTAAGAGTCACATTCTTTACTTTTGCATCCCATTTGCTCCAAGGCGAGGTAGCTCAGGTGGTTAGAGCGTCGGATTCATAACCCGAAGGTCTCGGGTTCAACTCCCGATCTCGCTACATGAAAATCAAGGACTTACGTTAAATCGTGGGTCCTTTATTGTTTTTGCTTGAGGTTTGCGTGAGGTTTTTGTCATTTCTTAATTGTAAATGATGGAAACGCTAAACTAATTTATACCTTTTTTACTCCACTTTATGCTGATGTTAGACAAGCATAGTTTTTGAAGATGCACCAAAAGATGTTTAGGCTGCGTTAAATACTGGTATGAAATGTATAGTATTCATCGCCATGCACCAAAAAGAAGCGTTAACCCATTATTCCAATATTATCATATTTGCTAGCGACTATATTGAAATAATGGCTTTGCTCTTACCAGAATCGAACATATAGAACGGTCAATAATAATATAGTCAGTACAATTAGTACTAAAACAGATTTACTAATAGCAAACATTCCTTTGTCAAATACAAATGATTTAGGATTTATTTTTGGTCCACTAAAGCTGATGAGAATCATTAATGCCGTAGTAAAAAAGAATGACCATCCCATATTAATTAGAAAAGGAATTTCAAATCCGCCCTTACCGTTTGGATATGCTGTGTATAAGATAGTTTCATTGCCTAATACTCCAGGAGCATAGTTGTTAAAGAAGACCGATAACACAAAACCGCAGATAACCCCAGCAATGGCAGCAGATCCTGTTGTTCGTTTCCAAAACATTCCTAATAAGAACATGGCAAATACACCTGGGCTAATAAATCCTGTATATTTCTGAATAAAAGTAAATCCACCTTCTCCGCCAATGCCCAATGTGTCATTCCAAGTGAATAAAACACTTACAAACATTGCAATTAAAATAGTAACTCGTCCTATCCAAACCATTTTTTTCTCATCAGCATTTGGCCTAATGTATTTTTTAAAAATATCCAAGGTAAAAATGGTAGAAATACTATTTACTTTACCAGCAAGTGAAGCAACAATTGCAGCTGTAAGTGCCGCAATAGATAGTCCCTTTAATCCACTTGGTAAAAAGCTTAAGATGGCAGAATAAGCTCCATCTTTACTACCCCCCTCTAACTGCGGTAAGTGACCATTCTTGTACAAAACAAAAGCTGCAATACCTGGTACCATTACAATTAAGGGCATCATCAATTTTAATAGTCCTGCAAATAGGATGCCAGTTCTAGCTGTTTGGATATTTGCTCCAAGCGCACGTTGGGTAATATATTGGTTACAGCCCCAGTAGTTTAGGTTAACAATCCATTGACCTGCAAAATACATCGACAGTCCAGGTAATACTAAATACTTATTAATTTCTTCTTGTGTAGCATTTGGTCCAGGTTTTTCTAAAATCATGTGAAAATGTTCAGGAGCTTCTTTTAGAAGTGTATTAAATCCTGCAAGTGCGCTACTACCTAAACCAAATTTTTCGCTAACAATGAGTAAGGCCATATAAGTTGTAGCTAATCCTCCAATGATTAATACAGCTACTTGAATCACATCTGTATAGCCAATTACTTTCATGCCCCCTAAGGTGATGAATAATGCAAAAACAGCGAGTAATACCATAATTACATGCAAGTAGTTGCCGCCTACTAAACCATTTATGGCAACAGCTCCTAGGTATAAAATAGAAGTCAGGTTCACAAAAATGTATAAAAATAACCAAAACACTGCCATTATTAATGCCACCGTTTCATTGTAACGAGTGGTTAAAAACTGTGGCATTGTGAAGATTTTATTCTTTAGATAAATTGGCATAAACCATATTGCAATAATGATTAGTGCCAATGCGGCTATCCATTCATAAGCAGCAACTGCAATTCCAACAAAAAAACCTTCACCACTCATTCCAATAAATTGTTCGGCAGATATATTGGATGCAATCAGAGATGCGCCAATTGCCCACCAGGTTAGTGAACCTTCCGCTAAAAAGAAGTCTTTGGTATCAGTAGTTGATTTCTTTTTGCGTTGATAGATCCAATAACCATATCCTGCCACGAGAATGAAATAAATTAGAAAAACTATAATGTCAATATTGGCAAGTCCTTTCATAATGTAGGTTTCTTATGTTAAAAAACGAATCGTTTATTGATAAAATTTATCGTTCCAGCGTAATTCGTTCTTTAACTGGTATATGCTGGTTTCATTATTTATACATATATATTCAATTCCTGCCATTGAAGCAAAGTCTTCCATTTGTTCTGCAGAAATATTTTGAGAATAACAAGTATGGTGCGCACCACCTGCCAAAATCCAAGCAGCACCACCAATATGTATATCTGGGTATGGTTTCCAGAGCACTCTAGCAACTGGTAGTTTTGGTAAGTTTTCAATTGGTGCAACAGCCATTACATTGTTTACCAGTAAGCGGAAGCGATTTCCCATATCTATCATGGATGCATTAATTGCAGGTCCAGCCCCCGAGTTAAAAACTAAACGAACTGGGTCTGCCTTCCCGCCAATACCCAACGGATGTATTTCGCAATTAGGTTTACCATCAGCAATAGACTCACAAATTTCAAGCATATGTGCACCTAATACTAATTTATTGTCGGGATGAAAATGATACGTGTAATCTTCCATAAATGAATTGCCGCCTTTTAATCCACTAGCCATTACTTTCATTGCTCTCACCAATGCTGCTGTCTTCCAATCTCCTTCCCCTGCAAATCCGTATCCTTTTGCCATTAAACGTTGTGCTGCAATACCTGGTAGTTGAGCTAAGCCATGTAGGTCTTCGAATGTCGTCGTGAACCCTTTAAAATTACCTTCTACTAAAAACTTTTCAATACCCAATTCAATTTTTGCAGCGGTTTTAAGTGATTCATATTGTGAGCCCCCTTTTTTTAGGCTATCCATAAGGTTATATGCATGATGGTATTCGTCTACTAAATGATTTATGTCTGTATCTGATACTTGATTCATCACTTCCACCAAGTCACCAATACCATAGGTATTAACTGAGTAGCCAAATTTAATTTCTGCTTCAACTTTATCACCTTCAGTAACAGCTACAAAACGCATATTGTCTCCAAAACGAACAAACCTTGCGCCTTGCCAGTCGTGCCAACCAGCGGCGGCTCTAATCCAGCCGTTAATTTTTGCAATGCATTCCTGGTCACTCCAATGACCTACTACTACTTTTCTTTCCAATCGCATTCTGCTCATAATAAAACCAAATTCACGGTCGCCGTGAGCGCTTTGATTGAGGTTCATGAAATCCATGTCAATGGTTGACCATGGAATATCTCGGTTAAATTGTGTGTGAAAATGAAGAATTGGCTTTCTTAAAATCTTTAATCCAGCTATCCACATTTTAGCTGGTGAAAACGTATGCATCCAAGTGATGACACCAACACAATTCGTGGAATTATTTGCTTCTTGACATATTGAAAAAATTTCCTCTGTAGATTTCACAGTAGGTTTATAAACAATTGTCACAGGCATTGCTGCTTCATTGTTTAATGCATTAGCGATTGCTAAAGAATTTGCTGCTACTTGTTTCAGTGTTTCTTCTCCATATAAATGTTGGCTTCCAGTTACAAACCATACTTCAAGTTGCTTTAGATTTATCATTTCTCTTTTGATTAAGGATGAATAGGGTAAATATTATTGACCATAGTAAGAATCTGGTCCGTGTTTTCTTTCGTAATGTTTGTTAATTAAAGTACTTTTTAGGCTTGGTGCAGCAGAATTAATTTGTAAAGTTAAATAAGCCATTTTAGCCACTTCTTCTAATACTGCCGCATTGTAAACCGCCTTGTGCGAAGTTGCTCCCCATGTAAAAGGGGCATGATTACCTACAAGCATCATTTCTGTTTCTGAAGGATCTAATTTCCTTTCCTTAAAACAATTTATAATTTGATATCCTGTTTCTGTTTCATAGTCTCTTTTAATCATGTCGTCACTCATTGGGGGTGCACATGGAACAACAGAAGTAGTGTGATCTGCATGCGTAGTTCCCAAAATGGGAATATCCAATTGCGATTGTGCCCATGCGGTAGCATAAGTAGAATGTGTATGAACAATGCTATTGATGCCTTCCCAATATTTGTACAAAATTGCGTGGGTTTTGGTATCGGAAGATGGGCGAAGTTGGCCTTCAATGATTTTTGCATCAAAATCAACAATAACCATTTTTTCTGGACTTAAATTTTCATAAGGAACGCCACTAGGTTTAATTGCAAATACTTTATTATTTCGATCTGCTACACTAACATTGCCGAAAGTAAATAATACTAAACCCAGTTTAGGCAATTGCATATTAGCTTCATAAGCTTCTTGTTTTAGCGCGTCATATTGTCTCATCGTTTGAATTTATTTATTGTTGAGTACATTTTTTTTCGGTAAATCTTCCAGCTTTAATATATTTCATATATCTTATTTGGTAATATTCATTTCTTGATTCGTTGGGGAAATAGTAGCCTTCAAATCCTTGTCCCATATACTTCATGGCTTCTTCTACTTTTGCATATACACCAGCGGCTGTTGCGGCAAACATGGCAGCACCTAAGGCACAAGTTTGGTCACTCTTATGAATTCGAATGGGCATGTTTATTACATCGGCCATTACTTGCATAATGTAAGGCGATTTTTTCGCGATCCCCCCTAAGCCTATTAATCCTTTTACAGGAACCCCTTCCTGTAAAAATCGATCAACAATCATTTTTGCACCAAAACAAGTTGCTTCTACTAATGCTTTAAAAATCGATGGAGCGGTTGATCCTAAATTTAAATGATGAATACTTCCTGTTAGGTATTGATTAGCATCTGGTGTTCTTCTACCATTAAACCAGTCAATAGCTAATTCATCATCTTCCTGTAAAGGCAATAAAGCGGCTTTAGTTGAAAGTTGTGCAATCAAGTGATCAGATAGTTCATTTATGAGTTGGGTTGCCTGATCATGTTTAACGGAGTCTGATTGCT
>Ga0114967_10005105_pt1 | contig 10449 bp, 3 predicted proteins | sample M_130628_MF_Meta_FD_92639 | JGI IMG/M metagenome (GOLD analysis project Ga0114967, IMG submission 92639) | Freshwater microbial communities from Lake Montjoie, Canada to study carbon cycling - M_130628_MF_MetaG | ecosystem: Environmental > Aquatic > Freshwater > Lake | place: Lake Montjoie... | reverse complement strand
CATGATGAAAAATACCAGTTTTTGTTATAAATACATCCATTTATTGCATAATTTTATACACATATTTTAATGTAAATTGTTAATAATGTGATACTTGATTCCTTTTTGAGGACCGACTAAATATAGTTGATGTGTTACCCATCCGCGATACGAAAGCTATACCCGCACGTCTGGCTAATCTTTTAACAAAAAGTCAGCATTTTGTTGAATTTAAAAGTGAAGAGTCTTATGGTGTGCCACTTAATGATCCAGTACCCATTCCTGGGGTTGCGCTTGGTTTAATTGGAGAAATTGGCGGCAACCCTGATTTTTCTTCACCTTACAATCTACAAGTAGGAATGGGCCCTTCTTTGGGTGAGGCTATTCCCAAAAGATTTGAAGCTGTAACACCCCCACCAACTCCATCTCCACTAAAAAGACAGGGGGCTTTCAGAAGAAGGCGTCCCTAGAAAAAATGTCTAATTGATGAGGCATGAGGTTTTTATAGGACAGTTGAGGGCTGCTAACCTTCAGCTGTCTTTTTTAAATGGCAAGAGCCAATTCTCAAAATTACTCAAAGGTGTTTGAGTAACTCTCGCTCATGATAGACCCGTCAATTTTACTCACACTTGGCCAATCAAAATCGAACGGCAAAATACGCTGACAAAAACCAAGCAAATTCAGCATATTTACCGCATGTTTCGAAGAATTAAAAACAAGCCCTTACGCTATACTGTTATTACCACTTATAGCATCATTATTCTACTGTGTGCCATACAGCTCAATTTTTTGTGGTTATTTGGTTATTCGCCCACCATTCAGGATATCAAAATGCCTAACATGCACATCTCATCCGAAGTGTATACAGCAGATGGCAAACTAATTGGCAAGTACTATAAAGAAAATAGGAGCCCAGTTTTATTTAGTGAGATTTCACCAAGTGTAATTAATGCGCTTGTAGCTACAGAAGACGTGCGTTTTTTCGAGCACCATGGCATTGATTTACATTCACTTATTTCAAGTATCATTTCCACTGCTAAGGGCGATAAACGTGGAGCTAGCACAATCACCCAGCAGCTGGCTAAAAATTTGTACAGTACACGTAATCAAAAATCGCAAGGTTTAATCAAATACATTCCAGGTGCACGTACGCTATTTTACAAACTAAAAGAATGGATTACCGCCTACGAACTTGAAAAATACTATTCAAAACAAGATATTTTAACCCTGTATCTAAACACCGTCCCTTTTGGAAACAACACCTATGGGATTAAAACGGCAGCAAAACTGTACTTCAGTAAAGAGCCTAACAAATTGCAGATTGAAGAGTCGGCCACTTTGGTAGGAATGCTCAAGGCTACAACAACTTACAATCCAATTAAAAACCCAGACAAAGCTTTAGGGCGAAGAAATGTGGTTTTAAATCAGATGCATAAATACAGCTATATCAGTCCAGCTGATCTAAAAAGATTAAGCAATCTGCCATTAAAACTAAAACCATTAGAACTCAATGAAGCCAGCAACGGAGGATCCTATTTACGTTCAGCTGTAGCTCAGTATCTTGAAAAATGGTGTGAGGAAAATGACTATGATTTATACTCAGACGGATTAAAAATTTACACAACGATCGATTCCAGATTACAAAAATATGCCGAAGAGGCCGTTGCAGAACAAATGAAAATTTTACAGACCCGTTTCCAAAATGTTTGGGGAAACCAGAATCCATGGCGCACATCAGATGGGGTTGAGATTTCCGATTTTCCAGAAAAGGCGGCACAGCGTCTACCTTGTTACGCCGCACTTAAGGCCCAATACCCTACTCGCCCTGACTCTGTTAAATTTTATTTGAATCAACCGAAAAAAATGAAGATATTTTCATGGGATGGTGATAAAGAGGTGTACTTCTCCACCTTGGACTCTATCAAATACTATGCAAAAATATTGAACACGGGAATGATGACCCTCGACCCATTCAATGGTCATATCAAGGTTTGGATCGGTGGCATCAACCACAACTATTTCAAATACGACCATGTGAACCAAGCTAAAAGACAAGCAGGCTCCGTATTTAAACCATTTGTTTACCTAACTGCTTTACAGCAAGGCATGAGTCCATGCGATACATTTATTGACAAGCCTGTAAAAATTGCTTTTAGTGATAAAGGAAAAATGGAACATTGGGAACCCAACAATGCCAGTTTTAATTTCTCTGGCCAAGCGATGTCTTTGCGATGGGCTATGGGTAAATCTATTAATTCAATTACAGCACAAGTCACCGAAAAAGTTGGCTGGGATCATGTGGTTAAATCTGCGCACTTGTGTGGCATAGGAAGTAATCTTAAATCGGTACCATCAGTGGGTTTAGGTCCGAATGATGTCTCTGTTTTTGAGATGGTCAAAGCCTATGGCACTTTTTTAAATACAGGACTTAGAACAAGCCCCATCCTAGTAGATCGAATTACAGACCATGACAATAACACTATTGAACAATTTACAGCAAAACAAGAACGAGTAATTACGAAAGAAATAGCTTGGCTCATGCTATACATGTTTCGCGGAGGAATGGAAGAACCTGGTGGAACCTCTCAAGCTTTATGGGCATGGGACTTGTGGAAGAATAACAATCAAATTGGCGGAAAAACAGGCACTTCATCCGATTATGTAGATGGTTGGTACATGGGTATTACCAAGGATTTGGTTACCGGTGTTTGGGTAGGATGCGACGAACGCAGCGCACATTTCAAAGACTCTCAAACAGGTGAGGGTTCGCGTACAGCATTGCCTATTTTCGCGAAATTTATGGAAAAAGTGTACCGTGATCCTGCTACTAAAATAACGCAAGGGCGCTTTCCAAAACCAGATGTCGACATCACACGGAAATATCAATGTGAATCTCACCGATTTGCATCAGACTCCACTAGAGTAGACAGCTTATCCACAGACTCAATGACCATCCAAGAGGCCATAATTGATACCGGAAAAACAGTTAAATCAAACTGAAGTGTCGCATTTTATTCGACGAACTAAGATCAGAATGGTCAACAAAGCAAGCCCATCAATCAAAAGAATATCTTTAAATTTTGATTTTTTTTCTTACGCTTGCGTTTATATTTTTGAGACAGAGTCTTATTTCGTTGCAGATATTTTGCCGAAATAAATAAACAAAGCAAATGAAGAAAAACATATTTAAAATAAAAATATCCGTATGGATTGTATTTTCGTTCACTCTTTTTGCTTTTTTAAGTTCCAGTTTTTCAGTAAATGCTCAATACTTTGGTCAAAATAAGGTGCGATACAAAAAACTCAATTTTAAAGTATACGAAACACCTCACTTCTCATTGTACTATTATTTGCGCAATGAGAATCTAGTTAAACGATTCGCACAAGAGGCCGAAGTATGGTATAACCTACACCAACAAGTATTTAGGGACACATTCGCCAAAAAAAACCCAATCATACTATACGCCAACAGTCCCGATTTTCAACAAACCACTGCCATACAGGGTGATATAGGTGTAGGTACAGGTGGAGTTACCGAAGGAATGAAAAACAGGATTGTGATGCCTATTACACAACTAAACCAACAAACACGTCATGTGATGGGTCACGAACTGGTTCATGCATTTCAATACCACATCCTCATGGAAGGAGACTCGACCAGTATCGAAAACATCGACAAGGTTCCACTTTGGATGATTGAAGGTATGGCCGAGTACTTATCGATAGGAAAAGTAGACGCCTATACAGGCATATGGATGCGCGATGCTTACCTAAGTAAAGACATACCCACGCTCAGGCAACTGACTATGAGCAACAGGTATTTTCCCTACCGCTATGGACAAGCTTTTTGGTCATATGTGGGTTCTACTTACGGTGATACAGTCATTGTTCCATTTTTCAAACAAGCAGCCAAGTATGGTTATGAAAAAGCACTGGTCAATACTTTTGGGTATGATGAAAAAACATTTTCAAGCCTTTGGAAAACAAGCATAGAAAACACCTATAAACCATACATTAAAGACACAGCCCAGGCCATCGTTGGTAAACGAATTATAGATAACAAAAATGCAGGAGAACACTACAATATTGCACCTGCCATTTCACCTGACGGAAAATATGTGGCCTTCCTCTCAGAAAAAGACCTGCTAAGCATTGACCTTTTTCTGGCGGATGCACAGACTGGAAAAATTTTACAAAAGTTAACCAGTAAGGCTAGGAACTCACATATCGATGAGTTTAATTTTATTGAATCTGCTGGTGCGTGGTCTCCAGATGGCAAACAGTTTGCGTTTAGCACATTTAGTGCTGGCCGTAATCAGCTGGTCACGATTGATGTCTCGACGGGTAAAACACGCAGCATGAAATCGATGGGTGAAGTAGAAGAGTTTGGAAACCTAGCATGGTCGCCTGATGGAGGTAGTATTGCTTTTTCAGGCTTAAAAAATGGACAAAGTGATCTTTTTCTATATGACCTACATGCTAAAGGAGTTACCCAACTAACCAGCGACCCATACTCCGACTATCAGCCGAGTTTTTCAAACGACGGTCGAAAAATCGTATTTAGTAGTGATCGGACCACATTCAATCATTCCCTAAAAGGGGTACATATTCCTTTTAACCTAGCCGTACTCAATCTCAAAGAAAAATCAATCGAGAACATCATTTTATTTAATGGTGCGAATAACTTAAATCCACAATTTTCGGCAAACGATCAAAAAATTTATTTTTTATCCAATCGAGATGGATTCCGGAATTTGTATAGATATGACCTTTCGTCAACTAATTTGGAACAGTTAACGAAGTATTTTACAGGCATCAGTGGAATAACTGAGTTTTCACCTGCCTTAAGTATCTCAAAAAATGATGATATACTCTACTCGTATTATCAAGCTCAAAAATATGCCATCTATAATGCCAAAGCCTCTGAATTTGCAGCAAAGCCTGTTGATCCACAAGACTTAAATCCAGATGCAGCCATATTACCCCCAGCGAAATCTACTGGAATAGATATCATTAACTCCAACCTAAATAATTTTAGTCGATTCGAAAGAATAAACCATTTTCTAATAGACATGGTCCCTTATCGTCCCAAATTCAAATTGGATTACATATCCAGCAATGGCGTGGGCGTTGGTGTATCGGCAGGTGGTTATGGGACAACTACGGGCTTATCAAGTGGTGCTCAAGGTATTTTTAGTGATATCACAGGGCAAAATCAAATATTTACAGCCGTTGCTGTGAATGGCCAAATTTATGACTTTGGTGCACAAGTCGCCTACACGCATCAAAAGAGCAGAATCGATTGGGGAGTATCACTTTCTCATATTCCCTATGTATCGGCAGCCCTATCAAGCTCTATTGATCCCGACCCAAATGGTGGACCAAACCCAGTTTACAATGAAAAATATGACCTCATTCACACATTCGTTGATCAACTTGCATTGTTTAGCTCGTACCCCTTTTCACGTGTTAACCGATTTGAAGTCAGTACAGGCCTCTTACGATACAGTTATCGCATTGATAGATACAATAACTATTATCAATATAACCCTAACACAAAAATAGTAGGGGCTAACATTGGAGCTCAGCATGAAAAACTGTCCTCCGAAAAAACGACTCAGTCGTATGGCACTTATCTCAATCCATTTAGCCTATATCAAATAGGCGGTGCCTTTGTCGGGGATAACTCATTTTGGGGAATCACGGCTCCACTCAATGGCCGTCGATACCGATTGGGTCTCGAAGCCTATTTAGGCGATTATCACTTAGGAGTATACACACTCGATTTTCGTCGTTATGTCCGTCTAAAACCCATAACCATAGCAGGCAGATTATATGGTTACGGCCGATTTGGTACCGACGAAAAAAGATTGTATCCCTTATATGTTGGTTATGACTATTACATCCGTGGCTATAATCCCAATTCATTCCACAATAGTGGAAGTGCATCGGATAATGGATTTAACGTAAATCAACTAACTGGTTCTCGAATAGCAGTGGCAAACTTGGAGGTTCGTCTGCCCTTTACAGGCCCTAAAAAGCTGTCTGCTATCGAGTCCAAGTTCTTTTTTACGGACCTAAATGCTTTTTTCGATATAGGGATAGCTTATTATGGAGATTCAAAAATAGCCTTTGATTCGCAGCCAAGCGTCGTCAACTCTACCCCTGCACCCACCACCAACGACCCAAATGCAACCAACGTCGTATATAATAGAACCCCTGCTATAAGTGCTGGAATATCATTACGCGTGAATTTATTCGGAGTTCTTATCATAGAGCCTTACTATGCCATTCCATTTCAACGTACCGATATCGGTTTCGGAATATTTGGTTTAAATCTAGCCCCCGGTTGGTAACGAATCGAGAACATATTGAATCAAAAGGTTGATTTATGCATTTGTCGAGTTACTCTCGAAAGCTGGATTTATAATCCGCAAAACCAAAAGTGCAAAAAACACGCCTCAAATCGGCATAGAGAGCGTGCGGTAGTATGAATGAAATGATTTTTATAACCAGTTTTTGTTTGCCACCATAATAGCTGATGAGTGTTTTAGGCCTGATGGATTTACGATCAATAATTGGGGGGATCTAAAGAATCATCTGATAATCGATACAGATCCACGTAAAGGTAAACTACCATCTTTCAGATCAATGATATAGAAGTATGTACCAACAGGCAGTGGGCGGCCTTTCGAAATTCCATCCCACCCTTTCTCTTTAGGATACCCAATGGATCTAAAAACCAATTGCCCCCATCGATTAAAAACGGTTACCCTGCATAATTTATACAAATCAAGATTATAAATTTCCCAAGTATCATGATTTCCATCTCCATTGGGAGTAAAGACATTAGGCACTAGAATTTGGGGAGTGATGATGTTTACTTTATCTGAATTAAGGCCATATCTAGGATTAGTAGCTTTTCCAGTCAACCACAGTGTTTTAATATCAGAATTCCGATCAAGAAGTGTATGAACAAGGATACTTATACAATTGGTATTGGCAGGAATAGTGATATTCCATGGAAATTTTTCATAGTTAATCCCTTTTTTGGCTGCTTCAGACGAAATAACTGCTCTTTTTTTACTTAGATTAATATTAATCGGGTTCACGGAAGTAACGCAATTCGGCAAACATATCTTTAGCAGAACTGTCTCACTACCTCTCACCTCTTTAAACTCAAAGTCTAATGTAATTTCTCTATTGGCTGAGTCGTCACCTGTTCTATCTAAGATGGTGATTGCTGGATTTGGCTTTTGAATTTCATAACCAACAGGTTCAGCCCCTCGTAGTGTAAGCGTCGTTGATCCATCGATGACACAATTATTTTTGGCAGTGAACGCATCAATCGTAGAAGAGTTTGCACCAAGTGGAATGGTGATACTCGTTTGTAGGTGCTCATAATTTTTATTTACAAGTGCCTGGGAGGCAAGATCATCTTTATCCAAGTGAATTATGATTTGATGACCTGCACGAATATTTGGCGGTAAACTAGCGGTTAGTTTTGCCACGTGTCCACCATCCACCGTTGGTTTGTTGAATGTTAAGGTTATCTTATTGTTATTCGTGTTCCTCGTGATGGTTAATGCAGCAGCTTCTTTGATGATGTAATCCTTTGCGTCTCCTTTTATCACTAACGCATTGTCCACATCCATCGCAATGAAACCATTTGTCGTGATTGTGATAGATACCGAATTGCTGCCTTTTGGAATATAAACAGCAGGCAAAAGGCCATCGTAATGTGTTCCCTTCTCAGCAGAAGATCCAGTTTCATTGAGCGTGATGGTAATCCCGCCATCTGGAGCGATCACCGACCCCGACAAACGAGCCGTTAGTATGGCATTTTCAGCCTGTTGTACTGCTGGCTTATCAAAGGTTAACTGGATATGATGCACGGCTGTTAATTCTATTTCAGTTGCTTTATTTTCACAGTACCCATCCTCTTGGCTAGTAATGTAATATTTGTATTCCCCAGGTTTGGGAGTGGGGATTGAATAGGTACCATTCGCACCTTTATCCATTTTAATAAAATCTCCTTGAATCACATCTCCGTATTTGTCAGCATTCGTATACCAACGATAGGTTGTATTAGGTTGCGGAGGATTCTCTGGAAACCAATTAAACGAAAGTGCGTCTTCACTAGTTTGTTTTACAGGTGCTACCACTTTCTTTGAAACAGGCATCACAGTAACGGTCAAACTTTTGGGCTCACCGTATACATATAAATTGGAATCTTCTGGATGTTCTGGATCTTTCACTCGCGGCGTAATGGTGTAAACCACCGTTCCAGATAAAGTGCCATCATTGGTGAGTTTCTCCTGAATGGTGGAAGAAGAACCGCTTGATGTAAAACCAATCACATTACTCCCTATTCCATTGCTTGCAGTCCACTTGTATGTTGTGCCTACAAGTGTAGATGACAATTCTATATGCACTGTCTCTCCCGAACAAATGGGACTAACTGGACCATTGGTTAGCTCTGGTTTAAATAGCGAGTTTATTATTAATGTGACAGGTTCTGGAATAATATAGCAAGTCTTATCAGATGGAGTGGTACCATTAGTAATACTACCAGCTAAGATTACTGTTTTTGCAGGATCGCCAGTCGCTGGCTTTGTCCACTTAGTTGTAATGGTAGTTGAAACTGAATTTTCATTCGCCGGAATATACATACTCGGTGGTACTGGCTCGTAGTACGTGCCAGGTATCGCACTACCTCCCGAATCCTTCAGGGTAATGGTGATACCGCCTACAAGAGCTGTACCTGTTCCTGAAAGGCTGGCTGTTAGGATAGATTCTCTGCCCGCATAAACAGCATCTTTACTGAGAGATAAATTAACATAGATTTTGGGTTTTACTTCAACAGTGATCGTGACTGGATGTACTGATTCACAAATGGAAGTTTTGTCAGTACCGTATTTACTTCCTCTACCCTTACCAGGATAGGTAATCTGGTTCTGAGCCTTCACTAGGTAGACGCCACTCATATCGGTTGTTGCAGGGGTACGTTTAATCTCCCTGTTAATACTCCAATCCGGCCATACGGCAGGGCTACTCTCATGAGCCCATTTATATTCAGTAGGATCGTTTGTTGTTGGCGATATCGAAATCATAAGATCTTCTCCTTCGCATACTGGAGAGTTCGTTATTAACTTTGGTGGTGAGGGTTTTACTGTGATCGTGAGTTGCGCTATTCTAAAGCATGCCTTGCACCCAAAATCAGGTATAGCAGTATGCCCTTTACCAGTTCTTGAAGCGATACGTGTATACACACCAGCCATCTCGGGTGTCATATTCTTAATGGTAAGATTTTCACCGGTTTCGATGGGTACTTTTGTTTTGCTAGTTATACTTTCACCACCTTCAGTCTTGGCGGTAACCTCAACCTCGGTAAGCTCCCCAATCAATACATTAGGAGCCATCACGTATTCGTCGGTAGTACCTTCCTTCAGTATTTTTCCGGGACCAAACCATTCATAGGTCCATATGCAGCTTTGGTCCGAAAATTTACCACCGCTGCCAATTGTTATGTCTTCTCCTTCGCATACTACTGGCTCATAGTTTTTGTAGCGTTTTGCGTTGCCATTTGGATGCAAAAGGAATGTTTCAAAAAAATCATAATCTCCACTAAGTTTAATTAACCCTTCTCGGTCATCAGGATCACCATCACACCCTACAAAAAGCTCTGTCCAATTAGAGACCGACGCACACCCTATAGGAGGTATAGGTCCTCTATATTTCATCAAGGCATATAAGCCCGATTGTGTCAAAGAATTGTGCATCGTAATCCTTACTGGTTGTTTTGGAATTTTCACACTAGACAAAGCCCTACCAAACCCAAATGCTTTCAATGAGGGAAGCCCATACCAAGAATAGTGTATCCTAGGATCCTCATTGGGTACAACGTCTGGTTTAAACTCAACCCAGCTACCATTTTCCGCGTATATCGAACTTTTTGCAGAAGTTCCAACCTTGGTACCCTTAAAGCAATTCTCACACTCTATATCAACCTTTGCTTTCTGAGGTCTGGTATAGATAGGCCTCGAATAAGGTGTTTTAGACTCTGCTGGCTCATAACCACCACCACTTTTTTCTATTTCACCCTCTACCCCAATAGGCACACTAAACGCATCGGGAGCATCATTTCCACTGCTTATAGCATCACTAAAAGATTTGGTTAATACATCATCGGTAGGTACGATGCCAAACTTTTGAAGTTTAGACTTAATACTCAGTAGGGATTCAGCTGAATTAACTACCAGATTTACATAAAATTCTTGTCCAGTTAGGTATCCTCCCAGTCTGATCATATTGAGAAGACTTTGTGTAAAAGATTGGATCATTTTGGGATCTGGTGTGCTTTGGGTCAGCGGACCATTTGGTAATACGATAAACTGGCCACCATTCTTACTCACTTGATTCAATACCAAGTCTCTTATTGATGGGACACCTGGAATGGAAGGTATAGCT
>Ga0114967_10005104_pt1 | contig 10452 bp, 10 predicted proteins | sample M_130628_MF_Meta_FD_92639 | JGI IMG/M metagenome (GOLD analysis project Ga0114967, IMG submission 92639) | Freshwater microbial communities from Lake Montjoie, Canada to study carbon cycling - M_130628_MF_MetaG | ecosystem: Environmental > Aquatic > Freshwater > Lake | place: Lake Montjoie... | reverse complement strand
TTAGCAGTGAGTGATTTATTCTTATTACCAAGTGAGTACGAGAGTTTTGGACTTGCAGCATTGGAAGCAATGGCTGCCGGTGAAGTTGTTATCAGCACCAATGTAGGCGGATTGCCAGAAATTGTTCAACATAATATTACAGGTTTCATGGCAAATGTTGGTGATGTAGATACAATGAGTAATTATGCAATTGGAATTTTACAAGACGAACAAAAATTACAAGCTATGAAAGAGGCTGCATTTCTTCATGCAAGCAACTTTGATATTACAAATATTATTCCGCTTTATGAAAAACTATATAGCAGATTTTGCAGATTAACAATTGCATGATAAAATAAATCGTTTTATCATTTTTACATTACAACTATCTTAATTAATGAAAATACTTTTTCAATATCTCAAGCCTTATAAATTTCTTGTTGCTTGTACTTTAATTCTTGCCGGCATCAATATTGGGTTTTCACTAGTAGATCCAATTCTTTTTGGGAAATTGGTAAACCTTGCCAATAAATACAAACAAGCATTCGAAAGCGGGAAATCAATTAGCAGCAACGAATATTTTAATGCATGGTCATGGCAACACCCTGGGGTTTGGTTTATTGTATTGTGTTCTATCAGTGTGGCAATGGTAAGCCGTATTGCAAAGAATTTTCAAGATTATTTTTTAAATGTAATTGTACAAAAGTTTGGAGCTAGGGTTTTTACAGATGGCTTACAACATGCAATGAAATTGCCTTATCAGGAGTTTGAAGATCAGCGCAGCGGTGAAACTTTATCGGTATTAACCAAAGTAAGAGTTGATGTAGAAAAATTCTTGAACTACTTTATCAATATTTTATTTGGTGTAATTGTAGGGGTCATTTTTGTGTTTGTTTATGCAGCTATTTTCATTCACTGGAGTATTCCAATTGCTTATATGTTGAGAATATTATGTTTAACATTTATTACCAATAAACTTAGTAAAAAAATCAAAATAATTCAAAAAGATATTGTTGGTAAAACAACTGCACTAGCGGGTTCTACAACAGAATCATTACGAAATATTGAATTGGTAAAAAGCTTAGGGCTTACTACAGAAGAAGTGGAAAGACTGAATAAAAATACTTTCAAAATTTTAGGATTAGAACTTACCAAAGTAAAACGCATTCGGAGTATCAGTTTTATACAAGGCACCATGGTGAACACTTTGCGTCAGGTAATTTTATTTATTTTAATGTCATTAATTTTTGGTCACCAAATGGATGCTGGACAATTAGTAACAATGCAAATTTTCTCCTTCTATGTGTTTGGTCCACTGCAAGAAATTGGCAATATTATTTTGTCTTACAGAGAAGCTGAAGCATCGTTAAATAACTTCAAAAACTTAATGCAAAAGGCACCTGAAGTACAGCCCGAAAATCCGAAACATTTAGGTAAAATTGAAAGCCTTTCATTTCAGGATGTAGGATTTAAGCACAAAACGGCCAAACAAAATGCAATCAATAAAATCAGCTTTGATGCACATTATGGAGAAACAATCGCCTTTGTTGGCCCATCTGGTTCGGGAAAAACAACCTTAATGAAATTGTTGGTTGGATTGTATAGACCACAACAAGGAAAAATTTTATACAACCAATTAGATGAAACTGAAATCAACTTTGAAGACTTGAGAAATCAAATTGGTTTTGTAACACAAGACACCCAACTTTTTTCAGGAACGATTAAAGAAAATTTAGTATTTGTAAACCCCAATGCTACTGATGAAGATTTAGCAGATGCATTACACAAAGCATCCTGCGATAATTTATTGAAACGTGCTGATAATGGTTTGGATAGCATGATTGGTGAAGGTGGCTTAAAATTATCAGGAGGGGAAAAACAAAGATTGTCTATTGCCAGAGCATTATTGAGAAAGCCAAAACTTTTAATTTTTGATGAAGCAACATCTGCATTAGATTCATTAACCGAAGAAGAAATATCAACTACTATCCGTGAAATATCTGCACAAAATAATCAGATCACTATCTTAATCGCACATCGATTAAGTACCATCATGCATGCCGACAGAATTTATGTTTTAGAAAAAGGGGACGTTGTAGAAACAGGTACACACCAAGAATTGTTAGAAGAGAAAGGTTTGTATTATGCCATGTGGAGACAACAAATTGGGGAAAGAAAAATTAGTACAACAGATGCTGCATAAGTAACTTTTATTCTCTGTCGAATTTCTTTTTTAAGTATTCAATCACACTCGGATCTTCAAGCCCTTCCATGTCACTAAGTTCCAATTCCAATGCTTTCGTGCTTAGATTTATTTCTAAAAGTGACAACAATAGTGATGCAGCAAATGTGATTAAGCTGAATGCAAAAGTAAAATGCGCAAGGAACATGCTTTCGATGTAAATTAAGTACATGCAAAAAATACAACTTAAAAAAGTTACCACACCCAATGATTGCATATTTTTTATCAACTTCAACCGATAACGAATATTTTTTATTTGCCCATAAATGATGTGCTTGTTTTCATGATTAGCATACTTATCATGCAAACTCCTAACTCTGTTACTCAATGCTAAAAAACGATTGGTATAAGCAAGCATTATTAAACTGATCGCAGGAAATAAAAGTGCGGGTGTATTAATACTAATATCCATAAAAATGCGTATTATAATTTATCAAATTCTTGTTGTTCCTTCATGGGCTGCAAACTTAATGTAGCAGCGATTACAGCATAAGCCGGTGCAAATATCCAACCAATCACAGGTACTAGATGCATCAGGTAAAATATCATTCCATTTCCTATTGCCAAACCTTTGTGATTTCCAATAAAGTAAATACTTTCAGCAGCCGATTTTTTGTGGCGTTCCATACTGTAATCCAACATGGAAAATCCATAATAATAACATTCAATTAATAGCGTTAGAAGAAATAAAAACCATCCAATCACGGGTAATGAGCTTACCAAAAAAAGAAAAATATAATATACCGTTTGCCACAAACTATTTCGTAAAGACAATTTTATTCCACGTAAAATATCTTTTAGTAATTGCGGTAAACTAAACGTAAATGATTTGCCTTCAATAATAGATTCTGTTTTTTCACTTAAATAGGCAAACACTGGAGAACCAACAATTAAAAAGAAATATTTGAACAATGAAAAATAGAAAAGCATCATCATTATCCAAATCATAAAGCTTCCTATTGTAATCAAAAAACTTAAAAAACTGCTGTTGATTTTAGTTAAACTATCCTGTATTAAACTTTTTAACCAATCCATAAAATGATTGGCAGTTTGTCCAAAAAAATACATCCCAATAACAAACACACAGGCATAAATAATTCCCGGGATAATAATCCAACGCCAAAGTTTATGCTTACTGATAAAAGCATGAGCTTGGAAATAAGCTTGAATAGAAATGATGAGATCTTTTAGCAATGTAGCTTCAATTTATTGGTCTAAATATAGTACAAATGAGCATTTGCAAGCATTTAGAGAAAATAATTTCATTTTTAATCATGTAAAATCCAACATAATCAAAACATCTGTTTTGATATACTATTAATTACTGTTAGAAAGAAAAAACCCAATATTGCAAAGGAATATTTAGTTTTGAACCAATAATCAATACAACAAAATGTTAGTCAACTTAAGTTTAAAACACAGTCTTATAACTAATTGGGTAAGTGAATTAAGAGATGTCAATGTTCAGAATGATCGAATGCGCTTTCGCAGAAATTTAGAACGTATTGGCGAGGTAATGGCTTATGAAATAAGTAAGGAACTAGAATGGAATAAAGTAGAAACACAAACTCCATTGGGTATACACAATAGTAAAAAGTTAGCCGCACAGCCTGTACTAGCTACAATTCTCAGAGCCGGGTTGCCTTTACATAACGGTATGATGAATTATTTTGACAAAGCAGATCATGCCTTTATTTCAGCTTATCGCAAGCATCATGCTGATGGAACTTTTGAAATTAGTTTGGAATATATGAGCTGTCCATCATTAGAAAATAGAACAGTCATCATCAGTGATCCAATGCTGGCAACAGGTGCATCTATTATCAAAACAATTTCAGTAATGCAGGCCGAGTACAAACCTGCAAACATAATTGTTGTATGTGCTATTGCAAGTAAGATTGGCATTGAATTCATTCAAAGAGAATGTGGCAGCAATATTAAAATTTGGTGTGCTGATATTGATGATGAACTAACCGCAAAAGGGTACATTGTCCCAGGCTTGGGAGATGCCGGTGACTTAGCATACGGTACAAAAATGCAATCGTAGTTTTCTTTTGTAAACAAATGCGAAAGCCAAATGTTAAAATATTGAAATCATATTTGGCTAAGCAAGATTTCGCTTAATTTTAATGTATTCTATTTGTACATGAGAAAACTAGTTACCATATTATTTTTAACAACAATTGTGCTGGTAACCCATGCACAAGATCCACATTTTTCTCAGTTTTTTGCCTCGACACTTACATTAAATCCAGCCTTAACCGGAAAGTTTAACGGTGCAATAAGAGTTGCAGGAAACTACCGAAATCAGTGGCCCGAAATCAACAAAGCGTACACCACTTCAACAGCTTCAGCCGATTTTCATATTCTCCAAAACAGTATTGGATATACAGATGATTGGGGTGTTGGATTTATGGCATACAATGACAATAGTGCCAATGGTGCTGTTAATTTTAATTACGCATCTTTTTCAACTGCATTCCACAAAGGATTGGATGAAGATGGATACAATCAAATCGGCGTTGGCTTTCAAGCAACTTATGCCAATATGCTTATCAATACAACCAATCTCAAATTTGAAGACCAGCTAACTTCTTCAGGTTTTACAGGTGTTACCAACGAAATTTTCAGCAACCCTGCATCTCTCAAATCTAACTATGTAGATTTTAATGCAGGAATATTATACTCCGGCAGCAGTACCGACAGAAACAATTATTACCTGGGTGTCAGCATGTATCATATCACAAGACCAAAGCAAACTTTTACAGGAGCCAATTATATTTTAAACCCGAGAACAACCATTCATGGTGGTGGATATTTTGGTGTAGGATTGAAAAACACATTTCATGTAAGTGCTTTGTATAGTATGCAAGCAGGCGCTAATGAAACCGTTCTTGGTGGTGCAATGCAGATCAATTTAAATGAAGAAGGAACAGAAAAACCAACCAGTCTTTTTGTTGGTTCATGGCTACGTTTAAATGATGCCATCATGCCCTACATCGGATTGGAATTTGGCGATTTTCGTTTAGGCACCACGTATGATATCAATACATCATCGCTCAAAACTGCAAGCAATAGCCGAGGCGGTATAGAAATCTCATTAATCTATGCGCATCGCCCCAATACCGATAGAAATATTCATTGTCCCAAGTTTTAGTTTTTGTTGGTGTACTACAGAATAAAAATGTTGCTGCTATTGCGTCGCACACTTGTACGTTCTAATCATTATTCAATAATAATGTTTCATAACAATTGATTTGTTTTTAAAAAATTAAATCAATACCAATCAATCATTTACTTTTACTACATAACAAATAATATTATTACATGGCTATAGGAACCGTTTATTTAATACCTACATTCTTGCACGAAGACGGATTAAATACAATACCCAATTATATTATAGATGCTGTAAAAAACTGTACTGTATTTTTTGTAGAAACAGAAAAAACAACAAGAAGATATTTAAAAAAACTATGGCCACAAATGGTCATTGATGATTACCAATGGTATGTAATACACAAAGCCGAAAAAGACGTAGTATCAAATTTTAAAAACTTATTACAACAAGGAAAAAACATAGCAATCATAAGTGATGCAGGATGCCCCGCAATTGCAGATCCTGGAGAAATTTTAGTAGCTGCTGCCCAACAATTGAATGCAACTGTGAAGCCTTTAGTAGGACCCAATTCTATTATTCTTGCACTTATGGCAAGTGGCATGAATGGCAATTGCTTTCAGTTTCATGGCTATTTACCAATTGATAGTTTGGAAAGAAAAAATAAAATCAAGGCACTTGAATTAGATAGTCAAAAAAGAAAATGTACACAAATTTTTATTGAAACCCCATATCGAAATAATCAACTGATAAAATATATAACAGATTACTGTTTGCCTGAAACAAAATTTTGTATTGCAGTAGATATTACCGGCACTTCAGAAAGTATTCAGACAAAAACAATTGCTGAATGGAAAAAAAAGGAAATTGATTTTCACAAACGTTTGGGAATTTTTTTAATTCTTGCATCTTAATAAAACAAACACTTAATTTTTACAATTAGTGCCTCAAGAAAAATACCTACATATCACCGATGCCGAACTGCTTCAATTGTATTACAATGATAAAGACAATAAGTGGGTTGGTATTTTGTTGCAACGATATACTTTATTGTTGTTGGGTACTTGTATGAAATATTTAAAAAATGAAGAAGAAGCAAAAGATAGTGTACAACAAATATTTTTAAAAGTTATTGGTGAACTGGAAAAGTATAAAGTAGATTATTTTAAAAGTTGGATATACATGATTGCCCGTAATCATTGTTTAATGAAATTGAGAAATAAAAATATCATTATTTCCGCCGATGAATTGTTACAACTGAAATCAGAAGAGGATACCAGAGCTTTGCAAATTGAAAAAGAAAAAATGCTTACACTCATTGAGGCTAGTATGGATGAATTAAGTATGGAGCAAAAAACTTGTATAACTTTATTCTATCTTGAGAAAAAATCGTATCAAGAAATTGTAGCAAAAACAGGCTACAACTTAATGCAAGTAAAAAGCAACATTCAAAACGGTAAACGTAATATGAAAATATCTGTAGAGAAAAAAATGAAAAATAATTAATGGCCAACGAAGAAAAAATATTGCCCAATCAACAATCACCAAGTGAGAACGAATTAATTCAGTACTTAAAAGAGAATTTGTCACCTGAAGAAATGCATGAAATTGAAATGCAAATGGCAGATTCTGCCTTTGTAAATGATGCTATAGAAGGATTACAAGCATTTCAAGACAAAGAAAATATTGCAAAAATTACACAAGAAATCAACATAGAATTAATAAAAAAAACAAGCAAAAAGAAAAAAAGAATGGGCCTAAAATCTTATCAGCAACAAGATTGGATTCAGCTGATTGCAATCATCATTATACTAATTTGTCTGTTAAGTTATTTTATGGTTCAACTCTTTCAAAAGAACTTTCATCATACCATCAAATAAAGACTTTGAAAAGGGGCCGGGATAAAAATCCAGCCCCGTTTTTTTAAAATCCAATATCCAATAAAACCAATAACAAGCTACCATTCGTTACAAACAGCAACAATGATATTTTAATAGAAATGATTGTTATTGGTTGTTGAAAAACATGAGTTAAAACAAGCTCACAAAACCCAAATGTATTTTAGATTGACGTAAATTAAAAGCCAAGTCGTTTCGCTTACCCGCTGCAAAACTAATATTTAAAATACCTTGCTTGGTTTCCACACTAAATCCTAAACCTCCGCCAATAAAATTGTTAGATATTTTCGTAATGCTGTTGTCACTGTAACCAAAATCAGTGAACGCTGCGAAATAAGAATTCGTACCCAATAAATACCGATATTCTAGTGTAGAAACAGCGTAGCTACTAGAAAAAATACTTTCCTCATCAAATCCACGCAACAACCGATAGCCGCCAATTTGAAACATTTCATTTCTGAAAATTGTTGGGCTTTGTAATAAGCCTGCTTGCATTCCAATTTTGAAAACAGATTGTTTTTTAATCTTAAAATATTGGGCTGCGTTTAGTTTAATACTGAATTGATAGGTATTTTCAGAGATGCTATCATAGAGTTTTTTATAATTAAATGTTGGGTCTTTAATTTGAACAATACTATTATTCGGACGAATTTTTTTTGTTCCAGCAGTCAATAAAAATTTTAATTCATTTCCTTTTTGTGGATTGAATTTATAGTTTGTATTTGCAAGTTCATACTCAATTCCGATATTGTTAATACTTAGGTCGATAATGTCAGGCAATCGTTTGGTAATTTTTACAGAAAGCGTATCAACATCTAATAAATTGGTTCTGTTAGATTGTAGCAGTACTTTTATTTTTTGTTTTCCAGCCAAATTATACTGTACTCCAATAGCAGTATTGATATTGATAAATGAAGAATCACGTTTATACAAATCAAACGTAAAATCCAATCCCAATGCAGATTTGAAGATATATGGCTGTTGATAATTCAAATGCAATCGTGGTGACTGCGGCTGAATTTGTTGCCAGTTCAAACCAATAGTTTCACCTGATGCAAATGCATTTTGTAAATTAATTTTTGCATCAACGGTAAATAAAAGTTTACCACCTAATTGCTGATTGGCGGGTAAAAACCCAACAATTGCATCTACCTGATTGCTCTTCTTGTTATCTAAAAAGAGATCAATTAAATAACTATTACCCAACATAGAAATTGTTGCCGGTTGTAGTTGTTGAAGATAGGATAACTCTGAAATTTTTTGATCAATTACTTGGTGTTTTGCAGTATTAAAAGCACTTCCGGGAGGTAGGGTTAAATATTGGTATAAAAAGCGTTTATTAATTTTAGCATTGCCACCCAAACGGATGCTATCAAGTTTATATAATATTCCTCGTTTTATATTTAATTTTGCTGTAACATCCGTATTATCAAATTGCACACTGTCAAATTGTATGGTAGCAAATGGAAATCCGGTGTTCTCAAAATAATCCAGCAACTTTTCCTGCATTTGAAATACTAGTTGTGCATTGAAAGGTTGTTGTTGAAAATCATTGCTGTCAATTGCCAATTGATGCAATAATTGACTGTCTTTAGCTGCAAAAAATAAATTTTTCCAGTTGTATTTTTTACCAAGAAAAAAAGAAATACTTACAACCGCATTCGTTTGTATTACCATATCAATAGAAGCACTCAAATATCCTTTAGATTGCAGCATTCCCGGCAATTGAGCAACATAAGCCAAACAAGAAGTAGGTGACGAAAAATTCTTTTTTAAAGACTGAGTCTGTAAAATACAATCGGCAGTAGAATCTACACAATTGATTTTTAATACAACCGATTGAGCAATGGTATTTTCAGCAATAAAAAATATTGCAAGGGTTAGAAAAATATATCGGATTACTTTTACCATCATTCAATAAACAAGATTACAACATCTTATCAAAATAAACACGGAAACATTCGTAGTTTTATTCAATTATGGCAGGTATTTATATTCATATTCCTTTTTGCAAACAAGCTTGTAACTATTGTAATTTTCATTTCAGTACTCAGCAAAAAAATATTCCTTCCATTGTAGCATCAATCATCAGCGAAGCGGCAATAAGAAAAGATTATATCAGTGAAAAAGTGGATACCATTTATTTTGGCGGAGGGACTCCAAGTTTATTAACTGAACTGCAAATTGAAAATATCCTTTTTGGATTACACAAAAATTTTAAAACAAACGAGGAAATAGAAATAACTCTTGAAGCAAACCCCGACGACATTACAGAAGCAAAATTGCAACAATGGAAAAAAATGGGCATCAACCGTTTGAGCATTGGTGTACAAAGCTTTGCTGCAGCGGATTTGCATTGGATGAATAGGGCTCATAACGATACAATGGCAATTGACAGTTTGCATCTTGCAACAAAATATTTCGACAATATCAGCATTGATTTAATATATGGTACACCCACTTTAACAGATGCTCAATGGATTGAAAATATGGAACAAGCAATTGCATTAAATATTTCACATCTTTCCTGTTATGCTCTTACAGTAGAACCGAAAACAGCTTTGCAAATAATGATTGAAAAAGAACAAGTAAGTGACGTTGATGCAGACCAACAAGCAAGGCATTTTGAATTATTATTAGCAACATTAGAAAGCAATGGCTATGAACAATATGAGATTAGTAATTTTGCAAAACCTAATTTCAGAAGCAAACACAACAGCAGTTACTGGCAAGGAAAATCATATATCGGATTAGGTCCATCTGCACATTCATTTAATGGTATTAGCCGACAATGGAATATTTCAAATAACGCTTTGTATCTGCAAAGTATTTCAAAAGGTATTGTCCCTTGTGAAGTAGAAATACTAACAAGATCGCAACAACAAAATGAATATGTAATGACTAGTTTACGTACCAAAGAAGGGATTGATTTATTAAAAATGAAACATCAATTTGGCGAAGTACAAACAAATAAATTATTACAACAAGCTTCAAAATTTATCAATGAAAATCTATTGGTGCAAACAAATCATTTTTTACAACTGACCAATAAAGGAAAATTTATGGCAGATGGAATTGCCGCAGATTTATTTGTAGAAGGTTCTTAAAAAAGTTATTTAGTCATTTAGTTTGTAGTTCATTAGCGGATATGGCGCAATACCCACAAGATTCCTAACCTCATTGACTTTTGGACTTTCCTGACTTTCCCGACTTTC
>Ga0114967_10005103_pt1 | contig 10453 bp, 12 predicted proteins | sample M_130628_MF_Meta_FD_92639 | JGI IMG/M metagenome (GOLD analysis project Ga0114967, IMG submission 92639) | Freshwater microbial communities from Lake Montjoie, Canada to study carbon cycling - M_130628_MF_MetaG | ecosystem: Environmental > Aquatic > Freshwater > Lake | place: Lake Montjoie... | reverse complement strand
GGAGAACCTTTTCTTGTTCCTGTTTCCGAAATGAAAGAAGTTTATAATTCTTGTAACGGTCTTTGGAATAATATGTCCTGGGGAGTAACATCCAATTTGGTATTTAAAATGGATGAAGATCATATACAATTTATTAAAAATGAATTGGGAAATCGAATTGGTACAAGTTGGGATCCAAAGATCAGATTTGCAAATACTAAACAATCTGATCTTTGGTTGAAAAATGTAAAGACATTATTATCTGAAGGCATAACTGTAAAATTATTCATTAGTGTTACTCAAGATACTATTAATATAGAACCAATACACTTATTGAGTTGGATTAAAATTTTAGGAGTTCAGGAAGTATCTTTTGAGCGATTGACGCATAATGGTAGTGCAAATTTACATTCAGAAATATTTCCAGCAAACATAGATCAAGATGCTTGGTTTTTAAGAATGCATGAACAAAGTGAATTATATGGTGCTAGAAACTGGTTTGATAATGAATTTCTAGAAACGATCTATTCTAAATTTGAATCGGGTTTTAATAGAGGAGGCACTTTTTGCAGGGATTGTGAGGAAAAATTATTTACCATTAATGCAGATGGTAGCATATCCGGATGTCCAAACAGTGCACCAGAGGAGCATTTTGGTAAAATTACGGATAGTATAGAAAATCTATTATATAATCCAACAAGGATTAATAATATTGTATGTGAAAGAAATATGGATGCGAGATGCTATTCATGCGAAGTTTTTGAGTATTGTGGTGGAGATTGCCACCAGTTATCATGGCAGGATGACGTATGTGGTGCACCAAAAAGTTTAATGAAATCTCTGGCAGGTATAAATATTATATCAAATAAGATTATTAACATAAGGAAAGAAAAATGGCTCTACTAACAGATCCCATTAACGAACGTAATGTAATAAGCAGATACAAAGACTATATGTATACCGCTTGGCAGGGAGTAGCTTGGGGTACGAATAATTCGCCTATATATGCTGAGGGAACTTACTACCAGACGCAGGTCATACCTTTTTCAGCCTTTCGCGGCAGCACTTTTGATAATCCAGGGGCTGATGCATTTATTGGGAAATTGGATGGTACTATCGCAAATCCCGGCGAAGGACCTATTACTGCAGAAAGGATTCATGCCTACCTTAATTTTTTTACATATACGCATTGCTATGTGAGACGTATCAGAGCTCTTTTAACTATTACTGGAGACGGTGGCAATACTGGAAACTATCCTTATGCGGGTAACGTATACGATGTTACTGCAATAGGATATATGAATTTTCTCGATACTCAATTCCCCAATGTGTTTGATTATGTAACGCCAGTGTCAGGGGGAGTAGCTGCAAATCAAGTTGTATCTGCTCTCGAATTGCAATATTTTATGGAAAGGTGTCTTCAGGCATATAATAATTTTGCGAGAAATCAAACTTATGTTTATCAGCCAATCATATGCCATGCATCATGTCATGCATCATGCCATTCATCCAGGGGAAGAAGATAATGAATTTACCAACTAATATAATTAAAACCATCGCACCTATTGCAATCGAGGATTTAAAAAAATATTTTTTAGATAAATCTATAACATATAATATAGATTATACTAATAGTAAAATTAAAGGTGTAAAATTACTAACATATATTTCTAATTTGGATATTCCTTGCAATATTAGCTTTAATGATAAAAATGAACAAGAGGAACTTTTAAAGGAATATCTCAACTCGTCAGCTCTTTGTTCTATTCCAAGTTTAGAAATTCTAACAATAAATTTATTGTTAGAATATAAGGAAATATACATAGAAAATTTGATACCCTATAAAAATTTTATAGAAGATAATTTAGAAATTATAAAGAAATGGGAAAGTAAATTGGATAGTTTGACACTATATAATATGTATATTGTGAATTCTCCGGAAATGCAGGAATTTGCCAAAGGATTTCCTGAAGACAATACTGAAGAATTAGCAGGCATAAATTTCTTATCTCTATTAAAGTACGAATCCTTTTTTATTTACTATGGTAAAATTAGAGAATCAAATTTAAAATTTTATACCAAATATTTCAATGAGTATATGTTTAAAGGAAAAAATTTATATTCATATTGGGCAACAGAAAATAACCCATTATTTTTAATATCTTTTGGAATATCTGAAGGATTACAACTAAGAGAAAATAAAGAAGAGGAATCTAATGTTACACCTATTTGACAATAAATTCTTACAACTAGATAAGTATGTCCGGGCATTGGATTATCGAGTAATTATATCAGAGGAATATGCTACAGATGATCTTAAAAATGCTTCATTGTTTCCTAAAGTATTAAAATCTGGTAAAAATTTTAAAGATGCTTTAGGTGAAGATAAAGATATTAACTATTTAATTCGATTACTTTTTGACTTTAAACCAAAGGTAGTTATACTTGCTGATATTAAAACGTATTCCGAAATATTGACCATTTGGTTAAAATCTACAACAAATATGGACAAAGAAACTTTTGATTATTATGCTGATTGTTTTGCACATAAGCAATCCAAGCAATATAATAATTTAGATTTTTATGGAATAGCTGCTACTATGAAATCTTTATGGGAAAATGCTAATACTTTTGATTTTTCAGATTTAGATTATATGCCTTCTATAGAATTTATGTTTGCGTCTGCATTTTATGATAGTAATTTTAGTAAAAAATCAAAATTACAAATGCAACTTGCAAAAGTTGTTAAACGTCAGTATGAATATTATATTTTAGAAACCAAAAAATGTATAGATACTTATATTTTGGATTCAGATATGCAAGAAATACTCGGCGGAAGAAATAAGACAATTAATAATTATCATGAGCTTACTAGAATGTCTACATATAGACTACCTTTTTTCAAAGAAGATATAAATTCCTTTGAGGGAGAAGGATATTTGCCAGGTACAGATTCTAAATTAAATTTATCTTTAGCATCAGATAAAGAAATAATAGAATTGTGCAGATTGACTGATGATGTTGCATTATCCTATACAGGTGTAAGCAATCCCTCAAGTTCTTTTAGTATTAGTATAGATCAACTACCGTTTTTAATGAAAGATAATTTACAATGGCCAATATGGTTATCAGATAAAACTAAAGAATTGTTAATTCAAGATCTTTCTAAACAAGTTATGTCTGTAAGTACAACGCATGATAATTGGAAATATATGCCCGCAGTCAAACGAGGTGTATTTTTAGATGAAGAATATAATTCTATTATTAGTGAAATGCTTGCAGAAAAAATTGGTATGACATATATGATTAATATTCAGTCTACTGTATTATTTACTTTATTAATATATTTTAAATCTCTAAAACAAACTAATAACAATGAAAGATTGAGAAAATTTACTTTAAAATAATAAAATGCGCGAATTTTTATTAGAAAAGAAAAGAGATCCTGAACAAGAGTATACAATACATCTTTTTGAATATTGTAATCTTAGATGTTCTTTTTGTTGGCAGGATCATGAAAACCGAATAGGTTTAGATTCTGTTCTTGAAAAATTAATTCCAGTTGACTCTTTTTTAAAAACAGAATTTAAAGATTCTGTCGTATTTAATATTATGGGTGGCGAAATATTTGCACCCGAAATTTTTGATAATCTTATGCTAGAACAATATAAAAAACTAGCAAAGGGAATATCAGATTTGTGTGACCAATATAAAAAACAAGTAAAAATAAATTGGGTTACTAATTTAGTAACTAATAAACTTTCTTTGATAGAAGATCTATTGGATTATACTAGCAGTATAAATTTAAAAACAGAATTAGTTACATCATATGACCCAAAAGGTAGATTTAACATAAATGATTTTTTATCCTTTAAATCTAATCTGGAATATTTTGGAAAAAAAATTACTTGTATTAGTATGTTGCTTAGTGCTCCTAATATAGATTACATATTAAAAGATAAAGATTCTTATTTTAAATACCTGTATAATTCTGGGTATTACATATATTTTGATTATTATATGCCAGATAAATCTGCAGAATTTCAAACCCCAACCGATAGTCAGTTAAAAGATGTCTTTAAACATCTTATAGATAATTATCCTAAAACATATCCTGTTGCGGGTTGGATAACTAATGAAAAAAATTATATATCTTGCAGAACAAGTAAATTAATTTTGGAAGATAATACTATGTGTCAGTGTGGTAATTTGGTTCAAGATAAAAAAACAATTAAATTTTATTCATCTAAAATACAAAAGAATGATAATTCTATTATTGAGAATAAATTTTTAGAAAAATATGATTGTGTATCATGCGAATATTTAGACAGATGTTCTTTAGGATGTTTTATGCAACATGATTATAAATTTAGAGAAGAATTAGAAGAATGTGTATATAAAATTACTCATAGATATATTGATAAGATTAAAACATGAAAATATATGGCGATCCAGTTTTGAATTTTTGTTCTCAAAAATATATAGATGAATCTAATATAGAATTAATTAAAACTTTAGATTTAGACATCAAGGATAATTGGATACGTGAATCTTGTTCTATAACTCAAACAATTTTTGATTATATGCCGAACACTAAATTTCCTCCATGCGTAAATTTTTTAGGGAATCCTTTAACTGACAAAGTATATGTTTTAAGTTTTGATCTATCAAACTCTTTGCCGTTTTTACCGAAAAATTCTATAAATTTAGCTTTGACAAATAAAATAAAAAAGAATAATGGATTGCCTTTAACTCCTCTTCAACAAATAGAATTAGCGTGGATAGGTGTTGAAACTAGTAATGATGTTACTATAATAAACAATAATCAGATATCTGGTTATTTTTTTAAATATCTTAATAAAAAACAAATTACGCAGATACATAAACTATTGCTTAAATTGGTTGAATTGGAATATAAAAACATATATGTACCTCACCATAGTATGTTAAAAAAGTATGTTGATAGAATGAGTAATCATCCGAACAGGGCAATTAAAATTTATCCGTATTCAGGTAATATCATGAAAGGGTACACTAAAGTAATAAATCCTTTTAATACTTTGGCTAATAAATTTTTATCCAAAAGTGAATGTATTTGGTGGAAGAAATAAATGGATCTAATAATTAAACCGACGGAAAAGTGCAACTTTAAATGTACCTTTTGTTCCAGTACTCATATAACTGAAGATAAGGCATTAGAATTAGATCATCAATATATTTTTGATTTTCTAAAAAGATATCCAGAAACAAAAACTATAATTGTAAATGGCGGAGATCCTTTGATGATGGCTCCGGCCTATTACTGGAAAATAATAGATCATCTAGATACAATTAAATCCGAAGCAACAATTTCTTTTACAAGTAACCTTTGGCCTTTTTATAAAAACCCAAACAAATGGAAAGAACTATTCAATCATCCTCGCCTAGGAATTACTACATCCTTTCAGTATGGTGGCGGTAGATTAAAGGGGGATCTTTCCGAATTTACAGAAGAAGATTTTTGGAAATGTTCCAATGCAATGTTAAAACATTGTGGGTATAGACCAGATTTTATTTCAGTTATAACTTATGAAAATGAAAAAGATGCAATAAAGAATGTTGAATTGGCAAAACGTATGGGAGTTGAATGTAAACTTAACTATGCTTTTTCCTCCGGTCCACCTGTTAAATTTAAAAATATTGTAATGGGGCAGGAAGGTAAACCATATCTATTAGCAAATATATATGAGATATATGTGGAAATATGGAAAAGAGGATTGACGGATTGGGAATATAATACTAAACAAATGGTAAAAAGACTACGGGGTGCAGGCACTACCTGCCCTCAAAATCGAGATTGTGATTCTGGAATACGAACTTTACAACCTGGAGGTGACTATTATAGTTGCGGCGCGTTTGGAGACGATAGATCATATCCAATCAACTTCCAAAAAGAAATGGAAGGGCTAAAACAATTTCCAATTAAGTTTGAGCTAGAGTTACAAACATTGAAACAATCTTGCTACGCGTGTCCAATGTTTGATATTTGTAATGGATGCCGAAAAACAATTAAGGACCTCAAAGATTATAATATGGTAGAAAGCCATTGTCAGTCTATGAAGGCACTTGCACCTATAATTATTGAGGCAAACGGATTGACTGGCAGAGTCGAAACAACTGAATATATAAAAGAATATGTATGATGCCTAATAGTTTAAATCCGGCATCATACAGTTATGTAGTTTCGGCAGAGGCTCGCCCGGCGTATCATCAATTCAAGTGTGTTGAATCTTTTGAAAATACGAATGCGTTAAATCAAAAACAATCTAACGGACGGATAAATGCCGGTGGTGGCGATTACTATACAGCAGTATCTGTAAGCCCGTTTCACCCTTTATTCCACTCTCAAATTGAAAAGGGTATTAGCGGAATAGTATATGCTCTACTAGATAAAAATTATCTAACGATGGCCAGTTGCGAAGGACACGACGGAACTCCTCCTTTTGTGAAAATTGCACTTGCTAGTTTGTCTGATGCAACTGATATATTGAAATGTCTTAATTCAATTCCGTATGTAACTTGTAAGTTACATAAGACATGCGCAAATACAGAAGTATATCTAGAAAACGGATTACCCAAGGTGCGGCATTTGGATCCGGCTAAATTTTCTAAAATCAAAGAAACAGATGCGATCAATAAATTGTTTTTTAGAAATCATGCCTCATATTGTTTTCTTGATATCATACTATATGAACATAATTTGGAATGGTGGAACATCGTGGGTCAGTTAAAGATGAAATATCATAAATTTACAAAATTAAAAAATGTTAAACAAAATATAGTTGACATTATCAACAGTGAGATATTTCCAATATACTATAAATGATTGTAGGCGAGTATTAATATTATGAAAAAAGAAATACTTGATAAAGGCTATTGCTGCATTAGAGATGAAAAAGCTTTTCAGTTTATAGACATCTACTCAGTTCAATGGTCTGAACTTGGCGTTATACCATTACAAATGTGTGTACGTACACGCGAAACACAAGCAGCATTATTACAAACTCAAACGTGGCTTGCTGAGAAATATATTCGGCCAGTATTTGGTGAGTATACATGTAACTATTTAGATTTGGTTCAAGGCATGGATGATAATGTATTCGATTGGCATAATGATTATGAAGAAGACAAAGTAAATCTTGGCATTTTATTATATTTTAGTGATACTGATGAAGAGATAGGAAGCGGCATTGGATTTAGACATCCATTTACAACTGAATCAACAGGATTCTTTTATCCTAAAGCTGGTGATGTATGTGTAATTAATCACACTACTAACTTTGAGCATAGAGTAACTAAACAAAATATTCCATTACCTAGAATAGTAGCAAGCTTCCATTATTATGTTAACGCTCTCAATTAATCCTTGGTATTATTGTAACTTTGCATGCGAGTTTTGTTATTTAACTAAAGAACAACTTGCAGATACTAAACTGCTTTCATTAGATATACTCAATAAAAGATTAGCTGAGATAAGCGCTCAAGATCAGATTGGGATGATAGATTTATATGGCGGTGAACTTGGTTTACTTCCTAAAGACTATTGGAATGAGATGATTGATTTACTTCATGCATACAATATCTTTGATATTAATATGATTACTAATCTATCAATGGTGAATGAAAAAATAACCGATAAAAGAGTTTATATCTCAGTTAGTTATGATTTTGATGCTAGAGAAGATCATGAACGTGTGTGGAGAAACATGGCTTTATTAGAAAGACCATTCTCTATATTAATGCTTGCTTCGCCCGAATTAATAAAAAAAGATGTTAATGAAATGGTTAACATGCTTAATAGTCTTAATAACTTGGTATCTGTTGAAATTAAACCTTATAGTTCAAATCAGGCAAATCAATTAGATATAAACTTTACACAGTTTGAAGAATTCGTTAAAATATGGGTCATAAATAAAGATAAGAAATTTAGTTTAACTAATGAATCCTTATTACAATCAGTAATTAATAAAGAAAGAAACAGTTTTTCAGATGATCATGTGTATATAACACCAAATGGAAAATATGGAGTTCTTGAGTTTGATTTAAATGATAATGAATTCTTCTTAGAATATGAAACACTAGATGAGTATTTAAAATGGTGTAATAAAGAAAAGAAGAGAGTAGAGAAGAATAAATTCTGCTCAAAATGTGATCACTTTGGCCATTGTCTATCTGAGCATTTAAGAGATGTAAAATCATTAGATAATAGTTGTAATGGATTTAAACACTTGATTGATTGGTATAAGTATGACTTTTAAACTTAATGTATATGAATTTTATAATATCGGTTATACTATTGGATTTGTTCCAAACGATTTAACTAAAAAATGCTTTGATATTATTAATAAAACTGATTGGTTAAATGATGGTTATTATCCAAACTATGCTAAGTGGTCAGTGTTACCAAATTCTCAAAATAGTATTGATGATTATTATGAGGAGATAATTCGTGGTAGAATGTCTTATGGTAGATCTCCTGTTGATATAAAGAATCTTGCAAATGAGTTTATTGATTTAGACTTTTTTGATACAATGAAAGATGTTTTAGTTAAGAAACAACATAAAGAATTTAGATCTATTAGAAATATTAAGCCTTATAGTTTTGGTTTATGGAATGGTCAAGAAAATTTAAATTGGCATAATGATTTTAATGATACTACTGATTTTTTTATTTTAGCATATTTTAATGAATATGAAACATGGAAAAAATCTTGGGGCGGTCAAATACATATAGGAAAAGAAGATGAAAATAAAAATATCGTTGAGGTTGGTCTTCACTATCCTATAAATGCAACCTTTATTTGTGTTAATAATAGTAACCCATTACTATATCATAAAGTTTCCGCATGCGATCCTACACGCAATAGATACACATTTGCATTTAGATATAAAATAGATTAATATGTTAAACTGGAAAATACAGCAAGAAATATATCATAAACTTAATCAATATCATGATGATGATTTAAGTTTGCATAATATTGAAATTACTGATAATATTATACGTGATGCTATTAAATATTTTACAACTACTGAGTTAGGTTGGGTTTATCCTGCAAAAAGTTATGTAGTTGGTATATGTTATGCTAAATGGTTAAATCAATATTTTGCGGAAGATTTTTATAGATCATTGAACGATGTAGATTTACTTTTTGGTAACGATCCATATTTTGTACCTTATGAAAAGGACAAAAATACATACGATACAATTTTAAATATTGTGGGTTTTGACTTTGATGAAACTCTTGGAATTATCCCCGACATTAAAAAATACTTTATAGAGGAGTTTTTAATAAATTATGAATAACGGTATACACAAATTATGGCCAAATCAGATACTAATCAATAACATACATAATAAAGAGCTATTAGAAAATTTTACTAATAGTGTTTTACGGGACTCCAATCTTGATAAACCCTTTAATGTAATGCAAGAGATATGTCTGTTTAGGGAAGGATCTGAAACATTTAAACAATTTAGAGATGAAATTGTATTACCCGCATTTACAGAATATTTAGATTTAATTGGAATAGATATAAATAAATTTCCGGATCGAAAAGTTAAAGGCTGGATAACGGGGGCTAAACCAGGATATGTTATACCTCCACATAATCATAATGGAGCTTCACTTTCCGGGATATTTTATATTTTAAATGAGGAAAAAAATAAAGGTGGAGAATTAGTTCTTCAGGACCCCAGGATAAATGCTAATAGGGGATATCGTAATGAATTTAAATTTTTATTTGAAGATAAAAAGTATATGCCTTCAAGTGGAGAGTATATAATTTTTCCTAGCTACATATATCATTACACTTTACCATTTAGTGGCGCTCTTAGATTAGCAGTGCCGGTTGATTTATTTTTATAAGGTTAAATAATGCGTTTTCATATATTAGGGTTGCCCCACACAGTAAGTTCCAAAGAATTTAATGCTTGTGCATATACACAAAAAGTAGTTAAGTTTGGCAAAATGATGACAGAGCGAGGACATACTGTCATACACTATGGTCACGAAGACTCCGATCTTATTTGTACAGAGCACGTATCAGTTATTACCAACGAAGATTGGGAAGTTGCATACGGTGGATATGATTGGAAAAAGAATTTCTTTAAGTATAGTATAGGAGACCATGCATATCAAACATTCTACACTAATGCATCAATTGAAATAGCAAAAAGAAAACAAAAGAATGATTTCTTACTTCCGTTTTGGGGAAGTGGAGTAAAATTTATTTGTGATGTACACGAACAGGATATGATTGTAGTTGAACCGGGTATAGGATATGCTGGCGGACATTGGGCAAGGTGGAAGGTATGGGAATCTTATGCAATAATGCATGCACATTATGGAATGAATGGTGTTGCGCATTGTCAATCCGATTGGTATAATACTGTTATTCCTAATTATTTTGATCCAGATGATTTTGAATATTC
>Ga0114967_10005102_pt1 | contig 10453 bp, 7 predicted proteins | sample M_130628_MF_Meta_FD_92639 | JGI IMG/M metagenome (GOLD analysis project Ga0114967, IMG submission 92639) | Freshwater microbial communities from Lake Montjoie, Canada to study carbon cycling - M_130628_MF_MetaG | ecosystem: Environmental > Aquatic > Freshwater > Lake | place: Lake Montjoie... | reverse complement strand
GAAAAAAGCCCAATCTCCTGATCGTCGATGATGAGAAGAATACCCGCGATGCACTGCGCCGGGCACTTGAGGATGGATTTGAAGTCTTCACCGCACCCAATTTGTCTTCGGTCAAAACACTCTTAACGGCTGAATCGATGGATGTGGTCTTAACCGATCTCCGTCTTGGTCAGGAAAGTGGCTTGGCGGTTTTGCAGGCATGCCGGCAGCAGAATCCCGCTCCAGTCTGTATTGTCATGACGGCGTACGGCTCGGTGGAGGGGGCGGTGGAAGCTATGCGACAGGGGGCGTATGATTACGTGACGAAGCCATTGGATCTCGATCGGGTGGAGATTTTGCTTCGAAGAGCAGTTCGGACAACCCAGGTTGAACAGGAAAACGTCCAGCTTCGGGCGCAACTTGACCGATCTTTCGGGTTGGATCGTATTCTGGGTCGGTCCGGGTCAATGAAGGAGGTGCTGGAGAAAATTCGACAGGTGGCGGATTCGAAAGCGAGTGTCCTGATTGAGGGAGAAAGCGGAACGGGGAAAGAATTGGTGGCCCGGGCCATCCATGGGATGAGCTCGAGAAAAAACCAGCCATTTGTTGCTGTGCATTGCGCCGCCCTTTCGCCCCAGTTGCTGGAGAGCGAACTCTTTGGCCATGAGAAAGGCGCCTTCACCGGCGCGGTGGAAAGAAGAATTGGAAGGTTCGAGCAGGCCCAAGGTGGGACCATTTTTCTAGACGAAATTGGGGAAATCGATTCAGCGACCCAGGTGAAGCTTCTTCGGGTATTGGGAGAAAGAACCATGGAGCGTGTTGGTGGCAATCAACCGATCGACGTCGATGTGCGTTTGGTGGCCGCGACGCATCGAAATCTAGAAGCGTTGGTGAAGGAAGGGAAATTTCGGGAAGACCTGTTTTTCCGTATTCGGGTGGTGCAGATTCAGGTGCCGCCTCTTCGGAGTCGGGCGGAGGATATTCCGTTGCTGGCCGAATATTTCCGAAAGGAGTATGCATCCGAAAATGGGAAACCGCATCTTCAGTTCTCGCCGGAGAGCCTGAAAAAGTTATGTGCTTATAGTTGGCCAGGGAATGTTCGGGAATTGCGGACTTCGGTCGAGCATGGAGTGGTGATGGCTCGGGGGTCTCAGATTGAGGTGGATGACCTACCGGCCAATCTTCGATCCGGAAGTGTCACAGGAAAGGTTGATGAATCGAAGCCGGGGGTGAAATTGGCCGCTTTGGAGAAGGATGCGATCGAGAGCGCTCTAAAACAATCGGGGCAAAATATTTCCGTTGCGGCCAAGCGACTTGGGATTAGTCGTCGCACCCTGCATCGACGGTTGGTAGATTCAAAGCTGGGGAGGATAAAGAAGCATGAGTGACTTACAAAATTGGGTTTATCAAATGGAGGCGGGAGCTTTGCGGATCTGGTTGGTTCGCATCGCCTTGTTTTGCCTGTTCGTCGGATTGGCTGCATGGATCGGAATTAGTGAGTTTCATGGAATGGGAACTAGGGAGTCCATGGATTTGGCCCAGCAGGCTCGGCAGTTATCGACGGGTAATGGGTTTAGCACGGATTTTATCCGCCCCCTTGCTTTGTGGCAGTTACGGTCGAAATACGGGAATGATGCCCCCTCGTTCACAAAATTTCCAGAAACCCTGAGTCCGCCTCTCTACCCTGTCATTGTCGGAGGAATTTTTCGTATGGGGGAGTTGAGTCACCTGGTTAAATTTAAACTGACTCCTGAAGATGTGAAGGGAATGAGGGTCTATCCACCTGATTATCTTATTTTGGGTTTTAATCTTCTGCTGGTTCTTTTCTCGGCAATTTGTGTTTATCAATGGGCGGAAAGACAATTTGATTTTGGAGCCGCCATTTTGGGCACAGTCTTTTTCTTCGGAAGCACAGTTCTGTGGGATCAGGCACTTTTAGGAGGGGTGGCTTGTTTGGTTGTTTTTCTTTATGCATTGGCTGGATGTCTTCTGGCGAACGGGTGCTACCAGACTGAGCAGATGGAGGAGACGGGGGGAGGGGGCGGGGTGGTTTGGTATCTTTTGGCTGGTATCGCTTGCGGTCTTCTTCCTTCCGTTCAGTTGATCCAGATTTGGCCCGTTTTAGCCATCCTTGGTCTAGCTTTTGTGTGCGTACCCCATGGGAGATGGTGGTTTTCTCTTGGAGTGATTCTTGGTTTGGGGGTTTTTCTTGCTTGGCTCGGAAGGCTCTGGGTGGTGACTGGAAATCCGTTGGGTCTGAATTGGGCGCATTTGTTGGCTGACTCCTCGAAGTATCCTGGAACTCTTTTATGGCGTAGTTACGACTTTGATTTAGCGAAGACCGAAATATGGAGAAAAATTGTTGGGCTGGCCATCCGAGGAGGGGCTTTCCTGATTTCTCAAGGCCCTCAGATTTGTGGGAATGCCCTTGTGGGTTGTTTGGCCGTACTCGCCCTTTTTCATCCTTTTCGTCGTTTTTCGGCCATGGTGGGAAAAAATCTTTGGGGAGGGGCTCTGGCAGCGCTTTTTCTGGGAACGGCTTTCGTTCAGCGCGAGGGGATGGATCCGGAAGTCCCGCCCCTTCTCGGGTTGTTGCCAGTGGCCTGTGTTTTTGGGGCGGCTTTTCTTTGGATTCTAATCGAACGGTGGAAGTTGGAGATTGAGCTTTTAGGGCAAGTCTTCGTCGTTGGAGTGGCATTCCTTGTGGTCACGCCGACTTTATCCCGGCTGCTTTTATCTAGTCCCGCCCCCTTTGCTTATCCACCAACTTACCCTCCCATTTTTCTCTATATGCGCTCTTGGTTTGAATCGAATGAACTCCAGGCCTCGGACTTGCCCGCGGCGGAAGCATGGTATACCGGTCAACCGACACTTTGGATTCCATCCACGCGGGAGGATTTTTTAAAAATTCATGACCGCGTTGCCCCAGTTTTCAGCATCCTTTTCACTCCGGCCAGTTCAGATGCAAGGCTTTATAGCCAGATTTTAGCGGAAAAATCAGAATGGGTCGCTTGGGGGGATTTGATTCAAAGACAAAAACCCCCAGATTTGCCCCAAGCTTTTGTCACATCCCTTCCGCCTAACAACGAATATCTTCTTTTATCCATCCAAAAACGGTGGAACTAGCCCCTGAATAACTTGTTAAGAACCTATAAATAGAAAATTGAGTTATGGGCTTGTGGTGTGAATAACACGACAGCATTTCTGGGCCTTTTTATTGAAATAAAATCATTGGCCATAAGAGTTGGTGAATGTTTGGGAGAGAAGCTTATCGCCCTTTTTGCCGGACTTTCTTTTATTGGATAGGGCTTGGACTTTGCTTTATTCCAGTACTCTTACACGCTCAGATTGAGGGTTCGGCTGGTCAGACCGGAAACAAACCGTTTACTGCGACGGTGGCTTTGCGGGAGGGGTATGACAGCAATCCCTTGACCCAGAGCTATCAGTCAACGCAGGACGTGCAGTCCTCTACGTACACTAGTATCACGCCTTCTCTCGGTTACAACTATACGGGACTCCAGGCGGACTTGGCCCTGCGATACGATTTTACGGGGATTTATTATCCCGCTATCAATCAGTCTTACGATATTCAGTACAGCCAAGCATTCATTGGTCGATATACCTATGCTTTTGATCCCCGGGTGAGTCTGACTATTTCGGATAACTTTCTATACAGTGAACAGCCGATTGCACAGTTGGTGACAGTCGGCTTGGCTCCGGTGACACAGACTCAGGGGTATATCAACAATCTTGGGACGATTGAAATGGATTACCGAGTTACAGACCGGCTTTCCATGGTGACACGATGGAATAACAGTATTCTGAACTCGGACGGGGTGGGGACGTACAATAACGATGGAACGATTAATTCAGGGAGTTCGGCTTCCAGTAATTACATGAATAACGGTGCATTTCATCAGTTCCGTTTAGATATCACCCCGGAGACGGTCGGAACGTTTTCGGTAGATTACCAAATTTTCGATTATCAAAGCGATGAAGGTTATCGGGATAATCAACAGGTCGCTTTTTCGATTGGCGCCGACCACACTTTTTTACCGACATTGACTTTCAGCGGGCGAGCCGGTGTTCAGCTTCAGGATAATTATGGGTTAACCGACAGTTCGACTGTGATCAGTTCTGGCGGGCTAGGTAGTGGCGAATTGGAGATCGAGGCTTATCCCTTCGCGTCGCTCAGTTCGACGTGGAATTATGATCAAAGAAGTTTTGTTTCAGGTGGTTTGTCTGTCGCTGTTCAGCAGTCGAACTTGGCAACCTCTTCCGACTCGGAAGCGTATACGATTAACTTCAATTGGGATCACTCCTTCACTGAAAAGCTTTCGGTGATTCAAAGTTTCTTTTTGAATGTGGCTGTTTTCACCCCCCAATTGACGGAAGCCCAAACGATTGCTTTGGCGGGGTCTTACAAAGGCAGTGGGCAGCAGACTACAGTGACCTACCAGTGCAAGTTTGCCTATGAATTCTACCCCTATCTTTCCGCTGAACTCGGTTGGAGTTACACAAACTATGGCTCATACTTCGACTTAAACAATAGCAATGGAGGAAGTTATACCCGCAATCAAGTTTATCTAGGCCTTCGTGGAACCTACTGATTGCCTAAAGACTTATCTGCAAGTAAAATAGAGTCGTGAGTGATCTTCCGACTCCTGTGCCCAGTTATGGGTATGGCGCCACGACGGCTAACGCTGGGGAGGTGTCTTTTCATGTTAACGACCTTTGGCGCATTATTCGGAATCGCTGGCCAACTTCCATTACGATTTTGGTTCTTGTGATGGCGACGGGGTTTGTTGTGACCAAGTTACAACCCAAGATTTATGAATCTTCCGCGGTCCTTCGGGTGGAGAAAGAAAACCGGGATCTTCAAGTGTTCGCCAGCAGTCTCGATGGATTTGATCCGATTTTCTTTCAGACCGAGTTCGAGTTGATTCAAAGCAAAAAAGTCCTTTATCCGGTCATTGAAAAGCTGAAGATCGCCGACCGGTTGTGCCGTTCGATGGAATTGCCTCTCGGTTCGCTGAACGACGACCAGGCTTTTCAGATTTTTCGGAAGAACTACCTAGAGGTCAGGCCTTTTCGGAATACCAAACTGATCGAGGTCGTTTGTCAAAGTCAGCAGCCTGAAGAAGCAGCCCTGTACGCCAATTCGATCACGGAGTCTTATGAGGCCTACCGGCAAAATGAGATCACGGGTCGGAGCGACTCAGGATTGAAGGCCCTTGATGCCGAGGTCGAGAAACAAAAAAAACTCGTTTCGGAGGCGGCTGCAAAAATTGAGAAGCTGCGCCGGGATCTGAAAATCGATGAGTTGCCCGGGAGTTCCGCCCAGGTTCAGTCGACCACGCTTTCCGACATGGAGATTCAACGGAAGGAAGCCCAGTTGAGTGAGCTTCGTGCTGATATGATTTCCCGCAAGGTTCGCCTCGAAAAGGTGGCCGATCTGACCATTGAACAGTTGGAATCAACCTTGCCAGCTCTTCAGTTGGAGGATCCCACAACAGCTTCCACCAAGCAAATGTACCTGCAGGCACTACAGAATGTGGCTTCGATGCAAAAGCAGGGGTATGGGAAAAAGCATCCTGAAATGCAGGGGGCCATGAAGGTTGTGACCGAGAGAAGGGACCAGCTGAATAAACTTGTCCTTGGAATCCGCCGGGCTCTTTCCATTGATCTGAGCGTAGCCCAGGCGAAGGTTGAGAATCTTGAAAAAGAGGTGGCCGAATTGCGTGGCCAGTTGCGGGCTGACCGGACGGACCGATTGGCTCCCTATAATGAAGCACGACGGGATTTTGAGACCCAGAGCCAGCTCTTGGATGTGCTGACATCCCGGTACCGCCAACAGGCGGTCGAGTCAAAAATCGAGACCCGGCCGGTTCAGATCATCAACCGTGCGGAACCCTCGGTTCGACCGGTCAAACCCAATTTAAAAGTGAACCTTGCCTTGAGCTTTGTGGTCGGTCTCGTCTTGGGTCTTAGTCTTGCCTTTTTTATTGAGTATTTGGATACAAGCATCAAGACCATGGATGATGTCGAAAAGTACCTTGGCATTAGTGTTCTTGCCGTTATCCCCCGAGGGGCCAAGTTCCTGACTTTGGATGATCCGAATTCCAGATTTGCAGAGGGTTATCGCATCCTGTGTGCCAAATTAAACCTCACGGGGCGTCGAGATGTTGCCCGGTGCATTACGGTTTTAAGCGGTGGTCCTGGGGAGGGTAAGTCAACGACCAGCTTCAATCTCGGGTGGGTCTGTGCGCAAAGCGGGATGAGAGTTTTGATCATTGATGCGGATATCCGAAGACCCTCCATGCATCGTGCCGTGGGGTTGGAGAATACCATCGGGTTGGGGGAGTTTCTCGCAGGGCAGGCCTCTTTGGATGAATTGGTTCAAGCGACATCCATTCCAAATATGGAAATTCTTACCGCAGGAAATCTTGGGCCTGAGGATCTTGGGAGGTTCAGTCGATCTCGATTCGCGTCTCTTCTGGAAATCTGTCGGACCAATTATGACGTGATCATGGTGGACTCACCTCCGGTTTTGGGAATCAGCGATGCCTCCGTCATAAGCCAGGAAGTGGATGTTACACTCCTCTTGATTCAGCATCGGCGGTATCCGCGGAATGTTTCGCAAAGGGCAAAACGCGTCATCGAAGAAGTTGGCGGCAAGTTGTTTGGAGTGATCCTTAATAACGTCAATATCAAGACGGATGACAACTACTACTACTATGCAGGTTATTCCACGCAATATGGTTACAAGAAGCGAGAGCCCCGCGCTCCGCGGGGGGGTGCTCGGCGGGCTCCGGCCCCTGATAACGTCGATATTCAGCCTTCATCGTCCTCTGGGCCAGAGAGTGGAGAGATCGGGTTGAACCAGCGGGAAATGAATGTGGAAAACAGCCCCTCACCACGCGTCACATACGTCTCGTTGCCTAAAGAAGAGGATCGTTTTTAATTGAAAAAAAACTTTCTAGCATGGTGGAGCGGGGTTTTCTTGCTCCTTTTTGGAAGCGTTCAGGCACAGAACCTTAGCCTAGCTCCGAGTGCTAATTCAGCCTTTGAAAATATTAAGGCCGTCCATTCGGAGGACGTTCCCTCTGCGGACCCGATGTCCGGAGCAGCTTCAGTTGCTTCTGCCATTACAGCCAATATGGATATCAGTGATCTTTTGCGGGGTGGGGACACGTTGATTATACGTCTGACAGGGGTACCGACTCCGGACCAAGGTATCTTTGAGGTTAAAATCGATGAGGGCGGGAAAATCTCCATGCCTCACATTGGAAGCCTGCCTGCGGCGAATTCCACCACGGTTCAGTTAAAGAAAATCATCGAAGAGACCTATGTAAAAGAGGAGATTTTCACGAATCCCAATGTGACTGTAGATCTTAAGGAGCAGAGATTTGTGGATGTGACAGGGGAGGTGCGCATGCCTCAGCGTGTGCCTTATACCAAGGACTTAACCGCGATGGGGGCAGTGGCGGCTTGTGGTGGTTTTACGGATTTCGCCAATCGTAGAAGAGTCAGGCTCACGCAGGGCGGGGTCACGCGTGAGTTTAATGCGAGAGATATTCAGGCCGATCAAGGTCGTGACATTAAGTTAAAGCCCAATGACAAGATTCAGGTCGACCGGAGCATTTTCTGACCACAAAGATTGCACTGTTTGGCGGAAGCTTTGTCCCCTTTCATTTGGGCCATTTTTTGGTGGCACGTATGGCTTGGGAGCGATTTTCGCTAAGCCGGGTGATATTCCTTCCTTGCGCCCAGTCCCCCTTGAAATCTTTTCAGCCTCTTGCACCGGATAGCAAGAGGTTGAGTTGGTTGAAATCAGGTCTAAAGGGCCAAGGGTGGGCGAAAGTTTCTCGGTGGGAAATTGATCGCCGTGGGATTTCCTATTCAGTTGAAACCGCCCGGCATTGGAAAATGAAAAACCCGCGGGCGGGGTTATACTGGATTCTTGGCTCGGACCAGTGGCAACAACTTCCGCGTTGGAAGAACTTTTCTGAGCTTGCCAGATTGGTTCATTTTCTGGTGTTTCCTCGACCAGAGATTCCTCGGAAAAAATCCGGAGTGAAGATGAGTCTAATCCCTTCGCGTTTTGATATTTCGTCGACCGAAATTCGGTTGCGTCTCAAAAAACGATTATCGATCAAGGGGTTGGTTCCCTTCGAATTTGAGGGGCAACTGAGGCGGAGTCGTTTCTACCGATGAGTACTGAAGGAATTCAGTTGGCCAAACTCTGCTCGCAAATGGCAGAAAATAAGAAAGCGCATGATCCTGTGATTCTGGATCTTCGTAAGGTTGGTGGTCCGGCAGATTTCTTCTTAATCGTCTCGGGAGATAATGAACCTCATATCAAGGCCATCGCCGCGGAAATTGAGCGCGGTGTTGAAGAGGAAGGGGGGAGGAAGACTTATCGGACCTCGGGAAATTCAGCGAGCCAATGGATTATTTTGGATTACGGTGATGTCCTGGTTCACGTCATGCACACTGCCCGCAGGAGTTTCTACCGTCTTGAGAATCTTTGGGGTGATGCGGAAAGAGTGCGGATTTAAAACTACATTTCTTCCAGCGTCGGGATTCCCAGAATGGCAAGTCCGTCACGCAAGATGTCCCCAGCAAGTCCTGCCAAGGTCAGCCTTGAATTTCGAAGTTCGGGAGTCGGTGCTTGCAAGACCGGGCAGGCTTCGAAAAACCGGTGAAACATGCCTGCTGTTTCAAAGAGATATCCGCATAGGTGATGGGGTCGGCGGTCATGTGCTGCCAACGCCACAGTGTCGCCATATTGCATCAGATGGCGGGAGAGCTCCTCTTCCGCTGGTTCTTTTAGAATCACGGGGTGAACTGGGGGGGTTTTTAGCTCAGCCTTGCGTAGGATGGACCGGGTCCTCACATAGGCATTTAAAATGTAAGGGGCAGTGTTTCCGTCGAAAGCCAGCAACTTTTCCCATGTAAAAACGTAGTCCAGATTGCGGCCCGGCATCTGATCCGCGTATTTGAGGCTCGCGATTCCAAGAAGTTCTGCCTTGTCCTCCAATGCCTGTCCATTGAGGTCGGGCCTCTTTTCTAGAAGAATTCTTTTTGCCCGTTCCTTTGCCTCATCCAGAAGGTCGACCAATTTGATGGGGGTCCCGTCCCTGCTTTTAAGGGGTTTCCGATCGGACCCAAGTATGGTTCCGAACCAGACATGCTCGAAAACGCCCTGCTGATTCCACTTGTGGGCTGTATCGAACAACCAGCGAAAATGGAGCTGTTGGCGGCCATCGGTGACATAAATAATCCGTTGGGCGTGGAGATCACGAATTCGGGAGCGCAAAGCGGCAAGGTCCGTTGTTCCGTAGAGAAATGCTCCGTCTGATTTCCGAATCAAAAAAGGCTCTTCGGAAATGCTTGGATTTCGCACCACGACCGCTCCTTGACTGATCTCTGCGATCTTTAGTCGAAGAAGATCGTCCACGATCCCGGGAAGTTCGTTATGGTAGCTGCTTTCTCCTTTTTCGAGGTCAAAGTTTACGTTTAAGCGCCGATAGATCTCGCGAAAGTGCTCGGCGGAGCGCTCGCAGAAAACCTCCCAGTCTTTTTTTCTTTCGGGGTCGCCGCTCTGCAGCGCAGCTAATTCGGCCCGGGCTAGCTCCATTTTGGCAGGGTCCGCTTCTGATTCCTGATGGCCCAGCTTATAGAAATCCTCGAGTTCTTGGATAGCGCTTGAGGTGGATAATTCAGGTCGACCTGCTGCCCGATACGCAAGAAGTAGTTTTCCAAACTGAGTGCCCCAATCCCCCAAATGGTTGATTCGAATCACCTGATTTCCGCAGCGCTTCAAAAGGCGGGCTAGAGTGTCCCCTAAAAGAGTCGAGCGTATATGGCCGACATGCATGGCTTTCGCAATATTGGGGGAACTGAAATCTACGACGATTGTTTCGGGGCGTTCGCTAGGAACGACCCCGAAGCCTTTGTCCTTTCTTAGTTTTTCGATTCCTCGGGCTACCGCTATTGGGGATGCGCGATAATTCACAAAACCGCCTCCCGCGATCTGGGGTTTTTCCCAGTCGGGAGGGGGAGAGCATTCTTCTGCCAATCGTGTCGCAATTTCCCTCGCATTTCCGCCCGTTTGTTTGGCGGCCACCATGGGGAAATGGGTCTGGAAGTGGCCGTGACGTGGGTCGGTGCATGGTCGAACCCACGGACCGACACCTAGACCAGGGAAATTCTTTTGAGTCCAAGATAGGACATTTTCTTCAAGTTCGGAGCGTAGGTACATGGGGAGAGAGGGGGGATGCGGAAGCCGCAAAGAGACCTAGGGATAATTCCTTTGGGTAGAACTGGAAATTGTATTATGCATGAAGGCAGGTGGGAGGAGCATCACGGAGATGGGATTTTAGGCGGGACGGGGTAGGTAGCGCAAGAGAAGCCCAGAAATCTCATATGCAAGAGTGGTGTATATACGGACCCATTCTAATCCAAGTTG
>Ga0114967_10005101_pt1 | contig 10456 bp, 6 predicted proteins | sample M_130628_MF_Meta_FD_92639 | JGI IMG/M metagenome (GOLD analysis project Ga0114967, IMG submission 92639) | Freshwater microbial communities from Lake Montjoie, Canada to study carbon cycling - M_130628_MF_MetaG | ecosystem: Environmental > Aquatic > Freshwater > Lake | place: Lake Montjoie... | reverse complement strand
TGGCGACTTCAAGGTCGTGGTGGGAAGTGCAAATGGTGTTACTACCCTCAACTTGATGGCTGTTCCTGAGCCTTCCACGGGTTCGATGATGGGCTTGGGATTAGCTGGGCTCGTTGCCACCCGTCTTTTACGCCGTAAAAGCAGTTAGGCTTTGCCTGACTGGGGTTTGCCTAATTTTGGCGGAATCCTGCTAGAAAAGGTCAGATTATTGAGTTAAAATCTCTTATGGAGAAAAACTTGAAATCAGTTTTCCACCAGAAAGCCTCCATCGATAAGAGTCCATTTGACCAAGCCATTTTTATAGGCATCGCGCTCGTGTTGCTTGGTTGGGGCGCCCCGGCGAACGCCACCTTGAACGTCGTCAACGGCGATTTCAGTAACCTGTCTGGCCTAGCGGCTGAAGGTGATAGCGGGTGGTATCACGGCACGCCCGCTGGATGGTTCAGCATGGTGGTTCGCTACTACAGCGTTAATGTCACCAGCAGTTTCGGGAACCCCATGCCACCGGTGGTTAACCTTGACCCCGGGGTCTTGAAGCAGAACGTGGGCACGACAGATAGTTTGCCGGTGGTCACGCTGACGTTTGATATGGGTACATTTAACTCCCCTGCCTACGTCACCGCCCGTATCGCCGTTGGCGCCACCACCTATGCTACCGCCAGTTTTGGAGCCGGAACGGGCCGTACTTTGAAGGCGATCGTTCCCGTCGGCAGCTCGGTGACCATTGAATTTGAAAAAATTGACGGGGGTGGGTCGCCTTGGGTGGATAATGTGTCAGTGGCCGAAGGGTCGGACGCCAACCTGATCAACAATGGCACATTTAGCAACGGATTGACGGGATGGGACCCCAGCAGTTGGGCGGGTGGCTCTTCTTTCGGCATTAACACCAATGGGCCGGCCAATACCTCGGCGAGCTCGGGCAACTATGCTTATGCGGGGGGCGGCACCTACAATCTCCTGCAACAGGGCATCAGCGGGGTGACGAATGGCGGAACGTACCGACTGACCTTTCAGGCTGGAAGCAAAGCGGGGCAGGGGAACGCCAACGGGGTTCTGTCCCTTCATGATGGGCTGGCGGGCTCTTACAATAGCGCCAGCTTCAATTACAACCCGAGTGATGCCGCGTTCGGGAGTTACACCGTTGATTTCACTGCACGAGGGGCAACCGATCTCTGGCTCCGTAGCGACAGCACCTACGCGGCCTACGATAACGTCTCGGTGACGCCGATCGCCAGCGTGGAGAATGCCTTAAACTTCAGTGCGGCCTCCGGCTACTCGGTGATCTCGTCGGCGCTGTCGGGCAGCGGCAAAGTCACGGTGAACGCGGGCACGGGTGGCTTGACGCTGAGCGGTGCAAACACCCACACCGGCGGCACGGAAGTCACTGGCGGCACGCTCTTCGTCACTGGCGCCGGCACTTTGGGCGCAACCGACGGGGCCGTCACAGTTTCCGGCACCGGCAGTGATTCGACGTATGTCACTCTCGATCTGCGCAACCAGCAGACCCGTACCGGCACTATTTCCATGAACAACCAGGATGCCAAGATCATCAGCGGCGACAGCACCGGTTCCATCGTCAACAACGGCGGTGCGTTCCAGTTCGGTGGCGGTTCGCTTGAAGTGCCGCTGTCCGGCACCGGCGGTCTTAACGTGACCGGGGGTGGCCAGATCACCTCCGCAAACTCCTACACGGGGGCGACCACGATCTCGGCCACGCCGGGTTGGTTTGGACAAAACCAACTTTTCGTTGCCAACGCCGACGCCTTGGGCGCAGCCTCGGGTGACCTGACCATCTCTGGTGGATATGTCAATCTGACAACTAAAACGATCACCCGCTCCGGCAATTTGACGATCTCCGGGGGCTCAGTAGAGAACGGAACGGTCAGCAAGAGTGGAAGTGACTACGCCATCCAAGAAGGCTCGGTTGGCGCTGTGCTCGCCGGGACTGCGGGATTGACCAAGAGTGGCTCAGCCACCGCTGCTCTCGGCGGCGCAAATACCTACTCCGGTGGCACGACCATCAATGGCGGCACCCTGAGCCTGTACTCGACCGGGGGCTTGGGTAATGCCGCTGCTGCGGTCACGGTCAACACCGGTGGTACCCTCTACACCCACAGCGGTCTGACAATTTCCCGTACGGGAGATGTGACGGTGAATGGTGGCAATTTGACCACCGACAATAACAATATGGGGACCCTCAGTGTCAGCGGAGGCAATTTCTTCGCCAACAACGCGGCTGTCTTGGCGGTCAAGCTGGCCGGCACGGCGGGATTGACGGTCGGGGGGACGGGTAATACCTACCTGTGGGCTCCATCGACCTACACGGGGCCGACCGTGATCATTAGCGGTCAACTGATTCTGGGCGGGGTCGGGGCAATTTCCGAGCAAAGCACATTGCAGATCGCTTCGGGAGCAGCCGTTAACCTGACTGGGGATTTTGCGGCGAACAACATCAACCGAACGTTCGCCGGGCTGACCGGCGCGGGGGTCTTGTATGGAGGGGGCGGCACCGTGACGGTGAACAAGGCCTCCGGCACCGACATCTTCAGCGGCGACATCCAAGGCGCTCAGGGTTTGATCAAGGATGGCGCGGGAACCTTAGCACTGGCCGGAGCAAACAACTATACCGGTACCACGGCGGTCAATGCCGGAACGCTTGCTCTAGCCAATGGCGGCGGACTGGGTAGCACAGCGGGGGGCACGATTGTAGCCGATGGAGCACAACTGCGATTCAGTGCTGACACCAGCGTCATCAGCGGATTCACCGTTGGCAATGAAGCCCTGACCATTAGCGGGCCGGGTGTGAACAACGGCGGCGCCCTGCGCAATGTTTTCGGAAACAACACCTACCAAGGCAAAATCACCTTGGCGGCTGATGCCAAGATCGGCGTTGGCGGCTCATCCTCGTTGACCCTTGACGTCCCCTCGGGCAACGCCATCGAGGCCACCGACCGCAATCTCACCTTTGACGGAGCTGGGGCCACCGTAGTCAACGATGGCATCAGCCTCGGGACAGGCGGCGTTACAAAAATCGGTAGCGGTACCGCCACCCTCGCAGGGAGCAACACCTACAGTGGGACCACTACAGTGAGCCTCGGCACCTTGGTGGTGAGCAACTCCACCCTCACCGCCACCATCCTTCCTAACTCCGTTTTGGTGAATTTCCCTACCACGCCCGCCGCCGGAACCTACAATATCCTCTCTGGTCCGCTGGCTTCCGCATCTTTGGGTTCCACGACAGTGACGGTAGCGGGACAGAACCTTCCCTCGGGTTTAACGGCCACGGTCATCAACAGTCCTAACCTTAAAGTAGTGGTACAAAGCACACCCTCACAGACAGCCCAGGAGACCTATCTAGCTTCCTTCGGGTTAAGCGGAGCCAACCTTCTGGGCACAGCAGACCCAGATGGGGACGGTATGAATAACAACGCGGAATTTGCCTTTGGCACGAGCCCAATCAGCGGAGCCAGTCGTGCGACCACCCTAACCAGTGGCACTGGTGAGATCATACTGACCTACTTACAGCGCAAAACCGGGGTGACCTATACGGTGAAATCATTGCCGAATCTGACCACCTCCTTCGACAGCGGTACGCGCGTTACACCTTCACTCTCGGGCAACCAAGGCAATCTCCCCAGCGCAGATTACGAACGCTATGAGGCTAAGCTGAGGACTGACTCCTCCCGGGGTTTCCTCCAAGTTAAAGCGGCCGTGCCCTAAACCTCTTCCTCATTACCCAAAGTTTTTCTCCTCAAAAAATCGTTGGCGGAACTATGCTTGCTTTTGGCGATAATATCCGTGCTCTGAGGAAGTTTGTTTTGTAATTTTGTAGGTATGAACTCCTCCTTTATGAATTCAAAAGTCCTGACGCTCACTGTTTTTATGGCTGTGGCATTTACTGCTTGGTCTGAAAAACCTAAGAATGAAAAAGGGAAGCTCGCCGTGAAAAACGGAGACTTTACGGATCTGTCTGGGTTGCAGGAGATGCCCAATTCATGGTATGCAGGATTGCCGAACGGGTGGTCAGGTCTGCTCAGCGACAGTTCCAACGTCTGGAATGACGGCACGGGCAACATTATCGCTAATGTTAGCACCATGAGCCAAGCCTCTCCCAAGTTTGTCGCCTTCACCCAGGAGGTGGGGATGGTCTCCGCCTCATCCGAAGTCACCCTGACCTTTGAGGTTTCCGAACCCTGGAGAAACATGAACTTCGAACTCGGTGCCGCAATCTTTGACGGCATCACCGAAGTGCCTCTGGCAAAGGGGGATTTTAATAAGCCCGGCACTTATTCGGTCAAGGCGGACATCGTTCCTTCTGGGACTCGAGTGAAGATTGGCTTCTGGTCGCCCATGGGCACGCCGGGAATCGATAACGTGAAGATTGAGTCGAAACCTTTAAAGTAGTTGCGCTGATTTGGCCTGTACGGAGTGGCTCCGTTTTCCTCTGGCAGAATTATCCTGTTTTTTGGCGCAAAAATTACGATCCCTTGGCAAGGTATGCGGTATGCTTTTGAGCATTGGAATCTCCATTGAAAACCCAATATTCCAAAACTTTCTTTCGCAAATTGCATGGTAAAGGGGTGCCATCTTTCACTTTGGTCGAACTTCTGGTGGTGGTAGCGATTCTGGGACTGCTGGCAGGCTTGCTGATTCCTAGTATCACAAAAGCCATCGCTTCCGGCAAAACCGGCAAAGCCACAGGAAACCTTCGTCAAATTGGTACGTTGCTCAACACTTGCGCTGTAGAAAACAACGGTAGCCTACCGATTCTGCTGGATTGGGGGGGCAGCTGGTGGCCTCCATTACAATATCGGTTGATGGAACTGGCGGGTGCGCAGGCGGACTGGAGTCGTCAGCAAACCACAGGATTGTATCTTGTGGACTGGGTTTATGACCCAGGCATCAAGAACGCGCAGAAAGGCCCTCCGCAACATCCTTATGGGGGGCTAGGGTTTAATGACTCCATCGTTTTGGGGCTAGGAAGTAACGATAACAGGGATTGCCGGAGGGTTTTCGGCCACGATCGTGGCACTCCGCTCAGCGCCATCGGCCCATTGAGCAAAAAGGTTGTCGCGGTCTCAGCCACTGACTCTCAGGGATCCCAATTTAAAAGCAGCTGGCTCTTCAACGGCGCGGAGTGGGTTGCGGCTGGCCCTGGATACACCGGTCCAAAACCCGATCCGCGTCACGGCGGTAAGACCCTTTGTCTGTTCGCGGATGGCCATACTGAGCTTCTCGATACAGATAAGATGAGTGGAGCAGATCGACGAAAGTATTTTTTGCTTCCCCAGTTTGAGTAGATACTCTCCGAACTAGGGTGTTAGTCCAGAAGAGTGGTTTCGGTCAAATCGTAAACTCCCATTTTCCGTGATGTCCCGGCTCGATTATCGCGGTTCCCCCTCCATGCCGGAGGATACGCAATTTGCCATCGGAACGGCAGGAAAAGTCGATCGTTTTTCCTGTGTTTTTCCACTCCACATTAATCCATCCACCATTGGGATTAGGTAAGCGGCCACGGGCCTGCTTGAGCGAACCTGGAGCCAGGCAGTATTCAAAAGTGTCGTGTCCAAGATCCAGTCGTGGGCGGAGCCCAAGCAGGTAGCGGGACATCTGCCAGGTTGGGCAACCACTCCATTGGTGGCAGTGGCTCCAGCGCGTGTCGAAGACCTCGGGTAGCGTGGTCCGTCCATCTTCGAGGAGCCAACCCCAGCAGGTACGGTACTGGTCGAGCACGAAGTCGGTGCGTCCCCGTTCGAAAAAAAGTGGGAACACGAAATGAGCAAAATAAGGCGTGATGAGGCGTGCATTGAAATTCAGCGGACTTTCATTGCGTGGCGCCTGAGGATTGTTCGGAAAACAATCCAAGAGATGGGCGGCGAGATGGTCGAGGCAGGCTGTTTCGTCTTCGACGAGGCCGAGCATCATGGCGAGCGCCGCGCTGTGGTAGCCGACGGCGGCCCAGTTGCCGGACTCCAGCTTCCCGCGCAACCGCCCCCTGAGAATGGTTTCCAGTGTCCCGGCACTCTTGCGGTAGGCTCCGCCGTCGCGTCCAGTCTCCTCGGCCCAGGCCGTCATTTCCCGCATGGCGTAAAGAAGAAGGAGGTTTGTCGCGGTGTCGGTGGGTTCTTCGGTGCGGTATCCCCAGTCGACAAAAATCTGTCCGGCCTCGTTGCGTAGACCCTCTTTGCCGAGGAAAGGGTCGAGTGCCTTCATGTTCCGAACGGCAGCTGGCCAAAGTTCGTCGAGCAAACTGCGGTCGCCTGTACCGCGGTGGTAATTGCGCACCGCCGCCACCCACAGAAAGGCGTAGGTGCTCATGTGGTAACACCCGCCGGGGCACACCGCCGCGATCATGCCGTCTTCCCGCGCACAAAGTGCGGCCTGGACGAGGGTACGACGGCAAAGTAGCTGGTCGTGAAAAAGAACTGCAGAGTTTTCTATCCCGGTTGCTGCAGCGTCACCGGTCCATTGGCCGCGTTCGCGTGTGGGATTGTCGGTCAAAGCGTCTTCGGTGCAGGCGCGATGGGTCTCTGTTCCGGCTACCCAGATCTTTTCCAGAAGCGCATCGCCGCATGCGAAATACGCTTCCGTCGGCGCGTGATAGCAACGCTCGAGATATTTCACCTTCACCGGAATCGTATCGGATCCGGTGCCGAGGACATGTACCTCAAGGAAACGTCCGCCTTTCGGCACCAGCGGGATGAAGGTCTGCCGTCCGCCGCGTGCGACGAAGCTGTCGAGGTTGCATGAGAGGCCCGTAGAACAGGTGATGAAGGGAGACACTTGTCCGTTGGTCAGAGCTTCGGCGCTGGCCATTTCAATGACCGCACCGGCTGGAGCATTGAGCGTGATCGACGGCCGCCCGAGACGGACGCGTCCGAGGTCGTAAAGATACCAACGGCCTTGTGCGGGGAGACTTTGACAGATACGGTCGCGCATGAAAAAGGCGTAGGCCGGTATGTCGTCCGGCAATCCGAACGTGGCGGCCAGAGGTCCTTCGGCCAACGGTGTTAACTCATGCGGGAAAGATTGCACTGGTGACAATTTCGCCGCGACCGGCTCGGGCAGATCCGAGGCGCCGAGGATGGGTTCCTTCCACTCAGAGTCACCGAATGTGGTTTCGCGCCAGTGCTCCGGTTCGAGGCGGGTGTCACGGTGGTCGGACCAGCCTAATTGCGGGTTGATTCGACGCGGGGGGGGTACGGACATCCATGACACATTGGGGCTTTGCAATGTGAGTGGCAGGCCTTTCCAGACGATGGGAACGTCGCGCTCCTTGTCGAGCAAGCGGCACGAAAGATAAGGCGGTGTGGCTTTGAGCATACGGGTGGTGACGCCGTCGTGGCGCGCATGCACGGCCAGCACATGATCACCGGCGGGAAGATCTATCTCTTCGGTCTGGAACTCCGGCGCTTCGAGCGGATAACGAAACGGTCCCTCGAGCAGCCACTTTCCATCAATCCAAGCCTGGTACCAAGAAGCACCCACCATGCAAATGCGCACGCGACTATTTTTCTCAAGGTGAAACTGACCGCGGAAGAGTGCTTCACTACCCGGTTCGGCGGTTTGATTGACCCAGAAGGAGTCTTTCATTCTCTTCATCCGTCGCGTTGGAGGAGGTGGCGGTACTTAGCAGATTCGGACCACGTCCATCGAAAGCAGGGCGCCGAGCTTGGCAATTCTAGCGGAGATGTGGCCGACGCCGACCGCACAGTGATGGGCTGGACCTTGGGCGTTCCAGCGTTCGACGAAAGCCCGTGCACCGATCGAAAAGCGGTAACGACTGTTGGTGTTGCCGATCTCCAGGATGGGTCCGGGCACCGACTCGCCCTCGGCCACCAAAAGTTTCAGCGAGCCATCGGCATACTCCACCACCGAGAGTAGGGTGACCGGTCCGTGACGGACACTCATCTCCACGGATAGACCTTTGCCGACCTTGCCGTGGTAGACCTCCAGCGGGCGGACCTTGGTTTTGCCTGAGGCGATCTTGATGTGGCCGGGGCCGTCATGGCCCATCAGGACCACGTCGTCACTGAAGTCCATCGCGTAGTACTCCGTGAAGGAGCCTCCGGTGCCGAAGGTATCCATGATTTTCATGGCTTGGGCATTTTTCACCTCATATTCGCCGGCCACCGGGATGCCACGGGCGGTGAGTAGTGAGTTACCTAGAATGACGGAGCTCATCACATCCTCGTGCTCCTCGTTGCCGGTGCCCATGTGGTAGTAGGCGAGGGATCCGAGTTTTTTGGCGGCAACCAACTTATCCAACGCCACGGCGGTGCGTGCGGCACGATCCAGCTCGGCAGGGGAACAATCTTTCTGGATGTCGAACTCCTTGCGGAACTCGGCCAGCTTGGCCTCGGTCTCGGCGGGTTTTACTCCGCGACGCAAGGCGGCAAGCTCCTCCACCTCGACGATCTCGAGATGGCCGCCAAAGTAGGCGACCTGTCGGGTCGTGTCGGTGTGGATATCCAGCATGCCATTGTAGTAGTGTCCCATCAGTCCAAGCCGGTTGTGGGACATTACGTGAGCCACGCGGGCTGCTTCGATCCAGTCATCGATTTCCTGCCAGGCTGCGTCGCCGGACTGGAGAGTGCCGGTGACCTGGTGGAAGCCGATGCGGGTACGGTTGAAGGCATTGGCGATCTCCGGGACCGGGCAGGCGCCGCAGTGGGCGAGCCATTCACCCGTCATCTTGGTCCGGTCACCTATTTTGTTGAAGGTCTTGTAGTCCATGGCCGCCACGGGCTGGAGGTTGAGGATGATCACCGGAACTTTGGCCCGCTGAACCACGGGAAGTACGGTGGAGCTCAGCGCATAGGTGGTGACGTGGAGGAAGATGATGTCCACGTCCGCTCGTCGCATGGCATGACCGGCTTCCATGGCTTTTTCTGGGGAATCGATGAGGCCGAGGTTGCAAATCTCAACACCGGGACGGGTGATCTTGTTGGCCACTTCGCCTAGGTAGCCTTCCAGTCTTGGTTTTAGGCCTTCAAATTGCGGCCAGTAGGCCTCCAGACCGATACCGAACAACCCCACGCGGAGCGGATGAGAAGATTTCATAGATTATCTTTGGCTAAGGCTTGCCATTGGGCAACGAAAACAGTGCCCGCAGCAGGGCAAAAACCGATGTATGGTTTTGGCAAAATCGTCTTTAATTCTGGCAGAATAGAACTTATGTCAAAACTTCGTCAGGTAATTTCAAGAAAATCCTACAAGGCGTTCATATTTATGCGGGGATGTCGGACGTTTTCTGGACTGGCCAGAATTAATCCAAGCAGACTTACGAGTCTAAGATTGAGAGCGTAGAAGGAGATCCGAATCGATTCCCTAAATGGCTACTGAACACTCCACGTGTAGCCCACGACGCCGTACTTGTGGGAATCGGTCAACATACCAAAAGTGATGTCGACGGTATTATAAGTGTCCATTCCTTCCCCGAACTTCTTCGAGCTCCAGTTCCCCGAGAAGCGCCAAAGGTGAGGGGTGATCACCTGATCCGGGTCACGTCCCATATACATCTTCACCTCTTCCTTCGACATAGAGTTGGTGTCTGACTCGAACTGCATTTTTTCGGTGGCAGGTTCGGCATAAATTGCGGTTAAACCTAGAAACAAGGAGATGAGGATGGGTAGTAAGGGCATATTGGAAATTAAGATGTGGAGTCTTTTTAGTCGAGTACTGCCTTTTTGCTTCAACCGAAGACAGCCAAAACCCGATTGAGAGGGCATCTTTCTAGATGAGACAGTGTCTCATTGACACAATCCGTGCGTAGGAATAGGGTTCGATATGGTTTTTTGGGGACGAAAACAGATTTTCTCCGGTTTGGGAGCTGCAGTCTTGGGTGTTTTCTTTATTCAGATGCGGGTAAACGCTCAAATTCCCCAACGAGAGGAGGATGTCGCTCCAGAGCGAGAAATGATGGAGCAGCAGGCGTCCGAAGCCACCCGAGGGGCTATGGACAAAGCGCTTGTCTTGACGGGATATGTGGACGCGACGTACATGTACAATTTTGGGCCCGGGACAGCGACCAGTCCCATTGATTTTGCCAATGATACGATCCCGAAAGGGGATTTTAATTTAAGTGCTTTGTGGCTTCGCTTGGATAAGCCGCTCAACCGAGAGAACACACTGGAGGCGGGTTTTCAGGCAGGCTTTATGTTGGGCGAGGATGCCACCCTCTATGCGGCGGCGGGTAGCGCGAATCAGCCAAGCGGGCCGGACAGCAACGCCCTGTACGTGGGAGAGGCCTTTGCCAAGTTCTGGGTTCCTGAGGCACAGATGGAGATGTGGGTGGGTAAATTTCAGTCGGTGATTGGTTATGAGACGATCTGGAGACCTGATAATCCCTGTATCACCTTTGGCATTGCAGACGCATTCATGCCGCAGGATAACACCGGATTTCTGGCAATCTTTGCCCCCGATCCGCTTTGCGATGTGGGGGTAGGGCTAGGCA
>Ga0114967_10005093_pt1 | contig 10463 bp, 7 predicted proteins | sample M_130628_MF_Meta_FD_92639 | JGI IMG/M metagenome (GOLD analysis project Ga0114967, IMG submission 92639) | Freshwater microbial communities from Lake Montjoie, Canada to study carbon cycling - M_130628_MF_MetaG | ecosystem: Environmental > Aquatic > Freshwater > Lake | place: Lake Montjoie... | reverse complement strand
GAAATTCATTTTAAAGACATGGTTTTGCCAGATAGCGCTGTCTTAGGCGAAGTCAACGGTGGATTTGATATCGCAGTCATGTCATTTAATTACACCAGAATGCGCCGCGCCGGAATGTGTTCTGGTTGGTCAAAATACTTAATCGAAAAGACTTTGGAGCGCGTAAAAACTCGAGTAGTTGGCGGTGAACCACTTGGCGCTAAACAAGGCATCCAATGGATGATTGCTGACATGTACTTGGATTGGCAGCAAACTCGCTCACTTTCACTCGATGTCGCTCGCGCCATTGACACCCCTGGACCATGGTGGAACTTGCCTCGACCTAGTGATGAGGTGCGCCGAATCTGTTCTCTAAAATTGAGTAACGATGAGTCGTTCTATCGAGTGGCTGACCGGGCACTTCAAATTCATGGTGGACTCGGAGTGTTAAGAGATACTGACATTAACAAGTTGTTCCAAATCGCCCGAAATCTTCGGATTCCTGGTGGTACCGACGAAGTGCAGCGCACAACTATCGCCGAAACTCTCGGCTTACGATTCAACTAGGAGTAGTAATGAGTAATTCGCAGACTTTAGCGCAGGTAATTGGCGATTGGGCTGCTGAGGTAAAAATCTCAGATGTTCCTTCAAATGTGCAGGATCAGGCGCTTCTGAATATTCTGGACGCAGTCGGAATTGCATTTGCCTCAACGAACTACGATTTTGCGACAAAGAGCATTGCCGCATCCGTAGCCCTTGGAAGCGGTCCGCGTGGAGCAATAGCTTGCACCGAGCGCTTTACAGTTCGAGATCAAGCCATGCTAAATGGCATCTTGATACATGGCCTTGATTTTGACGACACGCATGTGCCCGGAGTTATTCATGCCACCGCCAGCGCAGTTCCAACTGCAATTGCGATTGCAGATGATCGGGAATTAAGCGGTAATGATTTAGTTCTGGGCTTCCTAGTTGCATTGGAAATTGGTGCGCGCGTTGGCACCGCTGCTAATGGTGGTTTTCATGCCCAAGGATTCCATCCAACTGGACTTGCTGGAGCTTTTGGCGCTGCTACTGCAGCTGCAAAAATGATCGGACTTGATTCACACGGGATAGCAAGCGCGCAAGGAATTGTTGGTTCACTTGCCTCAGGCTCGATGGAATTTCTAGAAACCGGAGCGTGGACTAAGCGTCTGCATCCAGGTTGGGCCGCAGTATGCGGAATTACTTCGGCCGAACTTGCAAAAGCTAAATTCGAGGCACCGCTAGCAATTTATGAAGGCAGGTTTGGGTTATTTAATACGCACACTCCTGCTGGACATAACACTGATATTTCTGCCGTAACTGCAGATCTAGGCGCAGTCTGGGAATTGTTGAAAGTTGCAATTAAGCCTTACGCTGCTTGCCACTTCACACATGCTTGCATTGATATCGCAATCGAGTTAGTAACGCAGAATAATTTACAAGCCTCTGACATCGAATCAGTTTTAACGATTATTCCAGCTCAAGTTGTGCCAGTAGTTTCGGAACCCGCAAAGTCCAAACTTACCCCGCGCAGCGATTACGATGCTAAATTCTCGCTACCATTCATAGTTGCAACTGCCATCGCAAAACGACGCTTCACCTTAGCCGACTTAGCTGATGATTGTTTAGTAGATCCAGTATTACTTGAGCTCGCCGCTAAAGTGTCATACCAGAATGACCCGAACCCAACATTTCCGAAATACTTTCATGGTGAAGTGGTTATCAAGACTAAAGATGGTCGCACTTTTACCAAGCGTGAGAACGTTAATCGCGGCGCCGATGAGCGGCCACTTTCTGCCCAAGAAGTCGAAGCAAAGTTCCGAGACAACATGGAACTTGTTGCTGATAACAATGTGGCAGACCGAGTTTTCAACGCTGTAATGTCACTTCCAAGTACGAAAAACTCTCGAGACTTTGTCGAGGCACTTCGACTGCAATGACAATTGATTTAACAGCGGGAAATTTGCGTGCCTTAACTTCTTGCGGTGGCTGCGCGGCTAAAGCCGATAGCGCACTACTGAAGTCATTGCGCGTTGCTGCTGTTGGGTGCGAACATTCTGACACCATAATTGGCTTAGCCGAGCCAGATGACGCAGCCGTTGTTGAGATCAATGAAACAACCTCGCTCATAACAACTGTTGACTTTTTTCCACCAGTTGTCAGTGACGCTTTTGATTACGGCTACGTAAGCGCACTCAATGCGTTGTCTGATATTTATGCAATGGGCGGGATCCCGAGAACTGCGTTGCTTATCTGCGGCTTTCCTAGCGAAATGTCAGAGTCTGACATGGTTGCGTGTGTCACTGGAGCTAAGCAAGCCTGCTTGGAATCAGAGGTAGAAATTGTTGGGGGTCACACAGTACGGGTAAGTGAAGCCGTTTTTGGACTAACAGCAACTGGCTACGTTCACCCCAAAGCGATCTGGCGCAAATCTGGGATGCAACCTGGGGATGTTCTTATGCTTTCGAAGCCGCTAGGTACTGGGGTTTTGCTAGCAACCAGAGACGCAATTGATGAGCAAATTGCCCTGTCGCAAATGCGAATCTCAAATAAGGCAGCGCGGGATGTACTAGCAAGCTACGGCGAAAAAGTACACGCAGTAACTGACGTAACCGGGTTTGGTCTAATCGGTCACATATCCGAAATGCTGGGCACCCAAGATTTAGATGTTCACCTAGCTTTGTCTAAAACTGCCGTGCTGAGCGAAGCAATTGACCTCTTTGAATCTGGAATTCGAACGTCCGCAGACTTACGGAACCGCACTTCAAGTGATTCGATTACAAGCGGACTCGCTGGACATTTCTCCGAAGCTGCCTTATTTGACCCACAAACAAATGGTGGGTTACTTGCGAGCATCTCCCCTGACTTGCAAGGGGAACTCGAAAGCCAAGGATTTTTTGCAGTCGGTAAAATTATGAGTGGTTCCTGTGTTGTGCACTTAGCAATAAACGAATTTTTCTAACAGCTAGTCGCCAAACCAGAAGGATAAATAATGCCACTACCGCTATCAGGGATCACCATTCTCTCACTCGAGCAATTTGGCGCTGGCCCATTTGGCACAGTTCATCTTGCTGACCTAGGTGCGCGCGTAATTAAGATTGAAGACCCAAACTCTGGTGGCGATGTGGGGCGTTATGTGCCGCCTTATGCACATGAAGAGGACTCACTATTTTTCGAAACATTTAACCGAAATAAGGAATCAATCTCACTTGATTTATCCAGCCCAAGTGGTCGTGCCACTTTTGAAGACTTGGTAAAACAAAGTGATGCGGTTTATTCGAATTTGCGCGGCGACGTTCCTGCCAAACTAAAAATCACTTACGAAGATCTCAAGCATTTGAATCCAGCCATAGTCTGTTGCTCCCTGAGTGGATTTGGCATGACGGGTCCGAGGTCCGAAGAACCTGGATATGACTACATGCTGCAAGGACTTGCAGGTTGGATGTCGCTCACAGGTGAGCCAGATGGTCCACCAACTAAGAGTGGGCTTTCACTTGTTGATTTCTCTGGTGGATTCGTTGCTGCGCTGGCATTGATTAGTGGCATCCACGCCTCTCGCCGTGACGGCATAGGGATGGACTGCGATGTTTCACTTTATGACACCGCACTTTCCATGACGAGCTACATTGGATCTTGGCATTTATCAGGTGGTCACGAGCCGATTCGGCACTCACACTCGGCGCATCCATCACTTGTTCCATTTCAAGTTTTTCAAACAACGGACTACTGGATTGTTATCGGCTGCGCTAAGGAAAAGTTTTACGAGCGTCTCTGCCAAGTTATTGGGCGACCTGACCTGGCAACCAATCCCGACTACATAAGTTTTGCTAAGCGTTACGAAAACCGAGATGCCTTAGTCAGTGAGCTCGAGGAAATCTTTAAGACTCGATCTACCACAGAGTGGCTAACTGATCTAGTGCCTGCGGGTGTGCCTTGTTCCCCAGTAAATACCATTGAGCAGGCATTCCAAGAGGAGCACACCATTGCCCGTGAGATGATCGCGCATAGTGATCACGAATATTTTGGAAAGTTACGTACGCCAGCATCGCCAGTCAATGTTGGACCAAAGCGGACAGAGTATTCGCGAGCTCCCAAGCGCGGTGAGCACACGATCTCAGTACTTAAAGATTTGCTTGATCTGACCGAGGAACAAATCGCTGCCCTAAAAGCCTCTGGCGCATTTGGATCTACTGATGCCTGAATGGAATGGTCCCGCTTATGACGCTCTCCCACTGCCGCATCAAGAGTGGGGTAAGCGAACTATTGCCGCATTAAATCTGCAGCCATCTGAAACTTTGCTTGATGCTGGTTGTGGAACTGGCAGAGATGCTCAAGTCGCTCTCGAAACTCTAACTTCTGGCAAATTGATTTGTGTGGATCAAAGCCAGACCATGCTGGATCAATGTCGCGCTGTTATCGGAGCAGATCCTCGGGTAACTATTGCCCAAGGCGACTTAGATCAACCGCTGCCAGTTGAGCCAAACAGTGTCGATGCGATCATGTCCGTTGCTGCGCTGCACTGGCTCGCTGATCATAATAATGTCTGGCAAAATTTCTTCGCTGCCCTAAAGACAGGTGGCAGGTTGGCAACCGATGCTGGCGGTTTTGGTAATTTAGCTCGCACGCTCACATTGGCAAAAGATCTATTTCCGCAGACTAGCTTCCCCCGTTGGTATTACGCCAACATCGAAGACACCACATCATTACTGGTCCAATCTGGATTCACCAATGTTGAAGTTGAGTTGCGGCCACACCCAACGGTTTTGCCAAGCTATGAAACTTTGGTGACTTACTTGCAAACTCTGGTCTTTAGGGATTGGCCATTAACCCAAATTGAAACTCTGGCAAAAGCCATGACAGACAACACTCTGGATTACGTTCGCTTGGAAGTACGAGCCACCAAGCCTTGATCGATGAATCTAGGCCAAGAACTTTTAAACTTGGGGTTTTGTCCCGTCGTGGTCCAATAGCAATTGATTCCCAAAACATTCCACAATTAGCACACATCGGCGGGCTAACCAGAGTGCTGCCTGAGTTAGCAAATCATTGCGACGTTAATTGGGTCGTTCTTAATCGATGTGAATCTGGCGTCGCTGGTAAAAGTTTTGATTACAGAGAATTTTCCAATTCCAAGCACCCCTATGAATTGGTGATCTCGCAAGCCCAAATTGATTCAAGTTCAACTAGTGATTGGTTTTGTGCAAATTATTTGTGGCAACTTATGCATGATCTTGCGGTACCGCACATTGAATCTGCGCAGCTTTCCAAATTTCTAACTGACTCAACGCAAGAGAATCAGAAGATTCTTGAAACTGCGTTAAACACAGCGAACAATGCTTACTTCATAAATGATTTTCACCTCGCGCCATCCGTTAAATTGCTACGTGAATATGATTCCTCTGTTCCAATTTCATTTTTTCTTCATACTCCTTGGCCAAAAAATCAACTGCAAGATTCGACAGCCAATGAGACATTGCGCTACTTGGCTGCAGGCATGCTTTGCGCTGACTTCATCAACTTCCAAACACCAGCAGACCTTATGTCGTTTGTATCATTTGTCGCTGAGAGCTTTCAAGTGCGGATAACTTTTGGTGAGGTGACTTCGATTTATTCCGAGACTTATTCCGCTCAATTGCGAGTTCATCCGGTCTCTGTTGACGCCACCTCCCTGGCTCAACTTCCTCATAAGTTGACGAATTATCTGCAGGAAGAGGATCTACTTTTTGTTCACATTGCCAGGAGCGACCCAGCGAAAAATACTCTCGGCGTAATTGCTGCCGTTACTCAACTTCTAACAGATCGAAGTCCAAACAGCAGGCGCATATTTCTTGATCTCTACATAGTTCCTTCCCGACAGGATTTTTTAGCGTATCAAGAGCTGTTGACGCAAATCCAAACTCAAGTTGCAGATTTTAACTCTGGATTTGTTTCGGACTACCGAGATCCAATTCGACTACACGTCGGTAATGACTATGCCAGAGCCCTTGGCGCCCTGCGAAGATTTGACGTTTTGTTAGCACCATCCTGGGCAGATGGCATGAACTTAGTTATCAAAGAAGCCGCAGTACTTAATGTCAGAAAGGGTGTGATCGTTGCTACTCCTAAAGTTGGCGCCATGGCCGCACTTGGCTCTTCTTGCATAATTGCCGATTCACCACATCCGGCTCGCCTACTTGAAGCAATTGAACTAGCAATGAAGTTGCCACAGAAACAACGTCAACAAATGTCGAGCGAGTTAAATTCATTAGTCAAATCCAATAACTTAAATTCCTGGGCACTTGAAATTCTGCAACCCGTTATCGAATTAGCGGAGTCTAGATCAGCGAGTTTTGTCAGGCTGTAATTCAATACCAAGAATTCGCACACCATTAACATCGAGCAGGCTCTGGTCCATATTTAATAGTGCATGCTTAAAGCGATCAACGTCTGCGACATTGCCCTTATTCCTAGTGCGAACATCTAACTCAATCGTCACGCGTAAGTCTTGCGCCTTACCAAGTGTGACGCCGGCAGCTTTAGCCATCTTTTCTGCAACCATGGCAGTGATCTCGCCGCGGGCAACCATGGCAGCCAAACTTGCAGAAAGTTCGGTTTTCCACTTATCGACGTTCTTAGGGCCCAAGTAAATCGGTTCGTCGTTACCAACATAATGCGGACGCCAAACGAAGAACGAACTTAACTCGCCAGTTGGAATCAAGTTGAATTCTCGTTCAACCTTCACAATGCGTGGGCCAGGATATGGCATCGCTGTGTTTTGCATTCCGACTGTGTGTGGGAACCAGCGATACTCGCGCTTTACGAACCCAACGGTGTGCGGACTCCAAACAAAAGTTGCTTCTTGCTTTTCGTATTGCACCGCTGGCTTGGCTGGCGCTGGCCATTCAATATGTGTCTTGAACCCAACCTTGTGCGGTGACCAGGTGTAATTGCGGGTGACATGCAGATATGGCCCCTTGAGTCCATTCATGTGTGGCCGCCAGACGAAGCCGCGCTTAATTCCGCCACCCTTACGAGTTCCCAAATAACTGAGCTCAACAATCTTTTCAGGCGTTAATTCACGGTCAACTAATTCTGCAACAACCTTGCCATCAGCAAATATAAGTACGCGGTTACAGATGTTCGCCAAGTCTTCATGCTCGGCAGAGGCCACGATAACTCCAGCACCCGCCCGCGCCGCATCTGAAATCTTGCTGAAGATTGCGGCCTTGCTGCCTACGTCTACACCTTGCGTTGGTTCATGAAGCAGCAATACATCTGGCTTGATTTGAATCCACTTAGCAAGAAGTGCCTTTTGCTGATTACCACCAGAGAGTTTACGAAGTTCGATTCCAGGCACTGGCGGATTCACATCAAAGCGGCGCAGTAACTCACCCACATCTTTCTTTAATTTATTTCGACGCAGTAGACCGCTATTAAAGTACTTTCTCAGAACTGGCATTCCAACGTTGTCCGTCAAAGTTGCCAGTAGAACACCACTTGCCCCAGTGCGATCTCCTGGAAGCAGTGCAACACCTTGGCTCACCGCTTTGCGTGGGTTCAATTCTTCTTTTTCATACTTTTTATTTTTTATCGTGATGGTGCCGTCAGAGTGTTCCAGCGCACCAAACAATGCATACGGAACTTGATCATGTCCGGCGCCCATTAAGCCAGTCAATCCAAGTACTTCACCGCGACGAAGTGTGATGTTTAGTTTTGGAATACTTCCTGCTGCCATATTTTTTGTAGAAAGCACTACTTCTTTGGATGGCGATGGTACGTGATCTGGGTAGAACGCATTCATGGACTGTCCCAAAATCATCGAGACTAAGTCGGCTTCCTTGGTTTCGCGAGTGTTAACTGTTGCAACCTTGCGACCATCACGAAGAACCGAAATGCGATCAGTTAAATTCAAAATTTCATCGGTGCGGTGACTGATGAAAACTACTCCAGTTCCTTGCCTCGTTACTTTCTTAACTGCATCAAAAAGTTTGTCTACTGATTCACTTGGCAAGTAAGCAGTCGGTTCATCCAGAACTAAAACGTGACCCTCAGGGTTCGTTGCAATCTCTCGGATTGCCCGAGCAATCGCAACAATGGCGCGATCAACTGGTGGCAGCGCACCAACAGGAGTAAGCGGATCCCACTTCAATCCAAATTGGGATAACTGATATGCGACAGCACTTTTTTCATCTGCCCACGGGATCTTTGAAAGTCCGCGGCGGCGCCAAGTGCCCAAGCGCAAGTTTTCTAAAGTACTAAACGCTGGGACCAGCCCCAAGTCTTGGTGAACGAAAACCATGCCAAGTTGCGCAGCGTCATTACCGCGAAGTGGCAACTCCACTTCTTCGCCACGAAGTTTTAGTTGGGTGCCACGATCCGGGTCGTGGAATCCGCTGAGGACTTTAATCAGAGTGGACTTACCGGAGCCATTGCGCCCTACTAGCCCATGTATCTCACCAGGGCGGACATCAAAATCTACGTTGGATAGGGCTTTAGTTGGCCCAAAAGTTTTGGACAAATTAGTGAACTCGAGAACTGGGCCGATGGCACGCTCTACAGTCACCGTAATCTCCTGATTGTTAATTCAATTTATAACTTAAAAATTTATTCGTGTTAAAACTTTTTGTCTAGCTATAAGAGTGTGACTGGTTGGAGTTATTGCTAACTCCAACCAGTCACAATTACTTACTAATTACATTGCTGTCCAGTACTTTGCGAACTCAGCTGCAAAGTCAATTCCGTACCAGTTCACGGAATTTTCTACTGTGGCGTCAATGCTTGCAATGTTTGACTCATCAAACACCTTGCAAGTGATTCCGTAATTTGTAGGAACTGCGTTACCTGTCAACAGACGAAGGCCTGCATCAACTGTGGCGTAGGAGAACCAGTCATTTGGACAACCAACATCCATCTTGAGTGATGATGTACCAAGGCCAGCAGCAACAGCAGGTGTCATGTTAAATGACGACTGAATTGCGGCTGAACTAGCAGCAGTTGCGCCAGCGCCAGTTGCAAAAGTCATAGCATCATAAATTGGCATCAAATGAGTAATGCTTGGATCTGCTGTAACGGCATTCTTTGCAACACCATCAAGTGTTCCATCGAACCAAGTTGCAAGTGGTGCATCCTGGTAATCAACTTTGGCACTTGGGCAAATTTCTGCCACGCGAGCCTTGATTACATCGATCATGACTGGGCTAGAAGCCTGTCCTTCAGATCCCCACACAACTGCGTTACCGGCGCCAGCGCCAGTTACACAGAACCAGTCAGCCATCAAGCTGGCAGGAATCGTGTAGTCAAATGATGGGTCAGCAGCAATTCCTGCAGCCGGTGCTACACCAGGTGCAGCAGTTTGGTTGGTTGTCATTACTGGAATGTCGCCCAAGTCAGCTAGTGGAATTAATGCAGCTGGTACAGCGTTAGTGATGATTAGATCAACTTTGTCTGTTACAGCCTGTGCGAAGAACTTAGGAAGTGGATCAATAATGCCACCTGCGTCGCTCTTCTGAGTGACCTTAACGCCTTGAGACTCAAGTCCTGCGGCGATAGTGTCGGTCCACTGCTTTAATACTGGAATCTGGTCGTTGATCGAAATCATTGCAACCTTCTTGCCAGATGCAGCCGAAACATCAAACGCGTCCCCTGGGTATGCAAATGTTAAGGAAGCAGCAAGCGCAGCATCGTATGCTGCCTGTGCTACTGCCAAGTTATCTGCAGCTGGAGCTGCTTCGGTAGGTGCTGCTTCGTCAGACGAGCTTGAGCAACCGCTCAAAACTAGTCCAGCAGCAAGTGCGGCGGCGATAAAGCCGAAACGCATTTTCTTTTGTGCTTGCATTAGACGTACCTTTCGTTGTTTTGATTCAGTCACTCGACCGCGACCGAAGGTTGGATGCCACCGTGGCTACGAGCACGCCAATAACAAGCGCGAGACCGTAGAACACATCTGTAATCCAGACCTCGAAACCCTTGAGCTGTAGGCCCGTGATTCCAGTTTCGAGGAAATATACTGCTACAACTGTGCCCCAGACATTAAAACGTCCAGGCCTAATTGCAGTTGATCCGAGGAATGCTGCCGCGAAAGCTGGCAGCACATATGACTTACCAATGCTGGATTGCGCAGCGCCGGCAGTTGTTAAAACCATGGCTCCCGCAAGCGCGGCCAAGGTGGAACAAAGAATTAGTGAGTAGTAGCGATATGCATTTGTACGAATACCAGCAAGGCGAGCAACTTCGCGACCGGCGCCCACAAAATAAAGTTGTCTACCCACCGGAGTGTGCTCAAGGATGTACCAAGCGATGAAAGCGATAATCAGCATGAACCAAAAGGCAGCATAAAATCCAAAAATTCGAGTCTTTACTAGTGCCACGAAAGAAAAGGTTTGCACGCTGAGCGTGGTGTTTCCAGCTATACCACTGACAATGCCACCAAGCGCTGTACCCGTACCAAGCGTTACAACCAAAGAAGGTATTTTTGCCTTGACGCT